>Ga0180438_10010682_pt1 | contig 11228 bp, 8 predicted proteins | sample SS_ome_12_FD_132455 | JGI IMG/M metagenome (GOLD analysis project Ga0180438, IMG submission 132455) | Hypersaline lake sediment archaeal communities from the Salton Sea, California, USA - SS_3_D_2 metaG | ecosystem: Environmental > Aquatic > Non-marine Saline and Alkaline > Hypersaline >...
TGGAGCTAGCCTTGGGTGAATACGTGGTCCATACGGTCAAGTTCTTGGAAAGTAAAATAATAAGATCCTATTTCGGTGAGTTGAAGATCGCGGGAATCAAGGTTGAAATCATGGGTGATGTTCAGAAAGCGTTGGGGGGTGAATGGGGTTCTCCGGTGGATCTGGCGGCGTCCATCCACTGGGTGAAGCTGAGGGGATGGTCGATCCCTGTGTTGGATCTGGAAGCCGAGTACAGGGCATACCGGATGCTTGGCCGGGAGGAAAAGGCAGAAAAAATTCGTGAGGTGTTGGATGAACGCGATCGTATTAACCCGCCCGGGAAGCTTGCCTGAGCCAGAAGCCAGTTGTTGGAATTCAAGTGCGTAGATTGGGGAGAATCCGGAGTAAAGGTCATCAATGCCTGTCTACGAGGAAGATATATAAAAAAGACCAAGGGAATGATGGTTGAAAGTGACTTGCTATAGATGTTCAAAATTCATCCACGGCCTTATTTGCTCATCAACAAAATCCAGCCTTATGATTGGGGGACAAGGGGAGAACAAGCCTTTATCCCCAATTTTTTAGGGCTCGAAAGTTCGAATACCGAACCCTATGCGGAATTGTGGATAGGGGCTCATCCCAATGCTCCATCCGATGTGTTGATGGATGGAGAACGGGTGCCGCTTCCCGATCTTATCGCAAAGTATCCATACGAGATTCTTGGGAGATCCGTTGAAGATTCTTTCTCGGGCCGATTTCCTTTTCTCTTGAAAATACTTTCTGTTGCAGAACCCCTTTCCATCCAGGCTCACCCGGATAAATTGCAGGCCCAATCTCTACATCGTAGAGATCCAGTTAATTATCCAGATGATAATCACAAACCCGAGATGGTTGTTGCTCTTGACTCATTCAGTGCACTAATAGGTTTTCGGAGTGTTTCAGAGATTGTTATTCAGTTAAGTAAGCATCCAGAACTTGTCAAATTTCTTCATTTGCATGAGCTTCATGGTTCGTTGAATGCGAGGGACCATATTCCATCACAGGAGGAAAATATCTTAAAGAGTCTCGTAACCTCGATTGTGGAAAAGTCGAGACGGGATCCAGATCAATTTGAGAGAGTGATGGACACGATCTATGAGAAACTAAGTCAATCCACTGGGGTACTATCTGAAGAAGAGATCTTATTCGTTAATCTGAAAAATAAATACCCAAATGATGTTGGGTTGTTATTCATATTCCTGCTTAGGAAAGTTCACATTAAAAAGGGGCAAGGGTTTTTCACAAAGCCCAGGACAGCGCATGCCTATCTGGAAGGAAACGTTGTTGAGTGCATGGCTTCTTCGGATAATGTAGTTCGCGCGGGGTTGACAAAAAAGTTTGTTGATAACGAAACGCTGATCGATATTCTGGACTACGATTCAAAGCCCGTACCCATCTTACAAGGGGATTCGGATTGCGATGAATTCCAATATCAGACACCGGCCGATGAATTTCGAGTCAGCACTTTGGAATTAGATCCACCCAAGGAAAAATGGGTTCTAACCGGTAAAGGGCCAGTTGTTTTTTTAATCATGGATGGCACCATCATGATCCAGTGGAATCATGGAGGGGAAAATCAAAGAGAGACATTCTCAAAAGGTCAGGCTATCCTCATCCCGGACATTTTGGATACATTGGAAATCATTCCACTTGACTCCGTGAAAATATTCCAGGTCGATGTGCCAATCAAAAATTCTGGTCACAACCAATAAAGACAACTGTCGATGGATTATCCAGATCCTAAAGCGAAGTTAATCAGCAATCCTTCGCCCGGGTGTGAGGTTAATGGATGTGATAATTCTTGTATGGAGTTGCAGATTGAAGTTGGCAATGAGTAAGCCATTCGGGATGAACATGAATCCTATGTAAAATGATGTTGCATTGGGGACCGATTTCATTGGAATAAGTTTGGTATTTCATTTCTCTTACGAAAGCTTAGCATGACATTCCAATAGGAAGACCAAATCAGAGTAGCAAGCTGCTGCTTAGATTACCAGCAGTACTGTCATCAGATCCCGGAAAGCCTCTCGACCGCCTTGGCCGCGTAGGATCGGACGACCTGGAAACCGTCAGTTTCTGCTAAATCCCGAAGGGCGGGGATAGCACCCGCATCGCCAATCCTCTCCAGCGCCTGAATGATGGCGCAGCGCACCATCCAGAATGAATCTGCCGGCAACACCTCTAAAAGCCCTGGCACGGCTTCTGGGCAACCGAGAGTTCCCAGTTTTCGGGCAGCCATCTGCCGGTCACCCCAAGAGACATCGGGAGAAAGATCGGCCAGCAATTGTTTTACTTTGGTATCTGGTTGAACTTTGTTTGTTACTGGAAGCTCCCAAAATGGGTTCATCTTCTGGAAAACTTCTGTATGTTGGTTGAGATTTGTTTGAAACATCTTTTTCTCCTTTTGCCAAGATCTTCATTATTGGTTGAAGCGAGTACGTTTTCACTATAGACAATTATGAATGAAGGGTCATCCGCCTTTTGGGAGGTAAAAAGTAGGATTATCCAGTAGAATGGCATTGTCGGGAATTTCCAACAAGCAGAATTCTTTAGATAACCTCCGAAAAGAGCTTGGATGGACAACCACAGTGGATCCATTGATGAAGTGAATGCAGGGGACTTGACCTGGCGCGAGCAAGAGATCCTGGTTCTACTTGCAGAACGCTTGACAAACCGCGAGATCGCGGATCGCCTTTACCTTGCGGAAAGCACCGTCAAGGATTATGTCGGAAAAATCCTCAGCAAGCTCTATGTGAAAAACCGACGGCAGGCTGTTGAACGAGCGAAAGCAATTGGTATCCTGGCTGGCGATCGCCAAACCATGGTCAAATCCCCAACGAATTTACCTGCAGAACGAACTCCTTTCATTGGGCGCGTCGATAAACTTGCCGAGATCAAGCGGTGTGTGTCGGAATCGAAACTGCTCACGCTTATAGGACCGGGTGGCATCGGCAAGACGCGCCTGGCATTGAGAACGGCAATCGAACTGGCTGATGAATTTGAGCATGGTTGTTTCTTTGTTTCATTAGCCCCCATCCATTCCGTTAGTCACATCATCCAAACCATCGCGGAAGCCGTGAAATTTCCCGTTGCCACGCATGAAGATCCACAATACCAGATACTCCGCTATTTGCAACAGAGGCAACTGCTCCTGGTGATGGACAATTTCGAGCATTTGTTGGAAGGTGTGGGCATCGTCAGCGAGATTCTCCGGGCTGCTCCCAGGGTGAAGATCCTGGCTACATCCAGGGAAAAACTCAACTTGCAGAGCGAGACGACCCTTGCTGTGGGCGGCATGGCATTTCCTGATCAGGTTGGTGTGTGGGACTCGCTCAACTACGAATCCACCACATTGTTCGTACAGAGTGCTCGAAAGGTTCGTCCTAAATTCGAGCCTTCTCCCGTTGAGCTTGAGCAAATTATAAGAATTTGCCAGATAGTGGAGGGGATGCCGCTGGCAATCGAGCTGGCTGCCGCCTGGCTCCATATCTTGAATGTGGATGAGATTGTGGAGGAGCTCGATAAGGGTCTCGATATCCTTACAACCGAAATGCGTGACGCGCCTGAGCGTCACCGCAGTATCCGAGCCGTCTTTGACCACTCCTGGTCTATTTTGGATCCATCAGAGCAGGATATCCTAAAGTTCCTCTCGATTTTTCGGGGTGGTTTTACGCGAGATGCTGCCCAGCAGGTTTCTGGCGCCTCCCTTCCATTATTGTCGGGATTGGTAAGCAAGTCTTTATTAAGCCATGATCCCGATTCGGGGCGCCTGGAGATCCATGAGTTGCTACGGCAGTACGCGCAGGAGCGACTTGGAGAGTCCCCTGAAGCCAGCCTCTTCGCATACGAAGCCCATGCGGCTTACTATGCTGCATTTATGGAAGAACGTTGGCAGCATCTCAAGGACAGTCAGCAAATGCAAGCCTTGGTTGAAATTGAAGCGGATATTGAGAATGTGCGCGCGGCCTGGCGATACTGTGTGGATCAACGAAATGTTTCGCGCTTGTGGATGTTTATCCATTGCATCTGGCATTTCCACTGGATTCGATGGTGGAATTATCCGGGAATGGAGCTTTTTGCAGGAGCGGCTGGGGCATTAAAAGATCAGAAGGATGAGGAGCTTATAGCCTTACAGGCTACGGCAACCGCCTACCAGTCGTATTTCATGGCCTGGCTGGGTCTCGCGGATCGCGGATATGCATTGGCCAAGCAGAGTGTGGAGGTCCTGAAGCATTTCAATTATCCATGGCCATTGATCATGGCTTATGACAGCCTGGGGGTTAATGCGTTTTTCTTTAACCGATATGTAGAGGAGGCTCAGGCAATAAATGCAATGCTCAGGATCGCAAAGGATATGGATGACAAATGGGCGTTAGCGTTTGCTCATTTTGGGGTGAGTATGGTCGCCTTGATCAAAGAGGATTTCCAGGAGGCCAGAAGACTTGCCCAATACAACCTGGATCTCAATCGGGAAATTGGGGATGTGATTGGTTCGACGTTGCCTTTAATTGTCCTGGGTCATGCTGCTTTTGCGTGTGGAGAGTACGAGGAAGCAAATGGATTTTATCTGCGATGTCTGAAGATAGCCGAGGAAGCAGGTTTTCACTATGCCATTCAAACCTGCACGAAGTATTTGTGCAAGGTAACCCTATCCATGGGCATGATCGCGGAAGCCGAAAATTACCTGGTTCGGAGTATGATCATTACCAATGAAATTGGATTTGTCCGAGATCTTGTCAATCTCCTTTATGAATTGGCTCGTCTGCGGGTTGCACAGGGCGATCCAGAAGAGGCAGTTGAATTGTTGACATTGGTGATCCAGCATCCTGCCAGCCAACAGGTAAGATTATTGGAAGGCCCCATCCGAGACAGCGCCAAAGCATTGCTCGCTGATCTCAAGATGACTGTGGCTCGAGTTGTTTTTACAAAAGCTCTCGAACGTGGTCGAGAATTGGTATTGGATAAGGTTGTATCGGATTTGGTTGAGCGTAAAAGTAGAGCGTGTTAACCATTTTCCCTTTCTGAGCTTCAATCATGAATTTCTCGAGATGCTTTTAGGGCAGATTTCGTTGATCCAATGGAACAGGACTGACTATCCATTCTCCCAGAAGTTGACTGTAAGTGAATTGTAAGCTGATTATGAAGGTGTTAAACCCTTTGTGATCTATACTGTTTAACGGCATAGTTCTCGATAGATGGTATTCAATCTGGGGCAAGCTTAAGATGTTTATGTCGTTGTGGCAGTATGGCAGAATAACGATACTTCTTTTCGTTGTAATCGTTGTGAGTGTGAATGGGTTTGAAACGCAGGCTGCACCTCCTCTGGGAGTCATCACACCTCCTGACCTGGAAGATCAAACACCACTTGAACCTTTAACATCCCCCGACCCATTGACCTATAGTTCCCGCTATATCAGTGGATTTGGTTTGGATGATTCTTTCACGGTTTTCTTTGAGAATCGGGATGATAGCAGCCGGATATCCTTTGTAACCACAGCTAGAGGTCCTACCGGTTTCCAGTCCGCTGTAACTGCCACCAATATTGCAGACACCCATCTCCTGGTCAAGGATTGGCCTTATTTCTATGATGGATCCTGGTATGGCTATCGAGCCTGGGGAGCGGTTGGAAACAATCCCGATCATCATTTCTATGTATCCGATGACCTGGTGAATTGGACCCTGGTATCGACTTTCACCATCCCTAATGCAGCTAGTTTCACAACTGCCAGAGGCTATCTCTACTACGGTTTCCACGATATGATGCTGATCAACGGCACGTACTATGCCTGGGGAGAGGCGAACAGTGGTGAAACCATGTTCGTACGGAGCGCTATGGGGGGTGATGAGTGGGAAGCATTTTCCAAAGTGGGTGGAAATCAATTGGCAGATGGTCCATTGGCGACCCCTGAAGAGGGGGTATCGCCCACACCAACTGGCAGCTTTTTTGAATTGTCGGATGATCGTGGTTTTGGGAAGCTCTATGTCCCTGGCGATGACTCGGGGATCTACCTGGCCGTCAATACTACCGCCAAGCCCTCACAGGATCCAGCAGTGCTGGAAGCCAATTTTATCGATCCGGACAATTGGACCTGGCATGATGGCTCCACGGGTCGCCTGACACCATCCCATGCATTGTTATACAGCACAGCGGAACATGATTACCGGGAGGTCTGGATGGTGCCACAGCCAGCTGCCCACGAGCCCTGGGTGATCATTTATACCGCCAGCTTTGGAGATAACAAGGCTCTGGGATATGCCACCTCCCCCAATGTGTGTGACCCTGGAAAACCCTGTATGCTCCTTCCACTTGTGGTCAAGTAAAATCCGACCTGCGTCGCATAAGATCATATCTCGATCATGGGTGAAATATCTTCATGGATTGCACTTTCGGTTATTGACCCATGGATGATCTCCTTTTAGACTTGATCTGTTGCATATTTTGCCCTAGCCCTGAATCCAAATAAAAGAAATCAAGGTGGCCAACAATGGGAGAGAAATTTAAAAAACCGCGTCTTTACGATGAGTTCTCATCCTGGTGGCCGATTCTTTCAGCACCTGAAGATTATGCTGAAGAGGCTGATTTCTATACCAGGGTCATTCTTGAAATCAGCCCAGAAGTACCAGAGACCATGCTTGAGCTCGGGTCGGGAGGTGGAAATAATGCCTCCTATCTAAAGCATCACTTCCAGATGACGCTGGTGGATGTGTCTCCGGGTATGCTTGCGGTAAGCCAAAAGCTCAATCCCGAGTGTGAGCATATCCTGGGAGACATGCGCAGCATCCGTCTCGCTCGCCAATTTGATGCCGTTTTCATCCATGATGCCATCATGTATATGGAAAATGAAGAAGAGCTTCGGCAAGCGATCAAAACAGCTTTTGTGCATTGTAGAAAAAATGGTGTTGCACTGTTTGCTCCAGACCATGTCAAGGAAACCTTTCGCCCTCAAACCAAGCATGGTGGGCATGATAGTGATGATCGCAGTTTACGCTACCTGGAGTGGATTTGGGATCCGGATCCTTCTGATTCATCCTATGTGTGTGATTTCGCTTACCTCCTGCGTGATGAAGCTGGAAGGATGCGTTGTGAATATGACCGCCATTCCTTTGGACTCTTCGAGCGGGAGGTTTGGTTGCAGATCCTCCAGGATGTAGGTTTTGATCCACAATCTATTCCCTTTGAGCACAGTGAAGTAGAGCCAGGAACATGCGAAGTGTTTCTGGGTTTGAAGATAACCGATTGAGAATTGAGGTACTTACGTATACTTCACTTCCAATGAAACTATCCACTAGAGGTATGCATTGAGAGGGAGCTGTGTTCCTCATGATGTGCTCAAAATCAGGACAGGGGTGATCGTTTACGTCTTCGGGGCTATGGATTGTATGATTATCAACACTCCGCATTCTAAAGACTACTACTGTAGAATTACTGCAAATCAGGAGGGAGAAGAATGATCCTTGTATTTGTTAAAAGTCGCCGCGCTGTGTATACGACCTTCTTCGGATTTATGCTCTTCTCAGGCATCTTGACCTCTTGTGCAAAAGCTACCTCTCCTCCAGAACCGGTATCCTTGACAGAGGTAGTTCCAGTTGAAGACACGCAAGCCCCAGCGACAGAATTCTCTCGAGAGGGTACTGGAGTCTGGCAAGAGCCCGTAACGAGCATACCAACTGTGGCATATCACCCAGGTCTTGAATTGGCCATTTTCGCAAGCAATAACTTTGTCGGTTCTGGCAATTGCGCTTTGTGCCATAGCAGTCTCTCGGACCAGGCAGGGAATGATGTCTCCATGGACAGCCATTGGCGGTCGGCTATGATGGCCAACAGCGCCAGGGATCCTTTCTGGCAGGCCAAGGTGGGTTCAGAGGTTGCACGCAATCCAGAATTAAAGGGGGTCATCGAGGACAAGTGTGCCAACTGCCACACGCCAATGGTCCATACAGAAGCCAGTGCAATGGGTGAATCAACATCGCTTGTAGGGATTGGTGTTCTGCAACCAGAGAACCTCCAACATATTTCTGCCATGGACGGAGTCTCCTGTACCGTATGTCACCAAATTCAAGACGTTGGTCTAGGCCAGGAGGCTAGCTTCAGCGGTGGTTATGTGATCGACACCGACGCGGTATCGCCCGATCGACCCATCTTCGGTCCGTATGAAGACCAATTCCAACAGCTCATGATCAACACCGTGGGATACACACCAGTATACGGTAAGCAAGTCTTGGAGGCGGGTCTCTGCGCGACTTGCCATACACTCTACACCCCATTTGTGGATGCGTCTGGAAAAGTACTGGGTGAATTTCCAGAACAAACGCCCTATTTAGAGTGGGAGAACAGTAGATATGGTGATGGTGTGGATGAGGATCGAATTTGCCAGAGTTGCCACATGCCCGCAGTGGAGGGGGCTGTGGTGATATCCAATATGCCCCGAGGAGGGCAGCTTAGCCCTCGCAGTCCATTTGCCCAGCATCATTTTGTCGGTGGTAACGCATTCATGCTCAAGATCTTGCAAGGTCGGGTTGAGGCGTTGGCGCTCACGGCTTCCACGGATCATTTTGCTGCCACTCTTGGAAGAACCCTGGATCAACTTCAAAACAATACAGCGAAGATGAGCATCCTCGATTCGATGATCGAGGGGGATATGGCCATGATTCTGGTGAAAATTGAGAATCTGGCTGGGCATAAGTTTCCCACTGGTTTCCCATCCCGAAGGGCCTGGATCCATCTAACCCTAACGGATTCAACAGGAAAGATCGTCTTTGAGTCAGGGAAGCCAGGAAGTGATGGCAGCATCGAGGGAGATGATGCCGATGTAAATATTGAAACCCATGAGCCCCATTACGATGTTATTTCGAATCCTGAGCAGGTCCAGATTTACCAGGCCATCATGGAAAACAGCGATGGGGAAATTACCTATACCTTGCTGCGAGCTGCACGCTATGCCAAGGATAATCGTTTGCTTCCAGTTGGGTTTGATAAGGACAAGGTTGAAGGGGACATTGCGGTCTATGGTTCTGCAGCTGAGGACGGGAATTTCACTGGCGGCTCGGACCAGGTCCAATATCAGATTGAAATACAAGGGCATTCCAGTCCATTCCTCGTGACGGTTGAACTGCTCTACCAATCGATATCCGCTTCCTTTATGCAGGACCTGAGTGTAGATGAGACAGATCTGGTGGATCGTTTCGTGGGGTTCTTCAACACCGCGGATAGGTCCCCGGTTGTAATTGCTACGATCCAGGATACTATCGAATGAAGAATATCTTTCATCTCTCACCAATGCTGAGCGAATAAGTTTGGCTTTAAGGGATAGACACAGGATCCATCAAAAAATCTAAATTGCAGTACCCGAGTGGCTCATAGATTGAGCCACTCTTGGTTTAACCATAACACACCGAAAGAGAAGCTTTCACCTTTGAATTTGCTACACCTTGCAACCAAACCCAGATGAGTGTGTGATGCTTATGATGAAGGTCTGGTACGGTGGTGTGAAGATGCAGCCAATCCATGAGACCTTCTCTTCCGATCAGGCGATGTAATCACCCACCTTGAGGCAGCTTGTATGTGGGCCACACAGGAGTGTTCGATAACATCCGCTTTCTGCAATGGTCAGAAATGGTGATCCTTCGAGTACGGGCCACTGTTTTTTCTTATGTTAAGGATCTTATTTGCAGCCTAGTGTTATTCAGATCATAATCTGAGAGGAAGTTCATCCTGATGTGATTGCGCAATTGTTAAGCATTATTTTCATTGGGTGAAATTAGAAAATCAAAAAAACACTTCATGAACTTCCTGAACATCACTGGAATAGGATCATTGCGCATGTGTCATCGATATGTGTTTGAATCCTCATAAGGCTGCTGTTTCTATAGAAAAACTGGAGGGAAATATGATCGACTTATCTACAGAATTTGGACAACGTGTCCGACGCAGGCTCAAGAAGGAACGAATCATCTGGCTCACAACGGTCTCGGGGAACGCCAAGCCTCAGCCCAGACCGGTATGGTTCCTCTGGGATGGTGAGGCCTTCTTAATTTATAGCCGACCGAATACCTTCAAGCTGCAGCATCTCCAGAACAATCCTGGTGTGGCATTGCATCTGGATGGGAATGGGATGGGCGGCGATATCGTCGTTTTCATTGGAGAAGCCGAGATCCCCACAGATGTCCCTCCGGCTAACGAGGTAGCACCGTATGTAGAGAAATACCGGGATGGGATGAAGCGTTTGAAAATGACGCCGGAAGTATTCGGGGAAACCTATTCCGTACCCATTCGAGTCAAGCCCCTCTCTCTGAGGGGACATTGAAATATCCGAAAGAGTATCCAGGGGTTGTATCATAGTATTTGCGGGATATGATTCTCACGAGTTAAGAGGTGGAATATGAATCCAAAGGATTCTGTGGGTTGCCTCGACTTCCCATGCCAGGATGTCAACCATGCTGCTTACCTCGTTCCAAATTTCGATTTTAATCCGGACAAGGTCTCAATGATGGTCATTTCTGAAGCTGCACCTGAGAAGGCTGAGGATTATTACTATGCAGGTGAAAACGCGTCCTATCGACAAACGACCCTTCAGGCTTTCCAGTCAGCAGGTGCTCAGGTTCGAACTTTCTCGGATATCCTGGAGCTTGGGATTTACTTCACTACGGCTGTGAAGTGTGGAAAAACTGGATATGGTATCAAAGCGGGAATCATCCAGGAATGCTCAAACCTGCTAGAAAAGGAGTTGGCCCTGTTCCCCAATGTGCAGGCGTACTTGCTCATGGGGGATGTGGCTATCAAAGCCGTCAATGCCATTGCCAGGAAGGCGGGTGAGGGGAGGGTGATCCCGGCTGGATCTACCTATAAACTCAGGGGGCAGACATATGCGTTTCGAGGGGCGAGGGCGTTCCCTTCCTATCTGCAAGTCGGTCCCAGTTTCGGTATCGAGAAAAGCAAGCAACGGATGATCGCGGAAGATATTCGTATGGCCTTGGATCTGATTCGGTAGACAAATGATTGAGTCATACCAATATCAATCATCATAATGGTCGTAAGCTGGACTACCCTTTGGTGAAAGTTGCGTTCTTCTGAGAAAACCTATCTCTGACTTCGATTGTATTAATTGGTGTGGAGCCTCTCAAATTATCTGTGAAATGTTCCCGGGCATTACAGTGATGGATTGATTTGCATGGAAGTGAAAGGAGTTGGATCATGTTCACTCGTTGCAAAA
>Ga0180438_10010683_pt1 | contig 11228 bp, 6 predicted proteins | sample SS_ome_12_FD_132455 | JGI IMG/M metagenome (GOLD analysis project Ga0180438, IMG submission 132455) | Hypersaline lake sediment archaeal communities from the Salton Sea, California, USA - SS_3_D_2 metaG | ecosystem: Environmental > Aquatic > Non-marine Saline and Alkaline > Hypersaline >...
CAAGAAAAAAACACGATACTTCTTTTCCGATAAATGCAGTGAAATATTGTTTAAGGCATGCTAAGATCTCAATCAAGGAAGTAGATTATGTTGGCTTCTATGAGAAGCCTTTTTTGAAATTCGAGAGAATTTTGTCGCAGCATCTGCAAATGTTTCCATTGTCCTTCAAAACTTTTGTCACGTCTCTTCCTTCTTGGATTAATGAGAAATTGAGAGTAACTAAAATAGTGAAGAAAAAGCTGAAATACAAAGGAGATATTTTGTTTATCGAGCATCATCTTGCTCATGCAGCGAGTTCCTTCTTGGTAAGTCCCTTTAAGAAAGCTGCAATCCTAACAATTGACGGTGTAGGGGAATGGACTACGACGACTTACGGCGTAGGGCAAGGAAGGGATATTCATCTGATGAAAGAGATAAAATTTCCGCATTCTATGGGTTTGTTATATTCAACTATAACTGCATATCTCGGATTTAGTGTGAATAATTCGGAGTATAAGGTCATGGGGTTGAGTCCATATGGAAATTGGAATAAAAAAACCAACAAATATTATAATTTGTTGAAGAAAGTGATTGATGTCAGAGAAGATGGCAGTTTCAAATTCAACATGTCTTATTTCACTTTCCATCATGGCGGCAGGATGCCCAGCAAAAAAATGTGCCGGCTTCTAGGGGGTCCTATATCTAAGAGAGATAGTGAAATGACCCAGAGGCATAAGGACATCGCAGCAGCATTGCAGATGATTACAGAAGAAACAATAACAAAGATGCTGAAGCATCTGCATAAAGCGACTGGCTGCGACAATCTTTGTATGGCAGGAGGTGTTGCCTTAAACAGTGTATACAATGGAAAGATTCTGAGAAATACGCCATTCAAAAATATATGGATACATCCGAATGCCAGCGACGGGGGCACGAGCATCGGCGTAGCATCTTACATTTATCATACTGTTCTGGGTAATGACAGAAACTTTGAATTTAAAGACGCATTTCTTGGTCCGGGATATACTACAAACGGAATTAGAAAATTCTTAGAGAAGAATAAAATTGTTTACACAGAATTCAAAAATAATAAAGAGCTTGTAAAGATAACTGCCAAATTAATCCACGAAGATAACGTGGTTGCTTGGTTCCAAGGCAGGATGGAGTGGGGCCCAAGGGCTCTGGGAAGCAGAAGCATCTTATCCAATGCGTGCAATGTAGACATGCAGAATATACTTAATTTGAAAGTAAAACACAGGGAGAAGTTCCGGCCGTTCGCACCTGTTGTATGCGAGGACGATGCATTGAAATACTTTGACTGCGATGACCCTATACCTGAACCTACAGATTATATGCTGATGGTTTATCCTATAAAAAAGGAATGGCATAAAAAAATACCTGCAGTTACGCATGTTGATGGCAGCGGCAGATTGCAAACTATAAGAAGACGCCAGAATCCTCTCTATTATGATGTGATCAAAGAGTTCGGAAAATTATCTGGCATACCTATCATGATTAATACTTCTTTCAATATAAGGGGAGAACCTATTGTATGCACCCCATATGATGCCTACAAATGCATGATGGGTACGGGCATTGACTATCTGGTGATGGATAAGTTCTTGATAAAACGGGCAGATAACCCTAAACACATGTGGGATGGTGAGAAATATGCTAAAGACTAGATTAAAGACTACAGTAAAGAACATTATTTTGTTTTTTATAATCCTGATAATTTGTCTAGGCATCTTCGAAGTCATTTATCGTGCGGGAAATTTTAACCAGTACACCTATGTGTCTCCGAATTTTGCCTATAATGAAGATATAGATGTTTTTACTTTGGTTCCAAACAGCGTCGGCATCATAGAAAACAGCGATATCAAAATAGAGGTGAAGGCGAATTCTATCGGTATGCGAGATCTGGAAAGGATGTATGTCAAAGAAAAGCCACGGATCGCGATAGTCGGGGATTCGTTTATTTTTAGCCATACTGATTTTGAAGACTCAATCTCTCAACAGCTACAAGATTTAAATGAGAACGCTGAAATACTCTCTTTTGCATTAGGTTCTTATGATCTTAGAGATTACTATAATTGGATAACCAAGGAAGTGCACCTATATTCTCCAGATATTGTAATCCTATCTCTATATATAGGCAATGACATAAGGGATTTGGAGGCAGATAGAGGATTAACTATCTACGAAGGATACTTAATCAAAAAAGGCTCCATAAAAACCATAAAAGATAAATTTAAGTTTAGGCTGGTGTTATTTTTAAAAAAATATGTTAAATCTCATAGTTTCTTCTATAAATTTTATGCAAAATTAAAAAATTCCGATAACTCTGGATCTATTGCAGAAAAGTATGTGAAAGCTTATTCAAACCATCCAGAGACCATAGATAATCTGGATCAGACCGTAGAAAAAATCAAGCAGATAAATGATTTCCTAGATGAAAAAGATATTGAACTGGTTGTAATAATGATACCCCAGAAAGTACAATTTTTCTCGCAAGTAGAATTTGATAAGGAGTTTTATACTAAGATTCCAGAAAGTCATGAATTGCAAGATGTACAGAGAGAGATCCTATTCCCACAAAGATATCTTTTTGAGAATCTTGAGAGTGCAGGCATTGAAATACTAGATCTATATCCTTTTTTACAATCACAGCATAAGGATTACTATTATAATTTTGACACGCATCTTAATACAGAAGGAAACACTATTGTTGCGAAAGAAATACAAAAATATATAAATAACGCACATCCTGTTTTTGAAATGAAAGAAAATGTCAAGGAATAAATCTTTAATTGGAGAACTATGGAGCTTTTTAAGAGTCCGTAAGAAATGGTGGCTCTTGCCTATAATTATCATGTTGGTATTAGTAGGTATATTGATAATCTTTGGGCAAAGCAGCGCAGTATCGCCTTTTATTTACGCGCTATTTTAGTAATATTTTTCTTTTCCTTTCTTTATTATCAGAAATCCTTATATAGCCCCTATTCTTCATTTTAACCATGAAAACAGGCATAACCAGTTTAGAGCTCCGCTATATTGTGAAAGAACTGCAGAAATTAGTAGGAGGCAAACTGGATAAGATATATCAGCCTGACAAGAATGAACTCTTGATATCCATTCATGTACCTAGCTCTGGCAAGAATCTAATCAGGATTGTCAGCGGAAAATACCTATACATGACGAAATTCAAGCCAGAGATGGACAGTCCTAGCAGCTTCTGCATGTTCCTCAGAAAACAGCTCGGCAATGCCAAGGTAGAGGAGATAAAACAGCTCGGCACCGAGAGGATCGTGCGTTTCAAATTAAGAACGTTTGAAGGCTCTAAATCGCTGTTTATCGAGCTTTTTGGCAAGGGCAATATGGTCCTTACTGACGACAAAATGTCCATTATAGGGACTAGAAGCCAGCAAAGATGGCGCGACAGAACTGTCAAGAAAGGCTATCTGTACAAACATCCTGAAACAGAGAATAATTACCTAAATGTCACAGAAGAAATCCTTAAACGATTGTTAACCAAAGAGGAAATAGAAAAGTCGAGCATTGTCAAGATACTGGCCACAAAACTGGGTCTTGGAGGCACCTATTCTGAAGAAGTCTGCTTGCTTTCTAGGCTAGATAAGAATAAGCAGGAAGTGGCAGAAGATGAGATCAAAGCCATTCTGAGGGCCATACAGGGCCTTGCTGACAAGGCAATAGAGGCCAGGACAGTGGGTCAGAACGAAGAGATATTGGATATAGTTCCTTTTCCTCTCAAGATATATGCTAGCTATGATCTGAAAGAATTTCCATCCTATAATGAAGCTTTGGATTCTGCACTATCGCAGATGCTGGTGTCAGAGAAAGAAGCCAGCAGAACAAAGAAATATGAGAATAAATTGGAAAAGATAAGGAAGATAATCCATGCTCAAGAGATGCAGGTCAAAGAACTAAAGGACGGGAGCAAGCAGGCTCAGATGATAGGTGATAAGTTATACGAGAATTATACGATTATCGAAGATCTTCTAAAGAAACTAAAGAAGCAATGGAAAGAATTAGGCTATGAAGAATTGAAAGAGAAATACAAGAAGCACAAGTTGGTAAAGGAAGTTATGAAGAATCAAGAAGTTATTGTAGAATTATAATTTTTTGTAGGAACAATAAGCATCATAAGATTTCTTTAACATGTCTTTAATCTCTATTTGAGGTTTCCATCCAAGAATATTTTCAGCTTTCTTATTAGATGCGATTAATTTGGCTGTGTCTCCCTCTCTTCTTTTTCCATAGATAAAATTAAGTTTTTTCCCTGTGATTTCCATAGTCTTATCTACAAATTCTTTTACGCTAATGCCCTTTTGTGTGCCTAGATTAATTATTTGACAATCTTTAACATTGAGTGCTAGAATATGGGCTCTAACTAAATCATTTATATCGATGTAGTCTCTTATGCAAGTTCCATCTGGGGTGTCATAATCATCGCCAAATATTATAAATTTGTCTCTCTCACCAAAAATAACTTCCATTATAATTGGCATTATATTCTGAGCATCTGGATCTATATAATTTAAACCACAATCTCCTGCAACGTTAAAATATCTTAATATGACATAAGAAATATTATGGATTCGTGAGTACCATCTAAGTATATCTTCACAAACTAATTTGATATGACCATAATAATTTATAGGATTAGTTTCAGTATTTTCATCAATAGGGCATTTATTTGTCAATCCATATACTGCAGCACTTGACGAGAAAATTATTTTTTTTACATTATTTTTAATCATCTGTTTTAAAAGAACAATTGTGCCTGTTAGATTGTCAGAATATTTTACTGCATTATCCATAGACTCTCCAACTGCTTTGTACGATGCGAGATGAATAACCGCATCTATTTTATTTTCAAGAAAAACAACAGATAGATTTTTTTCATCAACTAAATCTATTTTGTAGAATTTAGCTTTTTTATCTAAAAGTTCTATTTTTCCTTTAGATAGATTGTCCACAACTAGTACGTTATAGCCCTTTTTAATCAATTCTCTAACTGTTGCGCTGCCTATGTATCCTGCCCCTCCCGTAACTAAAATTGTTGTCATGGTAACAATGTTGTTTTATTTTTTATTAAATGGTGTTTATTTATAAATGTTCTGAATGAGAAAATTATTTTATAGAATACAAAAAATAAATTATTAATTTATAATATAAAGAAAAAAAATTAGAAAAGAAAAGGTTTAGTAATAATTCTGCCCTTCTCCTTCGTCTTCAAATTCTTCGAAATCATCGTTGCCTTTCATCCTGCTGAATGCTACGATCAATCCTATGATGATCAGGATAACGATCACAACAATCAAGCCGATTGTCAAAGCTCTGACTGTGCTCTTCTTCTTAACTGGTTCAACTGCTGAGCTGTCAACTTCGCCAACTAGTGTTTTCTGTTGTACGGTCTCGTCTCCGCTGTTGATAGCAAGATTGAATGCCTGCTGTCCAGTCACGCCTTCCTTAGGTGTAAGGTATACGAAAGCACTCTTGATTTCGCCTGGTTTCAAAGTCATAACATTTGAAGGACTTACTTCAACTGTTGCCCATGAATCTGCGCCCTGGATGTCGATTGCGAATGAAGATGCTGCATCTCCTGTGTTTGTGATTGTCACAGGGTATGTCAGTCTTTCTCCTGGAGCAACACTGTTTCTAGGCTGTCCGATTGCAATCAATGCTTTTTCCTGCTTAGGCCTTTCCATGCTGCATAGTCCGCCGTCCTCAACAAAGATTGTTCTTTGCTCAGTAATGGTGTCATAATCATCATTGTAGGACAATGTGATTTCAGCTGTATACTGGCCTGGTTCTGCGCAGTTAGGTATTCTTATGAACAATTCTTCTGAAGTTGTGATCTCGTCAGATTCGATCTCATCGATAAAATCTGCAGCCTGCAATCCAAGTTCTGGAACTGCAACAGTCACTTTAACTTCTTCGTCTTGTTCTCCCTGGTTCTCGATTCTTACTGTTGTAAGCAAGGATCTACCTGCCTGGATTGTTGAACCTGGGCTGAATGAAACATCTCTCACTTCAAGACCGTGTCTCACAGTGTCGATGTTCAAGTTGAAGTTCAATTGGAATAATGAGCTTCTCTTGTCAAATGCAAAGACTCTCAACAGATAATCATCTCTGTCCATTCTGCTTGGAAGATGCATTTTCAAGCTAACTGTTCTTGATTCGCCTGCATCTATGTCAAAGATGTCAGATGCGTCAGTTATAACTCCATGCTCAAAACCATGGATCTCTGCTGACAATCTGATGTCTTCTGTATCAGCAAGACCAATAACCTTAACCTTAAGGTTCAGATCTGTATTTTTATCAACTTCGATAACTTCGTCAGTTGATATGATATCGCCGTCAAGCTTTACAAAGTCGACTGCGATCGGAACTGCCTGTACTGTAGCCACAACAGCCATCAGACTTAGCAGTAATACCATCAAAACGCCAAACACTTTGATTTTGTTTGATATCATTTTTGTCTTTCCTCCAACTGTATTTTGTTTTATTTAAGGACTATAAAGCCTTCCCAAACCCCCTATAAGGTCATTTATATTTGTTATTGCGAAGTAAATACTGCCAATATATAAACCTTTCGGTATATTCGCTATTCTACAGTAGTTACGTTAGCAAAAACGATTTGTGTTGATTTTGTCATAAAACAAGCCGCAGGCTTGGTCATCTTAGTTGTAGGTGTTTTTGCTGAAAACCTCTTTTCAATGCTCGGCTTAGGGTTTGCGTTTGCCGGGCATTTGTTATCATGAAATTAAGCAGTGAATTTGAAATCTGCAGGAACTACTGTGATTTCCCTGTGGATTATTCTTCTTGCTTCGTCATTGCTTACAGTAATCCTTACTTCATATTCACCTGGTCTTGCATCGTTTGGTATCTCAAGGAACAGATTCCTCAATTCATCCCTGTTTTCTCTGAGATCCTCAATCAGTATGCTCCTTGTTATTCCTAATTCTGGAACACTCACTCTGATTGTGACATCTTCGAAATCTAAATCTGCATTATTGGTGACCAAAACTGATGCTGATAGTAATTCGCCGATAGGCAGTACCTCTCCGTTTGTCAATGCGATCCTGTCAACAAACAAGTCGCTGTTCCTGACAATAAGATCTCCTGGCAAATATTCTACAACCGTAAGAGTGTAGCTTGCACTTACGCAATTGCTGCTATCGTCTGTTACAGTAACTGTCACTGTGAAGTCTCCCAGTTCTGTAGGAGTTCCGCTGATCAGTCCTGTAAGAGGATTAATTGTTACGCCTGCAGGAGCTCCAGTCATGCTGAAAGTTATTGTTTCTCCATACGGATCGCTTGCAACAACTTGATATTGATAAGGCTCATTGATTGCAGCAACTTGATCAGGAATTACTGCAATGACAGGTTCTGCTCCAACATCGCTTATCAATACATTGATAGTGACTTCATCAACGTCATAAGCGCCTTCGTTGTCATAAACATACAATCTAGCAACATAAGTTCCTAATTGTGTATATGTGTGGATTGGATTCTGTGAATCACTCACTGTGCCATCATCAAAATCCCAATGATATCTTACAATATCTCCGTCAGGATCAAATCCAAGGCCTGTGAAACTGACTATCAAAGGATTTGTTCCTTCTGTAGGATATGCCTGTGCGATTGCAGTAGGCGGGATATTTGTCAAAGGCCTTTCTGTGACAGTAATTATTGTATCGGCGCTCGCTCTTGCACCATTAGCATCTGTCACAGTGACAGTGATTATGAAAATTCCCTCTTCTTGGAATGTGTGTATAGGATTCTGTTCAAGAGCAGTAGCTCCGTCACCGAAATCATACATGTATGTCAGGAAATCTCCGTCTTTATCTGTCCCAGTTGCTGTAAATTGCACTTCATCTCCTACATAAGCGCTTGAAGGGCCATTTACTTGCACTGTAGGCGCGTTATTTGGATTTGTCTTTGCATCCAAGACTTCTAATGATATGGTGTCACTGCCGATATTATTTGCAGTATCAACCACTCTTACAGTAGCCATGTAATTTCCCGGTGTTGTGTAAATATGAACAGGATTCTTTCCATTTGCATAAGTACCGTCTCCGAATTCCCAGCTGTACTGAAGCTGTTCTTCTTTATCTTCATTATCAACTGCAGTAGCAAAGAATGCAACCTTCAATGGAGCTGTTCCTTTGTCTTGGCTGGCAATAGCTGTGACAAAAGGAGGCAGATCATACATCTGATTCTTGTTTACAGTGACCGTGATGGTGTCGCTTCCAATATTATTCGCACTGTCAACTACTCTTACAGTCGCATAGTATGTGCCTTCTGTCGTGTAAATATGAACTGGATTCTTTCCTTCTGCATAGGTTCCGTCTCCGAAATCCCAGCTGTATTTTAAAGTGGTATCATCGTCCTCATTATCGATTGCAGTCGCAAAAAATACAACTGTCAATGGAGCTTGTCCATAATCAGGAGATGCAATCGCAGTAACCATCGGTGGCAAATCTATCAATGAATCTGCACTGACCGGCAATACTGCGGCAATTTGTACTATCAGTACAATAGAAAAGATGATTGCAATCAGGTTTTTTGTTTTCATTTTCTCTTTCCCTCGAAATTGTGTTTTAATTAAAGTAAAAATAAAAAATTAAATTTATTTTTTGCTTCTTGCATTCTTGATAGCTTCCCAAACTTCCAAGCCGTTCATGCCGCCAAGAGCTTCACAGCCTGCTATATACCTGTGATATGTCATCACAGTCTTTTTTGTTCTTCTATCAATCAATTGGATCCTGTACATGTTTGCCTTTTTCTGGCCATCATATACTCCTATAGATATGTCCAAATTTTGAATGCCTATCCTTTTAGCAACTGCTGCCTGTGGCAGGCTTGGATCCAAAACATCGCCATAGATCATGTTCATCAGTCTTTCAGCGTACTGCCTCACATCTTGGTCCTGTATTCCAGGAACCAGACCTCTCAACTGAGCCATGCTTAATGTCTGGCTAATGTCTTTCTTAGGATCAATGTTCTGTTTCTTGATGCTTTCAAGCTCAGCTTCAAGTGCTTTCTTGTCTGCTTCTGCATTGTGCGTTTCACCATTTACAACAATACCTTCCTTGCTCATGTAAGTAGTCTGCAACTGGCTCTGTCTTGCAATGGCATCAACCAAATTAAGCACACCTTTCTCACTGATCTGATCTCTTCTTGTCTTCCCTTTTTCAAGGTGCGTGACAACATAGAATGCTTTTTCTTTTGCATCATATATGACTTCTTTCTTCAGCATTTCCTTGTCTCTTGTTGCCAGATCTCTGTCAACTGCAACTGCTTCTGGTGCAGTTTTTCCTTTGTATAATTCAGGGAATGCTGCTCTGTAGAATCCTATCAAACCAAGCTCTCTTACGCTAAGTTCTTCATCATAGCCCAATGGGAACTTGACAAGTGTCCTTCCATCTTGTTCAACCATGTATGGTTTCAATGCAGGATCTATCATCTGTTCAAGAGTTCCTGGGAAAAGAACATTTCTCAGCACTTCAACCTGTTTTTCTTCTGTTATTCTTTGCGGTGCTATAACTTCACTTCCATCTCCCCCAACGAATCTGAATAATGCAGAATATGCGCCGTCTGCATTTCTTTGCAGGGCCAATGTGATATTGAATTGCTTGCCTGCAGTGTCTTTCTTAAAAGCTTCATTGTTAAGCCATAGATTCTTCAGCTTTTCCATAAGAGCTTTTGCTTCTTCTGTCTTAAGATCTTCATTATCAAAAGTTTCTCCCCACTGTGTCTTCACAGTTGTCCAGACAGGTTTCTTTTCTCCTTCAGGCTGTCCTTCTTCATTGCCAGGCTGTCCTGGTTGTCCTGGCTGTTCGCCTGGTTGTCCGCTTTCGCTTCCTGGATTTTCAGGAGCTTCATTTCCTGGTTTCTTTGGAGGCGGTGTGAAATCTTCTTGGGCAAGAGCATCCTTAGCTGCTAATCCTCCCAATAGCAATGTTCCGCCTGTTATTGTAAGCACGATTCTTGTCAAACTCATTTTATTCTTCCTCCATTATTGTTTTGGTTATTATTTTATCATTCCAGTACAAGACCGTTGAAGTATTGTCTTGCACCAGCTCTAACTGCAAAATCATCTCCGCCTGCTTTTTTTGCAATGTATTCAAAGTTACCGTAAAGTGTTGTTCCGTCTGTTGTTGTGAATTCTGTGCCTACGAAGCCTCTGTTCTGTTCCAATGAGCGTCTTCCATATTGTCTTTCAAAGCCTCCTGTCAAGGAAACTTTTCCGAAATATGTGCTTGTTGGAATAAGAGTAACTTTTCCTTCTACCCTTCCATAAGTCATATCTGCTTCTTCGTTTCTTCCGCCAACACCGTCGATCTGCACTGCCCAGTTGAAATCGTTTGCAATTGTAGCTCTTCTCAAGGCTCTTGCAGGATCTTCATTGTTTACTGGATTAGCATTTTCCTGAGCAATCTGTTTGCCGACAGTACTGAAGATGATGCTTCCGCCCCCTTCATAGCTGTCATGATTGACCATCGCTCTTGCACCCAACCAAAGATTAGGCCTCATTCCTGTCCACTTGCCCACATTACCATATAGATTGAAAACTCCTGTGTTTTGATGGTTTTCACTTATCCTTCGTTCGCCAGGAGCAGGATTCTCATTATGTACCCAAGTCCTATTATGTAAATAGAATGCAGATGCTACTGCATCATTATTAACATTCAAAGTTGCGCCGACATGTCCCTGCGCAACATCAATCCTGTTTTTGATTTCTGGATTGTCTATGTGAAAAGCAGGGCTTCCATACAAACCTCTGTTGCTGACACTTGAATTTGTGCGCGTATCAACACGTCCGGCCAATACTCCTCCGCTCAATGTTACATTTCCAGTTGTATCTCCGCTTGCGAATCTTTGTGTTATATCAAGATTAGCTTGTCCGAATCGTTGAATAGCTTCTGTCTTGACTTTAGATTCTGATCCGATATCATCAAGACGTCTGTTTTCTGTTTCTGTATTGTCTACTCCTGCTTCACCGCCAACTGTTAATCTTGCGCTTGTCTTCTTATCCAGAGTAGAAGCTCCAAAAGAAGCATACAAATGTCCTTTTCCGCCATAAGTGCCAGCATCTCCGCCAGCGTTTACACCGAAACTTGCCTGGTCTCCTCTGAATATTTTTGCGAGTTCGAATCCTGCGCCGTATTTTACTTTTTCATCGTTGTCGCTGGTTCCGCTTCCTCTGCTTGCAGTGC
>Ga0180438_10010684_pt1 | contig 11228 bp, 17 predicted proteins | sample SS_ome_12_FD_132455 | JGI IMG/M metagenome (GOLD analysis project Ga0180438, IMG submission 132455) | Hypersaline lake sediment archaeal communities from the Salton Sea, California, USA - SS_3_D_2 metaG | ecosystem: Environmental > Aquatic > Non-marine Saline and Alkaline > Hypersaline >...
CGAACATCTTTTACAAGCTGCTCATACTCTTTAGGATTTGAGAGAAAGTCTAGAAAAGCTCCAAAGCTTTCTATTTGCTCTAGCTTATTCATGACTAGCCCTCTTAGCTGGTTACTTCATCATAGATAATAATAATATCGAATACGGCAGTATCAGAACCAGCAGAGCAAGTGTAGGTGATTGGATCACCGCCAGCGGTAATATCAGGTTTTCGTGCTGCAGCAGTGGTGGCTTCTGTGATTTCAAACAGCAACGCGCCACGAGTCACCGCACCATCCGCCAATGAACCAAAAACAAGGCCAGCCGTAGCCAGTGAGGCTCCAGCAAGATAACCATTTGGATCGTTTGAGGTGCCAGCCGTGCCTACATCAACAGTTTCAGTAGCATCTACAGTGATTACGTTCAAGAACACATCATGGACAATAGCAGAAGCAGGAAGAGTAAATCCCGTTGTGGTTTCTGCCGTTTGTGCATCGCATCGAATTACTGCGGTCTTTCGGGTAAATCGGGTAGTGGCCGCATTTGCTGACTCATAGGTACTTGAACCATCATATGCTTTTTTTGTAGCTAATCCATTCGGATAATTAGTGCTCATAATAACTCCTAACAGTTGTTAAACCAGCCCATTAGGGCCATTAGGAAAAAGAGGGGCCGAAGCCCCTCACAAAGGCTAGACTCCAGCACTGCCATAGAGGCCGCGTGGATCACTCCAGCCGAAAGCGTAACGCTCGTCGGCTTTGAATCGAGCATTGGACGTACCAAAATCATTGTCCTGCTCGAAACGTACCGACTGACGATTCTTGAACTTCATGCCATCTGGGCAATTGGTCTTCACGAACCACGCCGTGCTCGACGTGAGATAGTGATTAACCATATGGCCACCAGGCAGAACACCAGTTGAACGAACCGCGTTGACTGCATTATTACCCGTGTCATTCTGAAGTACCGAATTGAGAATGCGCTCAGCTTCAAAAGCTAGAGCAGGAGGAACAATCAACCTCTCTCCACGAAGGGCGATATTCAAGCCCCTGGCATCCTTTGCTTGTGCAATCTGAATCATCAGGTCTTCAAGCGAAGCCTCAGACAGTGCAGCAGGGGTAGCCAGTTCGTTAGAGTAGGTGGTCGAATCGCTTGGCCCGCGAACATGCGCGGTAGACAGCAGCTCTAGACCGTCGCCACCTTCCATCACATAAGAGCTGTTAAAGGCGCGGTTATACACATTAGCCGCTACAGTCTCTTTGGTCTGGTTCATGGAGAAAGCCAAAGCCCTTGCACGCCGGTTAAACAACCCATACAGGTTATCGTCCATTGCTTCGCGGGTTACGATAAAGCCCTTGGCATAAGTCAGGTTAGGATATTTGGGGGTAAACCCTTCCTGCTGACTGTCATAAGAAACACCGTCTCCTTCCTGTTTGACAGGAGCCAGCCCAAAGCCTTCAAACTGCTGATCTAGCTCGAATGCCTTATTGGATGATTCTTCGTTAAACAACATGGGATATTCGGCGGGATGCTCGTTATAAGCTTGACCGAATACGCTAGCCACGCCCTCCTGAAGGAGGCGCGAAATGTTACCAGTAGTGATTACACCAGCCATTTCATATCTCCTTAGACGCCTACAGCGCCAGCAATGGTGGACTCATTAATACGACAATACAGAGTCGTACCAATAGCGGCGGGGTAGGTCAGGTCTCCAGAGTCCTTAACACCTACAATGCGAATCTGCTCAGTAGTGCTTGCAGCATTACCCGTTGCATTGATGGTCATATTGGAATTTACGAGACCGCCTGAGGCGGTAGCAGCAGTGACAACAGCCGGAAGGTTGCCGCCAACATCGGTTAAGGCAAAAGTCCCGCCTGAAGTCTCGGCTTCAAGGATCATGTTCGGATCAACAGCCACTTTAACCTTACCTGCGGTTGATGCAGGAAGGCCGCGCTGCTCAAGATCAGAATAATTGGTATCAATGGCAACAATGACGCCAGTGATAAGATTACCAGTACCGGCACTAGATGCATCGACCTCAGAGAGGCCACTAGCAGCATCGACATTGCCAGTTTCAGTTACGAGATCGCCGACTGCAAGCAAAGTAGCGTGCGTTGCATCGACGGCATAGGTTTGGACCTTTCCGCAGTATGGGTTGCCGGATAGGTCTTGTACGGGGCGGAATCCACCAGCCATAGTTAGAACCTCCAAATTAGTTTAAAGTCAAAGCCTTGCGGCGTTAAATTCAAATCAATCCGGGTGTTCTAACTCGGCTTGTGATTTGGGGCTAGCAGACTTCTATCTAGTAACCACTCACATTCTGGCAAATAGGCTTTGCCATGCCTTTTTACTACATATTAACCATTATATAGCACAATATGGAATATGCTACAAGTTATTGATATTAAAAGCTAAAGCAATGTCTATTGCTCAAGGTAGCCCATATCATTAAGAAACTTCGTTTCTGTGACACGCATTAAGGCAATAGCATCTGTGCAATTTAAGCCTGAATTTCTGTAGCCTATGTCATAACAATTATCATCATCCAATATGATTAATAGTGCTTTTGTTACTTTTTTACCATCACTTATTTCATTTAATGCACTATGCAGCATGTCTTATGGCGACCAATGCGTGGCTTTGTCACTTTTTTCAGATAATTTAATGATGCTCATTATATCTTATCCCTCGTCAATACGTCTTCATGCCCCATAGGCACGTATTCATCACTCGCTGTTGCTGCTGACTTCCTTAGCGCGTCTGTGACCATGTTTTGCTGTTTTGCCATGTCTTCATCGTAGGTTTCTTGGTCAATTTCCATCAGATAATGGGTAAATCCCTTGCCTGCTGGCTTTTTGATTCGGTTTCCTTCACTGTCCTCAACAAATGTCCACCAGGCAGCTAGAAAGCTATCCAGCTCTCCATCTCGATCAATGGCCCAGTAACGCTGATAACCGGCCCTTGGGGGCGCTACAAGCTTCTGACCTTGACCCATAGGGACTCTCTCGGGGCGTTGTGTATTGCGCGTTTCGGGTGCCCTCTCTGGTGAGCGTGCAATTACTTCTTCGGCCACTGCTTGCTTTTCGGCGTTTGGTGGCCGACCTGGACGGCGCTTTTTAGTAGTATCAGTCATGTTATTTCCTCGAATCTTCTACAGATTTCAAAAAGGCTTTTTGATCGCCTCCCCATATTTCACTGGCATTCCGCCACATCTCACGTTCTTCACGGTTTAAATCATCCATAGTTATCCCGCGCTTTTTGCCGGTCGTGCGTTTGCCTTTCTCCGTTGCAGTTGGCATATCTCGAAGAGGATTTGTAGGCGGTGAAAGCTTTGCTAACTGTCTATCCACATAGGATAGGGCATTTTCAATGGATTCATTGGGATTTTTTGCCGTGTATGAATTCCAGGCGCCTTGCGCGGTCAGAGTCCTAATGTCCTCTTCATCATTGATCCATTCTTTATCTGACTCCCACTCCACTATCGATGGGTGTTTATCAGGCGTCGTTGCAGGCTGTGTGTTCTGTTCCTGTATCTTTTCAATCTCAGACTGCGCCCGGTCGAACTTATCGCCGTCAGCCTCGTCTACGGCTTCCCGCTGCTGTGCTTTAAGCTCGTTAATCTTTATATCCATTTGGGTTTTGTGCATCTGATTTAGATGCTCGAACCGCTTTTCAAATTCCTGCTCTTTCTGCTCGAATCGTCGCATTTGTTCACGCATGGACTTCTGCAACTTGCCATAGCGCACAAACTCATGTGGTGAAACGTGCTTTTCCGGGTCTCCTCCAGCCTCTACAAAAGCGTCCTTGTCTTTATAGCCAGCATCTAGGGCTTCCTGCATTAAGGGGCTGATTTCCTCCTGCTCTTCCTCTTCGTGAGTTTCAGTCTCTTCGGGAATATCCAACTCTTTTCTGAGAGTCGCCTCAATCTCTTCTTCATTCGCGCTCATAACTTATTCCTCTATCACTGCGATAATGTCATTATCATTGATGATTCGATAGTTCTCGAACTCTGGGTTTTGCTCACTAACTCTTGGCATCTTTCCATCATATCGGTTGAACTCTACCAAATCACCAACCCTCACCCCCCAGTCTTCTGGCTTCTTGCATGTTGCAAATCCAAGAAAAGCAATAGGGCCGAACTCAAGCACTCGGCCAATATCACGGCCTTTGCGCTCTCTTTCTATTTCACTTTGCGGGCTTAATATCTTGCTTCCTGGGAAGGTTTCTTCTACCGGCTTAACCTCTACTAACACAAAATGACCTGTGGGCTTAATCTTCATCAATCACCCCCGAACCATATTCAAAGAACTCTTTTAGCTCTTGAATACATTCAATCCAGCCGTCAATGCGGTGGGCATCTCCAACTGTTTGTTCGATTGTCGATCTTCCTCTAGGCGTGCTTCTTAACTCTTTAAGAGCTTCATCCAATACTTCATTGGCTGCTCTCGTTACCGGGAGATTCTTCCACTGCTGGAAGTCTTCTTTCGTTATCATTAGTCAACTCCTGTGCTTGACGTTGGTTTTGCAGGGCAAGATTATCTATGTTTTGCGCTGCGGTATATGTGTCTATTTGGTTCTTTGTCTGCTCTGTTTCTGCCTCTTCAAGCTTCTTGATTGTGTCTGCTTGTTTGTTTTCAGTCTCCGCTGCCGTTTTATCCAAATCAGCTGCAAGCCTTATGTCCTGCCTCTGCTGCTCTCTCTCGAATGCGTCAGCCTGCGCCGCCGCGATCAAGTCTAGCCTTTCCTGTTCGCCCATAATCAGCTCTGCCAAATCTGGGTTCTCGGAAAGAATCCGCTGTAACATCTGTTCAGGGGTTTCGTCTGGGAATATCTCGTCTACATTTTGTGAGCCAATAGCCTCATAGAAGTTCTTCACAATTGGTCTTATATCGCCGCCCGCTATGGCGACGTTCTCTAGCTGGCTCATTTCTGCACTTGCCATCTGAATACGCTGTATCTTGCTGGAAATCTCAGGATTTGCGACCGGAATGACGTCCATTCCTTTTTGATCAAAATCCCTCCTAAAGTCTGCCTCAGGATCATCCAAGACCTGTTGATATTCCACAGGGTCAGTGAATTTGGAATTTAGCCTATACAGCTTGTTGAATTCCTGCGCCATTGCTCTGTAAATACGAAGCATAATCGCGCCGGTCTTCTGTAATTGCTCATCGACAATAGCCAAAGCAGTGGTAGGCGCTGTTTGCGGGCCTAGAGCGCTCCCTAAGTCAGCAGAAGCCGATAATTCTTGAGCGTTAGCAATCAAGAACTGATTGAGCTGAAACAGTGTAGGGCTAGGCTCCTTGTTTGGGTGTGGCAGCATACCAGTCTGCAAATCTTGAGCAGTTAGACCCGTCTGCTTCCATTGTCCAGGCTGGAATTTTATATCCCCCATCTTTCGGCGGAAGTTCTTAGCCAGATAACCACCTGAAAGGTTTGCCAACGTACCAGAATCCAATAACTGGTTCGTTGTGGTATTAATAGCGCCTGTCAAAGCGCCAAGGAGATGAGAATACCCAACATCCAAAAAACCACCTTGAGGGTCATGCAAGAACCCGTATTTCGTGATATTGCAATTATCTTTTATCCTTACAACCTCCATGTCTTCGCTAATGCCACCCTCCATGGCTTTTGCAAGCGTGGTTGCTGTGGTTTTTGTTCGGACAATAACATTCTCAGGATCAAAGCGGGGGATAATCCTAACTACTTTCCTAGTATTAGTCTGAACAACAAAGGTATATGGCTCCTCATATCCATCACCATCAAGATCATACGTTCCTTGTTGCTCTATGAATTCACGGACTTTATCACTTTCCGCCTCATTCTCCCCTTCTCCATCCTCTGTAAGCTCTACATCCAGCCATATACCTTGATTTTGCTTTTCAATTACCTCGTTGTTCCTGAATTCCATGATTTCAGTAAATCTAGGAAGTCTGGACAAACTCTTGGCCTCTTGATTGACAGAGAAATTAGGATAACAAATCAGATCGGATACATTCCTCCCTTTTTCAGCATCAAAGAACGTCTTTTTAAACACAGACCCACTATAAGGCAGATCATAAATCAGCTTTTCGTGCTCTTCTCGCCATTCTGGCATTTCTTCATTTAGCTGATAATTAATAAACTCAGAGACTCTTTCGCCCCTCTCTGCTTTCTGGTCATCAGTGTCTTTACCATTTATGTCAGCCTGCGCTAGGTCTCTTGATCTTAGTATCTGACTGGAAGCAGGGTCGCTAAAGCGTAGTGCGGCATTCATTAATACTGGTGATTTGAAATTAGCCGCACCATCCCAAGGCTCATTTCTTGTTTCTGTTTCTTGTTTGGCTATTTCTTTCCCATACTCTACGCCTTCCCTCCATTCACTCATCGAATCCCAGTCGGCCTCATGCCCTTCTACAACCTGCCGACCAACTAACGACAGTGTTAAATCATCAATCATTTCTGCAATGTTGTGGAGCGGGATGTAGCTTATACCCTCCTGGCCATCGAGCCTCGAAAAATAAGATGCAAGAAGCTCGACACCAGATAAGCCTTTTTCTTGTTCTTCCTCTTCAATTGCTGCTTCTTGATTTTCATCCAGCCTGGCAGGGATAACCATTAGCATGAACTCCCAACAGTAAATGAAAATGCGTTGCCTATGAAAATATCATCTGGCGTTGGCGCAGTGTTTGTATAAGTTAGACATCCGGTCCATGTTCCGGCTTGGTCGAGGAATCCAGACTCAATATCGTATTCAACATACTCATTAGCTAGGAGCGAACCTAAATCTGGGTCAGTCACATTAATAATGCCTAGCGCTACTTCGCCCCCTGTCTGCGTTTTTGTTACAGCAGTTCCATCTGGTTTGTAGAATTTTATAGATAGCTCAGTACGTGATGACATATCAAATCCAGCCGCCACTCTAAATATCTTTCCTGTTTCGCCAGTTTTTAACGACATATCAATTCACCGATGTTATTGTACTATTGACGCCCTTACCATCAGACGTGATTTCGCTTTGTACTCCAGAGCCATTTAATACCATTATTGACAAAACCCCCTCACTATAGGACACCTTAGGAGGCGGCGCTGGCGCAGCAGCAAGCGCAATAGCTGGTCTTATTGGCTGATAAAACATTCTAGGATGTTCTGAGGTAGTTCCGCTTGTGTTGGTAACGGTGTTGCTTTCCCATTCATCAATAAGATGTGATGTGTTTATAGCCTTGGTGTAAACAATGCCGCCATTACGATAGATACTTGGACTAACTCCGACTCCATAGGCTTCTGCTACCCAGTCTGGAACTTCATGATCCCAAATGGCGAATTCTGAATAGTCACCATTTACATTTGCTGCGCCTGAATTGGCTTCATAGCCAAGAAATACTTCAGAGTTCGTATCATGGAGCGTAAGAGGATTTCCGCTAAACCAATTAGTGGTGGAGCTTTTAATCCCATTTACCCATATCCCGATTCTTTTAGGATTCACATTCCATGTGCATACAATCCTGTGCAATTTATCAGTGCTCATGGGGGAATCGCTGGTTGTTTCTCCAAACGCCACCGGTCCAAGTATGCCATTAGCCGTAACGACGAATCCTATTTCATTTATTAATCTCTGTATCAGAAATGCTCTAAATCCTGATGCGCTGCCCCACTGTCCAGCCATCATAGTACCACCATAGCTAGATGATGTATTTAGCGTAAAGGCTACTGTTAGGCCAACAAGCCCTCCTAGAGCTGCTATATCACCAAACTCTAATCTTGCTGAACTTGAAGATAATAGCTCTGCCGACATTATGTTTCCTTTATCTCCACCGCTACCAGCTCTGCATCGCCTGTAGCTGTATCACTGGCTGCATCCCTTGTGATCTTGACTCTAAATGACTCACCTACAGCGATAGAATCCATCTGCGCTCCATCCGTGAACATAATATTCACAATATCTACCAGCCCACTTGTACCGGGTACAGTTATATTATCATCGGACTGAACAGCCGCGAACCCATCAGAATCAAGGTCTTGCTGCTGATCTCCTATCCTCTCAAACGACACGTCCCAATCAACATCACCAGAGGTCGCGCTTGTCATCGCGTAGTGGAGATATACAGTTAATCCACCACCACTATACGCTCTCGGCATTATGCTGGTAAAAACTGCGCTCTCGTTGGTGGTATCGTCAAAATCAAGGACGGGGTGATTATTACGCAGATCAATTGTAGCTGGATTGCTGCTTGGCGGCTCATTACTGAGCGGAGTAAATACAAGTAATGTCGTGCCTGAAGCCATTTGGTTGCCTTTGTCTGCTTATTCCGGTTTATATAGCTAGATTATGTTGTTATGTCAAGTTGTTATATGTCTAATATCCCATCGGCCCGCATTCTCGATATTCTGGATAATCGTCGTAATCTTCTTGCGAATCAGTAACATAACCACCCACAAAACCAAGAGCCAGATATTGCTCCGCGTCGCTGGGATGGGAGCAGTTGTTCTTATCAGGCTTTAGCGTATATCTAGCCTCTGCCCCAGCCACCTGCATTCTCCTGTAATGATACCCGCCTAGCTTTCCCTTCCTCAGAACTGCACAGCGCTTCGATAGAAGATACCCAGGTTCGCCGCATACCATCTTGATTATAAACGAATTTACCGCGTCTATCCTCTTTTGTGTGTCATTGGTTGGGGCGCCTTCTGTAACAAACCCCATATTTAGCGGCTGGATTATGTCGCCATCATCGTTATCTATGAAATCATCATTCAATATCCCTATGCCGGTCTTTCCCTCACCCTCTCCCCTGTTATTTCCTGCCGGATCAGCCAGCGAGAACCCTATCTCCATTCCTGAGAAATTCCTCTGAATGAAGGGCTTGACCACATCCCTAGCGAATCGGCGCACGTCCATATCTTCAGATACCAGCTCTGCAACTATCCTCAATTGCCCGGTGGTTGTGAGCTGACCAAATACCGCCGCTGGTGTGAGGCCGAAGTCCCAGCCTATCCCCACTGGCAGATCAGAGATAAGGGATAACGCTCCATCTGGACAGTGAACCCTATCGTTATAGTCGGGATATACTGGCTTTCCTTCTTGAATCGAGCCATAGTTACCTAAGACCATGACGTTAATGTGGTCTTCAGTGTTCCCGGCTATCATGTCCCGATAATACTGATACCCACCCGGCAGGAACTCCACATTCTCAGCTAGCGGGTTATTTTCATATCCGTCCTTGGTCTTGATGAGCGGCGGCACACCACGGAAGAAATCGAATATCTCTGCAACTGCCTTCTTAGCGTCTGGCGATTGATTTCCCTTCAATGCTCCCTCTTCGGCCAGCTGATACCACCAATGATCGTCATCTGTGGGGTTTGTGTCCATTATCAGGGCTTTGCGCGTGCATGGCTGATAGCTCCCTTCTGAGCCTCTAGGGGCCTTATAGTCTCCCTCGTCTTCATACCCGTCAATCCTAGCTGGATAGCGCCCTATGCGCTCTCTACAGGCTTTCACAACGGCATATGGTATCTCTCTGGCCTCATTGATGAATGCGCCCGTTAGCTCTAGAGATAGCAGCTTTTTCACGTCATCCGGCTTGTCTAGGGCCATGAATATGAATTCTGCCTCTACATTTGTCTTGTCCTTGAGCTGATAACGAAGAGTGCCAGTAATGAGAGGATGCATCGTAATCGGGCATAGTTCCTCTGGAATCCACTGCTTGAAGGTCTTGAGCGTTGTTGTGGATAGCTCTGGGTAGGTGTTTCTGATGATTGCCCAGCGCGTCTTCCTGATTCCCTGGCTGTTTGGCTCCTGCAATACCGCTAATCGGTGAAGCTCATTAATGCAGGTTACGCTCTTCCCGTTGCCTACTGGCCCCATGAAGCCCCTGACTACCTTGGGCGAGGCATGGAATTTTGCTCCTGTCCGTGAGGCCTTGTAGTTGATTTGTTTCATTAACTCATTGATTTATATAGGCCGACCTTGCACGGTCTGGATATTGCATTGTTATGCGCTTCTAGTGTTGGGCCTCATTTTCGCGCCCGTCCTGTACTCCCATTCTTGCTTCACCTCTTCGAGCCTGTTAATCAGTACTTGCAGAGATTCAGGCGCGGTAGAAATCACTTGTAAAAATACGCCAATTTCATCGGCTCGCTGCCCTTCAAGTTCCGGGTGGCGTTGGTCGATCTCACCCGCTCCGAGTGAGAACCCAACTCCCGCAAACTCATCACCCTCAAAAAAGAGGTCGCTTATAATTACCCCGCCATCACCAAGCTGGACTGTTGGTATTCCATAGGCCGCTGTATAGCACCTGTGATCGCCAGAGCCGCGCATAACCAACAAATCAAGCGGATGCTCGGCAGTCTTGGCGTTCTTTTCATCGTTCATCGTGTCGCACCCCTTATTAAAATCGTTATACGTCCAGCTTTTCCAGTCTTGCGGCCCCGCATGTGAGTGCGAAAAACGCCTCCTCTCCGTCACTCCGCTTTGCAAATACGCGGTCACTCCTAACCTGTGTTATCTCAAGTTCCTCACCTAGCTTGGCAAAACCAGGGGCGCCCGCGCCAACTACCTTTACTTTCTCGCCTACTGCAATGTTGTTGAAATCAATCATATTTAAGCTCCACGTATAACCAATAAATTAACTCAGATTGGTTAAAGTTCAGCGGCAATTTCCACATGGTCATGCCACTGGTTATTAAAACTGTTAGTCTGCATTAGGCGCGGCAGGTAATTCCATCCACCATTTAGGTTGTTTGCTGCCAGGGTATTCATCACCCCATGGTTTATGAAATGAGCTACCAGAGTAATATGCTTGGGTTGTTAAGCATTCAGGCGTGAAAATCAGCACCATTGATCCCGCTTTCGGGGCCTTATCTTCAATCCTGTTCCACTTCATTAATCTCAGGTTTGTTTCCACTTGCTTCTCCTATCATGCACACTAACACGGCGTTCTAGCTGACACGGCGGTCTCTGGCGCTTTTAATTAACTTTCTAGTGGTGCAGCTAAACTAAATGTTATAAGTCGTTCTCTTTTATGTATTCGTCAAATAATTTGCAGTGTCCATAAGCCTCTTGCTTTTCCGTAATGCAAACAAGTAATTGCACTTTTGGCTTATCAATCGTCCACTCAGCTATTCGCATTCCGACCATAATCAGAAATCCAAGCACTATCGCCAGCAGCCCATTAATCACTTTGTCTTTCATATCGTCATCGCCTTATAACACCAAAATAAACCGGAGTGGTCTACCCAAGCGGCTGGTTGTATCCACAGCGCACCCGGTTATTAAA
>Ga0180438_10010685_pt1 | contig 11228 bp, 11 predicted proteins | sample SS_ome_12_FD_132455 | JGI IMG/M metagenome (GOLD analysis project Ga0180438, IMG submission 132455) | Hypersaline lake sediment archaeal communities from the Salton Sea, California, USA - SS_3_D_2 metaG | ecosystem: Environmental > Aquatic > Non-marine Saline and Alkaline > Hypersaline >...
ACGGGATGGCGCGCTTGGCGAACGAGGCCCTGACCTCCGGCAACAGGTACGCCTCCTCAACTGCGGCGTGCACCACGCTGCCCACCACCAACGTGTTCACCGGTGTCTCTGTCTCAACCTCTTTGAGCCAGTCAAGGACACACTCGTAGTGGGCATAGCATTCCTTCACTCTAGGTGCCGACACCACTTGGCACGGCTCGGGCGTCAGCCCAGAGGCGGTGATTTCATCCACCTCATGCGGGTAGTGTACCGTGGTCTTTATGAATCGCTCTTTCAGGTCGTAACTGGGCAAGTTCACCACAAACTCCTGGTTGGCCCTGATCAGGCGAAGCGTGTCCGAGTTGTTCATCAGTTGCAGCATGAACTTGGGCTCTCGGCCAGAGCCCAGGAGCGTACCCCACGCATTGAGCTGCGCGTTAGGCAGCCCGTTCTCCTTCCGTGTGGTAACGATGAAAACGGCCGTGGGGACATTCAACACAAAGTTGTACCACGAAAAGATCTGAAACTGACCATCCCATCCCGGCTGAATATCAGCCGGAGGAATCACTGGCAAATCTATCTTCATGGCCATGTACCCCCTCATCTATGCCAATCGTGGCGCTCTGCGCGCCTAACGTTGAACTCAGGCGCCACTGAAGGCAGTCGGTTGCAGCGGTGTGTTAGATGCCCTTCCCATGACTGTTGAGTCCTCGCTCCTTTGGGCCGCGAACTCCTGGGAAGCAGCCCGCCATGCGGCCCATGAGCACGATCAGGTAGCAGTATGCCTGGAAACAAATGAAGTCGCAAAGCTCAGGCTCGGTGAGCGCCTTCCCCACAGCGTAGCCCATGCCGGCCGAGCCAAGATCTACAAGATTGAAAGAGGAGCCGATTGGGTCTCCATGCACAACATGGTTGAACATGTCGCAGATCTGCTTGGCTTGGCTAATGTCTGTTTCGCCATGCATGGTGGCAAGCATTGTCACCAAACTCGGCCGCTCGCGATACCGCCAACCATCTTGCCACACTCGCACTTCATCAGGTCTCTCATAAAGATACGAGATAATGGCGGCACGCTCGATCAAGGGGCGCATCAGAACAACAGCCGCGAACAGATAACCCTGCCGAACGAGTTCGCGGATGCTCAGGGCAAGATTAATCCCCTGCGGGATGATCTGGCAAGCTGCTTTCTGCAGATTGGAGAGCCCATGCGCGTGTTCGCGAGTGTAGGCCGCCACTTCTGCGTTGGCCTCCAAACACGACACAATCACCTGGTCGAAGTGGAAAACCGACTGCCGACCGAGATAGGGTTCGCCGTCCGGGGTAAACACGGGCTTAGATTCAGATGAAAGCTCCGACACTCTTCCCTCCATAATCTTGTGCGTCCAGCGGCGCGGCGGATATCCCACCAGCCAGGCAGCCACTTGCGAGTTGGCCAGAAGGATGCTTTCTGCTGACGACTCCCTTGCCACATCATTTCTCAGCGACAAGAAAGAGCCAGGGACCACTTCCCAAGCGCAATGTGAAAGCCAGTTCCGCTTCGGCTGCGGCCAGTGCTGACTGAAACACACCGATCGGTTCAAGCAGTTCTGCTTTCTTGACCACGATGTCATAGATCTGTCCGTAGGCAAAGGCCTCAGTGTGACGGAATCCGGCCCTCTTGTATAGTCGCTCGAGGTCTCGGGAACGGTAATGCCTGGTTCGGCTCACGCCACGAAACTTGAGCCACTCTTTAGGTATCGGCGCGTTTTCTTTTACCTCAAGCTTCGTGTTTGCCCCCTGCGGGCTGACAGGCCACTCCTGCTCCAGGATCCACTGGTGTAGTGGCGTAGCCAGCACAACCTCATAGTCTTGACTCGTCTCCAAACCTGACGCATTCCGTCTGAGCCGATGCATAGTATAGTCGCCCTTGCCGGACCGCGTGAACGCGATGTCCGACGGAGGATAGGGCCACCTGTATTCCCAGTCCCAATTCATAGATTCGTGAACTGCGATTCCCTCCTCCTTGAGGATCCTCCTGAGCTCAGCCACCACGACCGCGTGCTCGCCATCGGCTAGGTACGTCAGCACGTCCCCTAGCAAGAGGACGACGTCAAAACTGCCGTCCGCGAAAGGGAGGGCTCTCGCATCCGCGTGCCGGAACGTGACGTTTGTGATCTGGCGCTGCTGTCGTTCGCTCTCGGCGCGGTTCAGGTCACCTGGGCAGATGTCGATCCCGATTCCCTCCTCAATCTGCCCGGACAGCGTCAAGAGAACATCGCCACGTCCACAGCCTACATCCAGCACCCGACCCACGTGTCCCACCGTTTTACGCAGAAGGCCGGCACGGATTTCGTCGTACCATGCAAAATCAAGGTCGCACGGTTGCGTTCGCACTACTTCCAAGTTCAGCAATTTGCTCACGCGTCATACTTTCTGGCCGCCCAACGCGCGGCGGACAATCCGCCAGCGGGGGCAGCCGCTGGCGAACTGGCCCCCTGGACGGGTTCATCCGCTTGCTAGCCTTCAACAACCTGCGTTCGCTTCACGGCCATTATTTGCCAAATTCACCATAGAAAAGCTGACCACTACGGAACATAGTCCCTGATTATGAAGGGCAGATAAACAAAATCGGTGAAAACTATGTACTCGTCGGCGCCAATGTCATAGCCTGCGCCATAAGGGCGAGAATGTCCATCAAAATCGTTGGCGGGCGCATCAATAGAGGAACCTTTATCAATAGCTGGTGACTCTTTCTGAAGATGGAAATCTTCTCCGGCAGCGTTTACGAACAGAGGATCCCCCACTATATAGTCAGTGCCGCTGATGGCATAAGTGTATTCCTGAGTGCCATCAATCAAATTGTGATCTACGGTCAGAGAGACTGTTGATTCGTTTACAATTTGAGATGTTGGATTCTGGCTAAAAATGTTATTTCTGACGACGATGTCTGTCACGTCTGGATTGTCGTTATAGAATCCCCCGCCCCAACCGCTAGAGCCATTGTTGTAGACCGTATTGTTTGTGAACGTTATGCTCTCGATGGGGCGTACAAATATCCCAGGATCGCCCCAGTTACCTATTTCAAGGCCATTACTCTGATTATCATAGACGATATTGTTATAGATTTTGACGTTTCGGACCAGACCGCCGTCCTCAGAAGCCAGAGAAATCCCGGCCCCACAATTATGGAAAACATTCTGGTAAATTTCGATGTTGGAAGTCGCCGTTGTGCCCCAGGCATCTACATAAATACACGTTCTCTGCCCACGTGTGATGTCATGCACATGATTCCTGTAAATTCTTCCATTCGTGGCGCCACCCTTGACGGTTATTCCCTCTCCCCCATTCGTCCCGGGACCGCCCTCGTGAACGTGATTATTCCTGATTTCGAATGTGTCTGTGCCGGACACGGTAATATCTTCCTGTTCGCCGTCATTGCAGGCAAGCCTGACCTCATTGCCATCGATGATGATGTTACTACCATCCCAGACCCCAATACCGGAAGAAACAGTGTTGTAGGTATAGTTGTTCCCAATGATGATGTGGTGCGCATTGTCAACGTAAATGCCAGCATTATTGTCGTGCGGACCGGCGTTTACTATTCTCAACCCCGAAACCTTGATATAATTCGTGTCTTCCACCACAAACAACCCGGTCTCATATGCTGGCAAAGTTATACTGTTCCCGTCAATCGTTACCGTCTCACCGGAATACGCAGCATAGGTGATGTAATTGCCGGCACTTCCCGAATTCTGTGGAATGACCTGTTCCTCATAAGTCCCCGCCCTGATATGAACCGTGTCACCGGCAACCATAGTGTCGGCGGCCTTCTGAATGGTTCGCCACGGCCAAGCTTCTGTCCCTGGGTTCGAATCATTGCCATCTGGAGCCACATAATAAATGGTCCCCTGGACTGCCAACACTTGTTCACGTGACAAAACCTGCGGCAGTGCTTTCTTTGATATCACCCACCCACTTGTAAAAAGTGTGATCATTGACAGGCCCACGAAAAATGCTCCCAGCCAATACATTTTTTTGGCAATGTTGCCTGTTTTCATTCTTTCATCTCCAAGTCTTAGAAAACGTCAAGCGTGGAGCGCTTTGTTAGCCACAGTTCAACTCTTTGACATGGCCCTTATCACAACAAAGGACGGTATCCGACGGCAGGCAGCCTCGGTCTGGACTTCCTCCGACGGGACTGGCTCTTTGAAAGCATCTACGCAGAAACTGTTTTGAGACAAAACGTCGAAGTAATGAGAGAGGGGACGATGGAAATGGAGCGTTTTCCCCCAGAAGTTCAGCTCCAAGACTTTGGGAGTCATGTAGTCGGATATCTCCTTGTGCGCCCTTTCGCCCTTCTCATCCGTAACCCAGTCATAGCAGAAGAAACATGGGTGAGTGATGGAAAACACCAGTATGCCACCTTCCACAAGAAGTCGCGCAAACTCAGCAATGGCGACATCAATTCGGGGTATATCCATCAGGACCATGTTCGCCAGCACGACGTCATAATAACCATCGGGAAAAGGGAGCTTCTTCGTAAGATCAGCAACTTCGAATCCCAGGTCTAGCTGCGCCGGATATCGCTCGGCTATGGAAATCATCTCTACAGACCCATCGATTCCGGTCACGATAGCGCCCAGAGAGTTGAGTCTTCTTGAATATGTTCCATCACCACAACCAGCATCCAGAACACGTTTTCTGGAGACATCGCCCAGCAATTCGTCAACGACGGGCTCATACTCGACTCGCCCTGGTCGGGGGTGCGAACAATAATCAGCAGCGGCTTCATTCCAGTACCGAATGTGGTGTTCTTCTCTTTCCATGTTCGCTATGTGTGGCTAACTTTCGCGCTGAACGGTGCAGTACGCCTATTTCATCCTTTTCTCGTGCTGAGGCTGCGTCCACTCCAGCCAATTGTTATACGGCAGGATCCCATATCCCTCCAAACTGGAGAAAGTGATAATCCCACCATTTTCTTTGTCACGGCTCAACAGAGCTTTGCTAACTCGAGGCCGCGGCTTGCCGCGAATTCCTTCACCTCTGTCGCCGAAAAGGAAGAGATTCCCGCTGGAACCGAACAGTACAGACCTGCAAGCGCGTTGGCAAATGCCACTGTCTCGTCATCAGGCCAAGACTGGACACGACCGAATATCAGCCCAGCCGAAAAGGCAGCTCCTGCTCCGGCGGTGTTTGCCACTCGTACAATGTGAGCAGGAAGGTGATAAGTACCGGAATGGTTTGTATAGATAACACCAGTTGGCCGATAGTATTGCGAAATTCATGGCTGCGCTGTGTTTCTGTCTCAAGTTCCATATCTTCCAATTCGGCAAGGACAAAATCCGCCGCGGCTTCATACGCCGATGAGCCGGTGACGCGAGGTTGTGCGGCTATCACTTGAATGTGTCGAATCGCCCGTTCCGCAGAAAATTCGGTGGCCGGCGCATTCGCAGGCAAGGGGGAAGGTGGTAGCGTTTGTACCACTGAAACAAGAGCAGCCGAGGCAAGGGTGATAAAGACTAGAAACGTAATCCTCTTTGTTCCCATGGAGCTTTACTCCAGACGATCAGATGGTAGCAGCATAACGGCGGGAGCTAAGCCGCCGCCGAGTTTGCTGACGTGCCTAGTAATCAGAAACGCGACGCACAACCAAGATTGGCGACAAGAGGGCTCTCGATTAGGCGGTCGGCTCCAGCGACCTGTTCCGCGACGTGCGGCTCTGGCGAGTATCTAGAGAACCATCATGCACTATCAAGGAGTCCATGATGGAGGATCCGGATGTGCTCCACAGAACGGCTCCGCATTTCTCCGTCCCTTGCGAAAACATCCAACAATGTGAGGGTCTGGTCCCTGGTTTTCAGGTAATGAAACTGCAGGTACTTCTCAAGATCAAAAGGGAAAAGAAGTGGCAAGAACAACGTGGCAAGGAAAAGCCCCGTCGCTGAGAACAGAATCCCAAGAGACACCCTCGTGACAATGCCGGTCCGCGAAAGCTGGCTTAAGGCGCCCTCCCGGCAGCCGCGGGCAGCATGTACAAGCCATGGGCTCCTTCGCATTGCCCCTAAGGACCATCCAGATAGCTCAAGTCCCGCCACCATTGCGGTCATCAGGGCAGTCACAGAAGCCAGCGTCTTGCTGAACTCCGGCTTCTTCACCGCCGGTCGGAAACCTGCCATGGCCAGGATCTCTGCCACCTCGGAGCAGGCCTCGTCGGTCCCCATGAGGGGGATTTGGAGAAAGGGTGGCAGCCAGAAATTCACACCTTCCGGCCGTCCCCCGCCACCATCCAGGTCTCCCTGCCAGGCAATGAACGTGACGCCTCCGAACACCACCCTGTCCTCCCCGCCGCTTTCGGGTAGGAACTCGGACCGTAGTCCCTCAGGAGCAAAGCACACTACCCTATCAGAGGGAACATCTTGCAGAAATCCCCGGAACCACTCAGAGTAGTAAACGGGTGAGGGGGTGGTGAACCAGATCTGATCCGGTTTGAATCGCTTACTTCCCGCCACATCCGTCACCACTTGATAGTTCTCCAACCGGTGAGCGATGGGATCCCGCCTACGAGAGTGGGAGGTTTGGAAAAGAGGAATTCCTCCATGTGCCAATGCTTGTTTCAATGTAGCGGCGGATCCGGGTCGGGCATAGAAGCCCAGTTCCACGCCAGCCTTTTGCAGGCACAGGCCGAATACCTGTCCCACTGCTCCACAACCCACCATCAATATCCTCATCGGTCATCATCCTGTCCCGATTCATGCGTTCATCGTCTGATTCGTCTCGAAATGGCTTTTCCACTCTTCATCCATGTCCCGCACGCTGAATGGGGCACCTGTTCTGAGAGCAACTCCAGCATCCTTGTCAGTCTCTTTGAGGTCAAGCGTGATTTCATCGCCACCTAACCCTTTCATTCGATCTCAGACTCACGCTCGTGCCTTCCCCGCCGGCGCGGAGGCGGATCGCTGATTTCTCACCGGAAACCTAGAGAGGGTAGGTGGGAACGGTTTTCTCGACGTTTTGATCATAGATGAATTCCATCACGCGAATTGCCCAGGGGAAAGGAAGCAGCTTTCCGATCAGGATTGCCAGTTTATCGATGAAGCTCGGGATGATGACTCGCTTGCCACTCATGATGGCGGGATAGCTTCTCTCCGCCACTTGTTCTGGAGTCATCATGGTTTTCTGGGCGGCTTTTTTCACGCGTTCGCCGGCAAGTGCAGGGAATTCTGTCAGGGTCCCTCCGGGGTGAAGGGCACTGACCCGGATGTTGCTGCCACGGTACTCGTGATGAAGTAGATTTGTGAAAGCCCGAACGTAGTGCTTGGTGCCCGTATAGACAGAAAAATCAGGAAGGGGCGCGTAGCCTCCCACAGAGCCCACATTCACCACATGGCTGGGTTCCCCATGGGCAAGCATATGGGGCAAGAACAAGTGGCATAGCTCCGTTAGAGCCAGCACGTTCAAGAATAGGATTTGGCGCAGATGCCGATAGTCCAATTCATGGAATTTCTGGTAGGGACTCATCCCGGCGACGTTGATGAGCACATGGACCTTTCCCAGAACTCGGATAGCTTCCTCAAAAAGGGTTTGGGGGGCGCCTTGGGAGGTGATATCCAGGGCCAGGGGATTAACAGTGTCCTTGTGCTCTTCCGCCATTTCCTGGCGAAGCGCCTGCAGGCGTTCCTTTCGTCTGGCTACCGCGAGAACCGCGTGCCCCTTCCGGGCAAAGGTTCTCGCCATGGCCCTTCCTATTCCTGAGGATGCTCCTGTGATGACGACGTTCATCCGGGGGCCTCCACTTGGGCAGAAGTCCTTTTCGAGTTTCGTCAAAGGCTCGCCAGAGGGTTGCTGGTGGAGCACGACCAACCTTCAGGAGCCGATTGTCACGACTTCCGTAATCATATTACGCGTAAGATTACGTGAGAGCAAGAAGCGCAGTGATTCGTTCAGAATTTCAGCAAGCGCCTATGCCGCTCGAAACTGAGGGATCGCTGGTCTCGCACACACGGCGCAGAACGCTTCGCGTTTTGCGCGTCCGCTGCATTGATTTGTCAGCGGTAATCAATTCTTGGTTTAGAACTCTGGATTCCTCAACAAGCTTCTTGAGTTGTTTCATCCCCTTCTCAATGAAATTGGATTCAAAAGGTTCAGCGCCAAGCCGCAACGGCAAGGTTGCGCAATTTCCGCCCAAGAAGCCGATCTGGCGCAATACTAGCATGACAGCAAGGCGCTCTGCCAATGCTTCAGGGAGCGGTCTGACGGATTCATAACCTTGAAGAAAAGCCTTCCAAAAATGGTCCCGACAATCTCGGTATCGATTTCCTAAACTCCAATAAATAACTGCTAACTCAAATGCCCGCCACGTTTTCAACACGTTGCCGAAATCGAAGAGGGTGATCGTTCCGTCAGTAGTTAGGCGTAGGTTCGATATGACAAGGTCTGCATGGCACAGACCAAAGTCGGGCGTTGTGTGCGGCAGTTTCTTGAGAATAGGGCCGAGATTCTTCGAAACATCACAAAGATAAGCGCTCTCCTGTTTCGAGAGGAAGCGACTCGTGTAGTAAACTTGCTCTTTAAGGAATACATCGCTTTCCATCGCAGGGACACCAAAGTCAGTACTGAATCCATCTGCAGCGATATGAACTAGAGCAACCTTCTCACCTATCTGTGTAAGCAAAGCTTCATCGAGTTGCGATGGAAGAGGAGGTGGAGCTTCCTCAAATAGGAGCATTGGTCGTGTTCCCTCAGGCGCCGAGACCTGAAATGCAAAACGACCATCTATGCGAGGAACCGGTTTGACGACCGGAATGCCAGAAGCGGATAGAGCCGAGACGAATGAAGCTTCGGCTTCTGCCAGTTCGAGTGATTGAGGCGGGCGATATACTTTGAGATAGAAATTGGTCGTTGCCGTCTCCACCCGATATATGTCTGCATCCCCGCGAGTGAGGAAGCGGCATGAATCTGGCGTTGGAATACAGTAATCCTTTACGACACGTAAAAGCAATGCCTCTTCATCAAGCACGGATGACTGGACTGGGAAGGCCGATCCGTCTGAGCTAGGGTTCTTATGGTCGACTAACCCGTATCGCATATTCTCCATTATCTGATGCCGCTAACGTGCGGCAGATAACCCGCCAACGGGCAGGACGCGCGCGGACTAAACGCTGGACGGCTTCATGCGCTGGTTCGGCTTTCAATTGCTTGTGTGGACTGTCTCGAACGATGCCTAGTCCAATTGCAGCTATCCTTGGGGGATGATGTCCTTTCCACATCGGATGTCCCCATAGCAGAAGCCGTTTTGCCTTCTCACTTCTTGTTCAGCAATCCAAGCTTGCATCCCGATCTCCTTCATTCGCTTACCATCGAAGACGAGGGTGGGATTGCTCTTTGAGAACTCGTGGAGCATCTCACACGGGTAATCATCGCATAACGGGCAGGCATCAATGCCTTTCCCCTTTGCGCACTTGCGCATGCCGCAATTGGGGGAGCCGCACGTCTCTTCTCGGCAACGCTTCGGAACGCTCACATCGGCCAATCCGTGCAGAAACTTCCAGAATGTGGTGAATCCCTCCAGTGTGTGGCCCCATTTATCATACTCACCGACCTTCATTTCCTCAATAAGCGCCGAAGCACGTTGCGGAAGATGGCACCGTGCGCCACAGTTGGGACAATACAGCCCACAGTATGTTGCCTCGGAAATTGCATTCATTGTGTGACTCCTCGTATAATATGTGTGCGAACGGGGCCGCGAAGCATTCTGCGCTAACGTGTCGGGTGAGGCGCGCGGGTCACCGTGTCGCCTCGACCCGGTTGTTCGATTCTTGATAGTCGATACGCTGCAAAATAACCCTTCACTTCCTGACCCCGGGGGTACTCTGTGGCCGGGCACAATGTGAAACCCAACGCCTTCCACATTGGAATGGCCTCCGACTTGTCGTCAGAACTCCACCCTCGGATTTGATAAAGCCCCTGATCTCGACACCTATCGATTGACATCTCGACAAGCCGCCTGCCGATACCTCGTCTCCGGTATGCTTCTACGACCTCGATGATGTTGATGAACCCCTCATCGGTTTCGGGCAATGGCTCAGGCAGGCGTCGGCGGTAGACCGCGATGAGGCCGACGGGGATTTCGCCATCCATCGCGACGAAGGCAAAACCGTCATCTGGACGAATGTGTCGCTCTGCGACCTCACCCATTACTTCACCCACGCGACGGTGTAGATCAGCATCGCACTCGACGAATCTAATCTCATTCATCATGAATCGAACGGGGCGGCGGATGAGCCGCAAGCGGGCAGGACGCGCGCGGACTGAATGCTGAGCGGCTCCATCCGCTTGCAGCCGCCGCCCCGTTAGCGCGGGTGCGAAGCGTCCGCGCTAACGATTTGCGTCAGCCGCCGCGCCGGGTGCGTGAATGAGCCTCCATTACAAGACCTACCACAAGCCAGCGCGTATGACCGGCCGATAGCCGCGGTCGGCTGCACGCAGTGTTAGCACGCGCACCCCACCCTGCAAACACAACACCCTTGCCCGTCAAACCCAACTCGATGCAAGGCCTATTCTCCACTTTCACCTTCCACTACCTGTGAGCTGTGTCCGCCAGCGCCTGCAGCGTAAGCCTTACCCATCCCTTGTCACCATAGGCAGGTAAACTCGCTGAGACAGACTGGTATAAAAGCTCTCGATGATGTCCGCCAGTTCTGCGCGTGCTGCCTCCCAATCGTCAGGGTCGATGGACCAACTGATGTCGGTGAGCACCCAGGTCGGGTCCTCCGGATCACTCACGCCGTATTCCCATAGCACTGTGGGGACTATTTCGTTGACGATTTCAGCGGTGCGTGTTGGGTTGATGGCCGCGGCCAGCGTGAGATAGTCCATGTCCTGGATGCCGCGCCGCCAGTGCTTCAGGCGCAGCGAGGCGAACGGCCCCATCACGCCGTAGCTCTCTTCTGAGTAGCGCGTGTCGGTGCCGGGATAGAACAATACCCCATCGCCGTTGAAGTAGTTCCAGCCCGCCTGGCCCAGTGAATCGTCGTCACGATCGTAGCAGCCATAAGTCTGGGCTTGTTGGAAGAGATTGACGTAAGCCCTTGGGTCATTGTAGCCATAACATTGATAGTTGACGTAGTAGGTGGATTCCCAGTAGAACCAGCGGTCAACCCCCTCCTTGTACTGCCCCCAGGCCAGCTCGCGCAGGGCCACGCCATCGTCCTCGGTGGCAAAGGAGCCGGAGGCCGGCCGCGTGCCATTGTACATGTAGAATCGCTTCGAAG
>Ga0180438_10010686_pt1 | contig 11228 bp, 5 predicted proteins | sample SS_ome_12_FD_132455 | JGI IMG/M metagenome (GOLD analysis project Ga0180438, IMG submission 132455) | Hypersaline lake sediment archaeal communities from the Salton Sea, California, USA - SS_3_D_2 metaG | ecosystem: Environmental > Aquatic > Non-marine Saline and Alkaline > Hypersaline >...
ACCACGTCACGCCAGCGAAGGCTGGAGTCCAGCGGCTTTCGCAAATCGGACGAAAGACGGTGGATGCGCGCCTTCGCAGGCATGACCGAACAGCGTGCGATTCGCCAGATAACCACGTCACGCCAGCGAAGGCTGGAGTCCAGCGGCTTTCGAAAACCGGACGAAAGACGGTGGATGCGCGCCTTCGCAGGCATGACCGAACAGCGTGCGATTCGCCAGATAACCACGTCACTCCAGCGAAGGCTGGAGTCCAGTGTCTTTCGAACACTTTACGAAAGACACTGGGCGCCTGCAGGCTCAGGCATGACGCATCGATTCTCAGGGGTGCCCTGTATTCGGTGAAATATGCACTGGCCGCTTTCCTCATCGGCTCCGGGCTGCTGCACGCGCCGGCAAACGCCGCAGAGTGGTCCGGCTACGTCTCCGGTCAGTACCGCTACTTCTTCGAGGACCCGGCCGATCCTCGTCAGCACAACAGCTACCTGTCGGCGGCGGCCGCGCCGGAGTTCTACCACGCCTGGCAGGGCGGCGATCACAGCTTCAACACGATACTCTTCTACCGTGTCGACCAGTACGATGACAACCGCACTCACGGCGACATTCGCGAGCTGTCGTGGACAGGCGTATTCGAGCATTTCGAAATGACGGCCGGCATCAGCAAGGTGTTCTGGGGCGTGGCGGAGACCCAGCACCTGGTCGACATCATCAACCAGACCGACCTGGTCGAAAATGTCGACGGCGAAGACAAGCTCGGCCAGCCCATGGTCAGGCTCAGCACGGTGCAGGACTGGGGCACGGTGGACTTTTTCGTGCTGCCCTGGTTTCGTGAACGTACCTTCCCGGGCCCGGAAGGCCGGCCGCGCCCCGAGCTTGTGGTCGACACCGACAGCGATGCGATCTACGATTTCGAGGCCGGCCAGGATCACATCGACCTGGCCATTCGTTACTCGCATTATATCGGTGAATGGGAATTCGGCCTGTCCTGGTTCAGCGGCATCGACCGCCTGCCCAGCAACTTCGTCCCTAACACGTTCACGCCGGACGGCCAGCCCGCGTCGGTGGTGCCGGTGTACTCGCTGATCAACCAGGCCGGCATCGACGGCCAGGTTTTCTTCGGTGACTGGACCTGGAAGCTCGAGGCCATCAACAAGGAATACCGCTCCGGCGTACGCAAGGGTTCCCACACGTTCCAGTCCGTGTTCGGTTTCGAATACACCTGGGTCGGGTTTACCGGCGGAGCCAGCGACCTCGGCTTTGTCGTCGAATACCACTACAGCGACGCCAACACGCGCGAAACCATATTCGACAACGACCTGGCCGCGGCGCTTCGCTTCGTGCTCAACGACGCGCAGTCCACCGAGGTGCTTGCCGGTGTTCTGACCGATGCCGAAACCCGCACCACGGCCGGCTTCATCGAGGCCAGCAGGCGCTTCGGCCAGAACTGGGTGCTGGAGGCCGAGCTGCGCACCTACAGCGGCACCGAAGAAAACCGCCCCCTGTTCAGCTTCCGCTTCGACAACTTCGTCCAGCTCGACCTGGCCTATCACTTCTGAGCACCCGTTCACGCCGCCAGATTCCGTAAAAATCAACAGCGCAAAGGTCTATACTTGTTGCAGACACAGCAAGTTACAGACCCCGGTTATGTCTGACCCAAGGACATTTGCGCTACTCATTGTTTTTCTTGCCACCGCGTTGCCGGCCAACGCGGCTAAGTGCGTCTACATCTCGTCCTACCACAAGGGCTATGCCTGGTCCGACGGCGTGGAGCGCGGTCTGCTGAAAACGCTGGACGGGCATTGCGAGATCGTCAGCTTCGACATGGACAGCAAACGCAACCAGGACGAAGAGTCGATCCGGCAGGCGGTGGCGAAGGCCAGGCAGCTGATCGACAGCGTTCAACCGGACGTGGTTATCGCATCGGATGACATCGCTTCAAAATACCTGATCGTACCCCACTACCGGGATGCGGAAATTCCGTTCGTATTCTGCGGCGTCAACTGGACGGTCGAGCAATACGGCTATCCCTTCTCGAACGTCACCGGCATGATAGAGGTCGCTGCGATCGAGCCCATGTTCGAAAAGGCCGCGGCGATCAGCGGCAAGATCAAACATGCTTTCTATATCGGCGCGGATACCCTGACCGAGCAGAAAAATCTCCGGCGTTTCCAGGAAGCCGGCACGCGCAAGAACATCAGGATTACCAGTCGCCTGGTTCCGACAATGGAGGAATGGGCCGATGCCTACGCCGAAGCCCAGGACGCCGATCTTGTCATCATCGGCAGCAATGCAGGCATCGAGGACTGGGACCAGGATAAAGTGCTGGCTGCAATCAGTCCCGTATCCGGTACGCTCAGCGTAACCAACCATGGATGGATGATGCCCTACACTATGTTCGGCATGACCAAAATACCGGAGGAACACGGTGAATGGGCCGCCAAAGTGGCGATAGAGATCATGAACGGCACAAAGCCCGCCGACATTCCGATCATACCCAACCGGAATTTCGATATGATCGTAAACCATTCGCTGCTCGACAGCGCCGGGATCAAACTTCCGGAATTCATCAAGCTCAAGGCACAGCCCTATCACCGATGACCAGCGCGCAGCCCGGATTCGAAAAATCGTATCGTCATATCAACGTATGGCTGGCCGTGGTCTGCGCAACCATTCTGCTGTTCATGGTCATGCTGGTGGTCAACAACAACATCGCCACGCTGAAGCAGCAGCTCAGGGAGAATGCCCAGCAGCTTTTCCAGAGCACCCAGGAGGCCCTGCACGCCGGAGAGAACGTACTCAACGGTTTCCAGGCCTATTTCAGGACCGTCGATGTGGTCGACTATCGCAAACTGGAGGAATACTCACGTTCGATAAGAAAAGAGCATCCGTTCATATACATGGTCCAGTACATGATCCGCGTGGAGAACAGCGAACTCGCGGACTTCCTGAGTGAGCGCAGGCGTGAAGGCTACGCCACGTTTCGCGTCACGGAGTACGCCAGCAACGAATTCCGCACCCTGGTGCCGGCATCGGAACGCAGCGTCTACTACCCGCTGGTGTTCATGGACCCCATGGAAATACCGTCGCTGCCTTTACTCGGCTTCGATGTCCTGTCTTTTCCATTGACACGCGACGCGGTGGACGACGCGATACGAAGCGGGAAACCACGCGCGACCAAGCCGTTCAACATGCACACCGGCGGCACCGGTTACGTGATCATCACGCCGGTCTACACGGCCGATGACCTTCCCGAAAACCCGATCCTTCGCTATGACCTGGCTACCCGGCTCGTCGCCGTTGCGGTCAAGACCGACAACATCCTGGGGGGCATCACGATCAATGAAAACGAATCGCTGACCTACTCCTACTTTGACCGGGACAGCAAAACCGTCACGATATCCAGAAAGGTCAACAGCGAGGCTATCGACGAGCATTCCCTGTTCCCGGTCTACTCTGACGCTTATACCCTGGATGTCGCCGGCCAGAAATACCGGCTCGAGCTGAAACGTCAGTTGTCATGGGCCGACCTCGATTACGAATGGCTTGCCTTCGCGGTTATCACAACCGCCGCTTTTTCGCTGCTGCTGTTCAACTTCGTCAACCTGCGCATCCAGAGCATGCAGGCGAGCCAGCGCGCGCAGGCCGAACTCTTCCGCGAGCGCGAGCACGCCCAGGTGACCCTGCATTCGATCAACGAGGCCGTGATCACGACGGATACTGAAGGTCGTATCGTTTACATGAACCCGATTGCGAGGCGCATTACGGGATGGAACGAGGAAGAAGCCATCGGCAGGCCCATCGACACTGTATTCAGGCTGATTCACGAGCAGGCAAGAGAACCCGTGAAGAGCACCGTCGACGAGTGCCTTTCGACGCGCCGCACCGTGGCGCACGACGAACCCGCGATACTGATCAACAAGAACGGTGACGAGTTTGCGATCGAAAACTCTTCCTCACCAATCCGGGGCCACAACGGCGAGCTTATCGGCGCGGTCCTGGTGTTCAGAAACATCACGCATATTCGAAACCTGTCGAAGAAGATGGAGTTCCAGGCCACGCATGACGCGCTGACCGGCCTGATCAACCGGCACGAGTTCGAGCGCCAGCTGAATCTCGCGGTGACATCAGCCCGCGACGACGACAGGATCCACGCGATCTGTTACCTGGACCTTGACCAGTTCAAGATCGTAAACGACACCTGCGGCCATATCGCCGGCGACCAGCTGTTGAAGGAAATCGCCCACCTGATGCCGCACAGCATACGCGCAAGCGACTGCCTGGCCAGGCTCGGCGGCGACGAGTTCGGCGTACTGATGTTCGACTGCCCGATAAAACAGGCGGAAAAAGTCGCTGACAGCCTGCGAGCGGCGATCAGGGATTTCACTTTCAGCTGGGACAGGAAGACATTCGATATCGGTGTCAGCATCGGGCTCGTGCCGATCAGAAAGGACAGCGGCTCGCTGCAGGACGTGTTGCGCCGCGCCGACTCCGCCTGCTATATCGCCAAGGACCTCGGGCGGAACCGCGTACACGTCTATACCCCCGACGACATCGAAATATCCAAGCGGCATGGCGAACTGCAATGGGTAACCCGCATCAAGAATGCACTCGAACATGATGACTTTGTCCTTCTGCTCCAGGCCGTCAAACCGCTGGCCGACCGCAACGACAGCATCCACTACGAAGTGCTGCTGCGACTGGACGAAGGCGACGGCAACGTGATTCCACCGATGTCATTCATACCCGCCGCCGAACGTTATGACATGATGCCGCTGCTGGACAAATGGGTCATCAATACGACCTTCCGGCTGATACGCGAGGAACAGGTCAGAGGCAAAGACCCTCACATCTACAACATCAACCTGTCGGGGCAAACGCTGTGCGACACCGAAATAATGGAATACATCGGCGAAAAGATTGACCATTACGGCATCGACGCGAGCCGCCTCTGTTTCGAGATCACCGAAACCGCGGTTATCGCAAACCTCTCGCTCGCCATCGATTTCATCGGCCGGATGAAGAAAATGGGCTGCATGTTCGCGCTGGACGATTTCGGCAGCGGCCTCAGCTCTTTCGCCTACTTGAAAAAACTGCCGGTCGACTTCATCAAGATCGACGGCGAGTTCGTGCGCGACATCACCAATGACCCGATGGACCGCGCGATCGTGTCAGCGATCAACGACATCGGACACGAGATCGGACTGGTCACGGTCGCCGAATATGTCGAAAACGAAGGCGTGCTGAACCTGCTCGAACAACTCGGCGTCGATTATGTCCAGGGCTTTGCCGTCGACAGGCCAAAGGTCTGGCTGCCGAATAATGTCGTGCAGCTGAATACGCGCGGGCAATAGACACAGTCTGCAGCGCCTGCGCCTCAGGAACGCTGTTCGCGGCTGCGATGACCTTTAGTAGTCAAAACTCGGTCTGACGGTCTCCGAAACAATCTGCCCCATCAAAAATGATCGTGATGGCGGTCCGGTTTATTTCTCTCGCCAAGGCGCAAAGCCCGCAAAGGGTTTTACATCGATATTTCATCAAATAAACTTAAAAAATCCTCTGCGTGCCCTGCGTCTCTGCGAGAAATATACAACGATCCAACAAGCCTCCGAGCGTCAGTCCTGATGGCCTCTTGCCGAGACGCGAAACACGCAGAGATTCATGACAAACACAGAAAATCCTTTGCGAGCTTTGCGCCTTGGCGAGAGTAAAAGAAACCAGGCAGGTAATTCAGACTACAATCCTCGCCACTCCCTCGTTCAGGCCGCCGGGCCCAGCGTGACCTGCTTGATCTCTTCCAGCTTGTCACGCAACAGCGCGGCTTCCTCGAACTCCAGGTTGCGCGCGTGCTCGTACATCTGTTTCTCGATTTTGTCGATTTCCTTTAGCAGCCTGTCCGGTTTCATGCTCTGGTATTCCGCCCGTTCTTCCGCGACCTTGCGAACGGCCGAGCCGTAGGTCTGCCCGGGTTTGTGCTCGTAGCTGGCTTCGAGTATATCGGTTACCTGCTTGCTGATGGTCCTGGGGGTAATGCCGTGCGCCTCGTTATAGGCCTGCTGTTTTGCGCGGCGCTCAAGGGTTATATCCATCGCGCGCCGCATCGAATCGGTGACGTTGTCCGCATACAGGATGGCCATGCCGTTCACGTTGCGCGCGGCACGGCCGATGCTTTGAATCAGGGACCGTTCAGACCGGAGAAAGCCCTCCTTGTCGGCGTCCAGAATCGCCACCAGCGAAACCTCGGGAATATCCAGCCCCTCGCGCAGCAGGTTAATGCCGACCAGCACGTCGAACTCGCCCAGGCGCAGGTCGCGGATGATCTCGACGCGCTCGACGGTATCGATATCGGAATGCAGGTAGCGCACGCGTACACCGTGCTCGAGCATGTATTCAGTCAGGTCCTCCGCCATGCGCTTGGTCAGCGTCAGGATCAACACGCGTTCGCCTTCGCTGACGCGCCGCGTGATCTCCGAGTGCACGTCATCGACCTGGGTGCTCACGGGGCGCACTTCGATCAGCGGATCGAGCAGCCCGGTCGGGCGGACCACCTGCTCCACAACCTCGTCGGAATGCCGTTCTTCATAGGGACCCGGCGTCGCGGAAACGTACAGGCACTGCGGTGACAGGCGTTCGAACTCGTCGAACCGCAGCGGCCGGTTATCCAGCGCCGAAGGCAGGCGGAAACCGTAGGTGACCAGGTTCTCCTTGCGCGACCGGTCGCCCTTGTACATCGCCCCCAGCTGCGGGATGGTCACATGGCTTTCATCGATGACCAGCAAGGCGTTTTCCGGCAGGTAATCGAACAGGCAGGGCGGCGGCTCGCCCGCCTCCCTGCCGGACAGGTAGCGCGAGTAGTTCTCTATCCCGCTGCAGTAGCCCAGCTGCTGCATCATTTCGAGGTCCAGCCGGGTACGCTCCTCCAGCCGCTGCGCTTCGACCAGCTTGTTGTTGTCGCGAAGATCCCGTAGCCGCTCCGTGAGCTCGAGGCGGATCTGGTCGATGGCCTTGACGATGGTATCGCGCGGCGTTGCATAGTGGGTCTTGGGGTAGACCGTCAGGCGCGCCACCTTGCGCAGCACTTCACCGGTCAGGGGATCGAAATAGCTCAGGTTCTCTATTTCGTTGTCGAACAGTTCGACGCGGACCGCTTCGCGCTCGGAGTCGGCGGGATGAATATCGATCACCTCGCCGCGCACGCGGTAACAGCCGCGCCTGAGCTCGATGTCGTTGCGTGTGTACTGCAGCTCGGCAAGGCGCCTGAGAATGAAACGCTGGTCGACCAGGTCGCCGCGCACCAGGTGCAGGATCATGGTCATGTAGGAATTCGGATCGCCCAGGCCGTAGATCGCGGACACGGTCGCGACGATGATCGTGTCTTCGCGCTCCATGATGGCCTTGGTCGCGGACAGGCGCATCTGCTCTATGTGGTCGTTGACCGACGCATCTTTCTCGATATACGTGTCGCTGGCCGGCACATAGGCTTCCGGCTGGTAGTAGTCGTAGTAGGAAACGAAATACTCGACCGCGTTGTTCGGAAAGAACTCTTTCATTTCGCCGTAGAACTGCGCGGCCAGCGTCTTGTTCGGCGCCAGGATCAGGGTCGGCCGCTGGATCCGCTGGACGATGTTGGCGATGGTGAAGGTCTTGCCGGAACCGGTCACGCCGAGCAGGGTCTGCCTGGCGAGACCGTCCTCGATACCCTCGACCAGCGCATCGATCGCCGCAGGCTGATCACCCGCGGGCGAATAATCCGTCTTTATTTCAAAACGTCTGGACATTGAATTACAATACAGCGATCACCTTGATCTCATTCGCACTGGAGCCCGACTCTTGAGCATACAAACTTCTGCCCGTATCGCGCGGGTCAAGCCATCGCCCACGCTGGCGGTAACTGCACTTGCAAACCAGCTGCGCGCCGAAGGCCGCGATGTCATCGGCCTGGCAGCCGGCGAGCCGGATTTCGACACGCCGGACCACATCAAGCAGGCCGCCATCCGCGCGATCAGCGACGGCATGACCAAGTACACGGCAGTCGATGGCACCGCGGGGCTCAAACAGGCCATTATAAACAAGTTCAAACGCGATAACGGGCTGGATTATGCCGCAGATCAGATCATCGTCTCGGTCGGTGGCAAACAGGGAATCTACAACCTGTTCCAGGCGTTGCTGAACACCGGCGATGAAGTCATCATCCCGGCGCCCTACTGGGTTTCCTACCCGGACATGGTCAAACTTGCCGACGCCGAACCCGTGATCGTCGAGGGCGACATGGGCCAGGGATTCAAGATCACCGCCGACCAGCTGCGTGGCGCGATCACCGACCGCACCCGGCTGTTCGTAATCAACAGCCCGTCGAACCCGTCGGGCAAGGCCTATACCCGGGCCGAACTCCAGGCGCTCGCCGACGTGCTGCTCGACCACCCCGATATTGCGGTTCTGACCGATGACATCTACGAGCACATCGTCTGGACCGACGAGGGCTTCAACAACATCCTGAACGTCTGCCCCGAACTGAAAGACCGCACCCTGGTCATCAACGGCGTGTCCAAGGCCTATTCCATGACCGGCTGGCGCATCGGCTACACCGGCGGACCGGCCGACATCATCAAGGGCATGAAAAAAGTGCAGTCCCAGAGCACATCGAACCCCTGCTCGATCGCGCAGGCCGCCGCCCAGGAAGCACTCGACGGCGACCAGGGCTTCCTGGCCGAGATGTGCCAGGTGTTCCGCGACCGGCACGATTTCGTGCACAGCACGCTGAACGCAATGGACGGCGTCGAATGCCTGCCCAGCGACGGCACCTTCTACAGTTTCCCGTCTTTCCACCAGGTGATCGAACGCATGGACGGCATCAATAATGATGTCGAGCTGGCGCAACTGCTGCTGGAAAAAGCCGAAGTCGCCCTGGTGCCGGGCTCCGCGTTCGGCCTTGAAGGTTACCTGCGGCTGTCATTTGCGACGGACATGGAAAGCCTCGAGAAGGCTTTATCGCGGATTCAGCAGGCGATTGCTTGATACCGGGACAGTGTACGTATTTCACCGCTGCCAGGCACGAGCTGCGTGGTCTATTTCGTCATCCGCAAGTCAGCTATCTCCCGGAAAAAGAAGGAAATATGTATACTGTCCCCTTGCTATTGACCCACCGCCCCCAAATCGGTAGCATACCGGCCTTCCAATGAGGGCATCAGCCCGGTGAGACATCCATTCCCCGATAGCTCAGTTGGTAGAGCAACGGACTGTTAATCCGTTTGTCCCTGGTTCGAGCCCAGGTCGGGGAGCCAGTCACGTGCACTAGAAAAAAACGACGGTCTTGTGACCGTCGTTTTTCGTTCTGATCTTAGCAGACCCCTCTGAAAGATTACGATCGGACCGGTTCGTCCACTCCGCTCAGATGTCGATTCCCGCTGCGCGCCAGTATTCCTCCATCACTGCATAGGCACGGTCGATGGCATCGACTGCCTTGGCCCACCGCTGCCCGGCCGCGTACGCTTTCGCCTCCTGATAGTATTTTTCGGCCAGGCGGCTGCCGGTCGCGATCAGATCAGGATCAGCGCCCAGTGCTGCCGCCGATTGTTCCATCCACTCGGCCGTGAACCGCCAGTCGAGATAACTCTGCTCGGCCTCTTCCCAGGCCTCGCGGGTGTCGCTTTCCGGCAGCGTGACAGAAAGGCGATCGCCCGATCTCAGAGCTGCAACTTCCTGTTGCAAAACGTTGTAGGCATCGATGAGCAGCGTTTCGGCCCGATCGATGTCCCCGCCAGCACGCGCGGTGCGGCCTGCCTGGTACTGGCGGGCGACCTCGTCGAGCTTCGCGGTGCCGGCGCCTTTCTCACCGGCGATCTCATAAGCCGCAGGCAGGATCGCACCCGTTACTTTCTCGACCCTTTCCAGCCATTCCGCCCGTTTGTCCCCTTCGAGCATGGCGCCACCCGACTCCATGGGATAGAGCATCCGTCCCGCCTGTTCCACCAGTTCCATGGCAGCATTGATGTCGCCCTGGTCCGCTTTGTCCCTCGCCCGATCGAGCAATTCGAGCTTCGCCTCACGTTGTTCTTCGCTGTACAGGTCGGTGACTGACGACTCGGTCACCGAACGCTCCATGATATGGATCTGTTCGCGCACATCTTGTTGGCCGGGATCGGCCTGCTCTGAGGCCAGCGCATGACCGGAAGCGAACAACAGCACCGGCAGGGTGACAAGGGTTGGCAATTTTAGGCTCATCGTTTTGTATCTCCTGTTCATATGCCACGGACGACTGGCCCACGGCGGTCGGCTGCTGGTCATTGGCCGCTAAATGTTGACCATAACCTGTCGAAAGGGCTGCGGACAGTCTATATAAACACCCTGTCTGGGTGTCTGGGGATAGAACCTCCTGCCCTTCTGCAACCACCGCCTCTTCGGGCCGGGCTGATGCAAGTCATCAAAAGGTAAAAATATGACTGCAAAAAACGACTGAAATTCCTTACCGGGCTATCGGTTTTGACCTGGCGCCGCGAATTCAGCTGCACACCGGTGATTCCGCCTTTGCTCAAGCGTCGCATTTCCAGGCGAAAAACACTGTGCCAGGCTGAAATATCACGCCGTATTTTTGAGAGTCTTGAATAATCCTGGATAGTCAGGCAGGTCCGACTTTCCGACAAAAGGCGAAGCGTGATTGGGCCCGGCATGATAGCATCGACCGAAGATTCGCAGATATCAGGCAGTTTTTTGCCGAGGACGGCCCTGGACCCTGCCGACGCGATCGATTACACGAGGAAAAAAGGATTCATACCACCTGCACTCCTGCTGTCGACAGTATGGAAAGGGCTGTCACCCGACCAGGGTCTCTGCGTTACCTGTGGCGTCGTCAAATCCGTCATCATCAAGCCCTTTAACAGGGTTTTCGCAACCCCAAACCACAACCGGCGAGCTCAAATATGAAAAAACTGATCCGCGCACTGTTTCTGTCCTTCCTGATAACACCCACACCGCTGCTCGCGGACGACACGGCCAGCCCGGAAAACACGGACAATCCTGTTTTCGTAACCATCAATGGTGTCGATATTACGGAAAAAGAGGTCAGGTCCTTCATGTCCAACAAGACCGACGCGCAAAGCCCGCAGGATGCCGTACGCGAGATGATCAACATTGAATTGATCAACCAGGCGGCCAGAGATGAGAAGATGTTAGAGGACGAAGCCCTGCAGATAGAAATCTGGCGCACAACGTCGGCACTGGTTGCATCCACCTACCTG
>Ga0180438_10010687_pt1 | contig 11226 bp, 8 predicted proteins | sample SS_ome_12_FD_132455 | JGI IMG/M metagenome (GOLD analysis project Ga0180438, IMG submission 132455) | Hypersaline lake sediment archaeal communities from the Salton Sea, California, USA - SS_3_D_2 metaG | ecosystem: Environmental > Aquatic > Non-marine Saline and Alkaline > Hypersaline >...
ATGGCAATGGCCGCTGATGTGGAGGCAGCTTTGGCAATGGCAGCCTGGGTCAACTTCCAGCGATATTCAGGGAGTACCGCTCCAAGTGCGGCGACAATTCCTGGCTCACTCTTGGCAATGGCCAACAACAATTTTTCAACACCATCCCCCCTCTCCGCACTGATCGGGATTAAATCATCGATTGGGATGCCCAATGCAGCAGCTGCTTTTCCAATAATGACAGGGCGCTCCCTTTTCACAAGATCCATTTTGTTCAATGCGATGACAAATGGTTTTCCCAACTTCACGATCTCATCCAACAGGACTTGCTCTGAAGAACGGATGCCATGGGTGGCATCATAAAGCAAGATTAAAACATCGGACTTGCTGGCTGACTCCAATGCACGTTCTTTCTCAACATCTCCCACAACCCCTGGTGCATCTGCACCGGGAGTATCAATGACGGTGAAAATGCCAGCATCTGCTGACTGAGAAAATCTTGTTGTACCTGGAATCGCACTTACCTCTGCTCGATCCCTTTTCTCACGAATAAATTGATTATAGAGCGTTGACTTGCCCGCATTGACGGGCCCGATGATGGCGACAGAATGTTTTGAACCCGCAGCTTGGCGGATATGTTCGATGGCTTGATCCATTAAGGATCTCCAACCCTTCATATCTTCCGGCAGCAATTTGAGCACCCCTGTTAGACCCTTGCGGGTGTTATCAGGTAGCGCATCCCAAGCTGCGTTCAACTCTGCGTGCCATTGCTCGATGAATTCATCAAAACCGATCTTTTCTTCGTCCATAGCCGTATTTTAATCCACAGTTCTTTACTGTACTTCATGGTGTCTTCGGGTATATTTGCGTCAATTATCCCACTCGTTTATTAGATTAGCGCTAAAAAACCCTTAAATTGACCCAAAACTGTGGATAACTCTCCCAGTTCTGTGGAGAACTGTGGATAACTGTGGATAAAGGTCCATTCTGGGGAACATTTTCCCCAAACCATTCACATATCCAACGTCATCGCTGCTATCTGAATGGATCTACCCATTGCGTGAAAAATGGTCTCCTCCAATCCCGGAGTTATCCCCTTTTCCCTCACACGGTCTCTGTGGAGAAATTCCATCTGGCTACCCCCCACATATACCGATCCTCTATGAAAAGAACCGATCTGTGGCGGTCTTCCCCCCAAAAAGCTTACTCTCTCCACATTTCCCCAGCCCCTACTACGACTACTAAATATTAAACTTAACAATTAACTTGTGAGGAAAATCATCCAAAAACAAGATTATTGGTCGAATGAAAACTTTTTGGTTGAAAACTTACTCAATGCAGCATTTGGGAAGAAGTGACCTGATATCGAATGAGATAAGCACAATGGTCATTCAAATAAATAATTCATTCCATAAAAGGTATTCCCGTGATCTAACATACTTTTCAGCTACCAGTAAACGGGTGGGCTTATTTCACAGTTTAATTGAAGATGTTCCCTAAAAGAGAAGGAGTCGATCCTTCAACGATACGATCGGCTCCTCTCAAAAATTGGCGAAGATGCTTTGGAAATCAGATGCTGTAAATAGAATTCGTTATAACCAACCCCTGTACTGCATGGCTTCCGCCACACGATTGATGGCAACAACATAGGCTGCGTGCCGGGTGTAAAGTCCTTCCGATTCGACCAGATCCATCACGGCATTGAAAGCATTGGTGATCTTCGTATTCAAACGTTCCAGGACTTCATCACGACCCCAATAATAATTCATGTCGTTCTGGACTCCCTCAAAATACGACACGATCACTCCACCAGAATTACAAAGGAAATCTGGGATGACGAAGATTTTCCTCTTCTCCAGAAACTCATCCGCTTCTGGTGTAGTGGGACCGTTAGCTCCTTCTGCTATGATCGTCACTTTTTCGCTGATCTGATCCACATTTTCGTGAGTGATCTGACCTTCGAGTGCCGCCGGAATGAGGACGTCGACATCTTTCGACAACCATGCATCTCCCGATTCGATGAGATAGCCCGCCTGGCTGGCTTTATCCTTATCGATGGAACCGTAAATATCTGTGATGCTTTGCAGGAAAAGTGGGTCAATTCCATCCTCCTTGTAAAAGGTTAGAGAAGATTGTTCTTTACGATTCCAACAAGAGACCGAAACTACTTTACCGCCGAGAATTTCTTTAAAACCGATGGCAGCATACTGAGATACATTTCCAAACCCCTGGATGGAGGCACTCGTTTTGGTGGGATCCAGGTTAAGGTGTTTCATTGCTTCTCGTAAAGTATAGACTACCCCAAATCCTGTCGCTTCAACGCGCCCCAGGGAACCGCCTGCTCCAACTGGCTTTCCTGTGATGACGCCGGGGGTATAAGAACCGGTCAACTTGGCGTATTCATCCATCATCCATCCCATCATTTGAGGGGTTGTCCCGACATCTGGTGCTGGTACATCCTGGCGCGGTCCGATGTTCTTCCACATCTGGTCGATCCACCCGCGGCAGAGACGCTCCTTCTCACCAAGGGTCAGTGATGCAGAGTCAACTGCAACGCCCCCTTTTCCACCTCCGAGGGGGATATCAGCCACTGCGGTTTTCCACGTCATCCACATGGCCAGTGCACGGATGGTATCCATGGTCTCACTGGGGTGGAAGCGGATCCCTCCTTTGGCGGGACCACGAGCGTCGTTGTGTTGCACGCGGTAGCCAAAGAAGGTGTGGATTGTGCCATCATCCATTCGTACCGGAATTTGGAAACGGAATTCGCGCACCGGCCAACGCAGCATTTCTTTGATTCCCTGGTCGAGGTTGATCTTCTGAGCTACTTGGTCAAATTGGGCTTGTGCCATCTTGAAGGCATTCATTCGATGTCCTCACTTGGTGATGTTTTATGAAAGGATACAGGTGATCATTGGGATAGGGGATGAAGTGGTAAACAGGTTTTTCTGGCTGCAGAATTGCGATCGCCCCATGCCCTTTCACAAAATGACACTATTCTGTGAATGATTTGGTGTCAAGTGACGAGTATCACTCAAGCAAACCGTGACCCTTCTCCAAATTTTGAAGAGATTGACGCAAGATAGGGCGCAGTAGAGATGGATCGGCTTTGCCTCCCATCGCGCGCATGGCTTGACCAAAAAACCATTGTTGGATGGTGTGTTTGCCTTCCAAGTATTGCTGAACTTGTTCTGGGTGTGAATCGAGGATCTCTTTCACGACCTGATGGATCAGATCTGAATCTGTAATCTGCTTCAGACCGTGTTTTTCGACGATGGAGGCTGCTGAATCCCCACTCTCAAACATGTGCTCCAGTACCATCTTTCCACTGCTGGCATTGATCTCCCCCACCTCAACCAGGTGGACAAGCTCAGCTAGATTTTCAGGTGAAACCGTGCTTTGGTCGATTTTGATGCCCTTTTCATTGAGTAGGCCAAAGAAGTCGCTGCTGAGCCAATTGGCAATTTTAATGGCTGGAATTTCAGCCGCAGATAAAACAGCGTTTTCGAAATAATCAGCGACCTCTCGTTCTGCGGTGAGAACCCTGGCTAAATACCGGGTGAGTTGATATTGGGTCACAAAGCGTTTAACTTTCTGATAGGGAAGTTCAGGCAAGCTGTTGCGGATCTCTTCAACCCAGGAAGGATCCAATTGCAATGGAGGAAGATCCGGTTCAGGGAAGTAGCGGTAATCATGGGCTTCTTCTTTCCCTCGCTGTGAGACGGTTACCCCAGCTGCTTCATCCCATCCGACTGTCTCTTGGATAACTTTTTCTCCCCTGGCAATGAGCTGGCTTTGACGTTGTACTTCATAGGCAACAGCCCGTTCCATGGCCCGGAATGAGTTCAGGTTTTTAATCTCTGTCCTGGTGCCCAAGACATCTGAATCTGCTGGACGGACAGAGACATTAGCTTCAAAACGGATCACGCCTTTCTCCATGTCCCCACTGTTCACCATAAGGTAGCGCAGGATGGAACGCAGGGATGTGGCGTAAGATTTGAAATCTTCCAGGGAGTTGAGATCCGGTTCGCTAACAATCTCGAGAAGTGGGACACCAGAACGGTTGTAGTCCACCAATGAAAATTCAGGGCGATGTGAGAGTTTCCCAGTATCCTCCTCGAGATGTACCCTCCTTATCCTGACCATCTTCTCACCGTTCTCTGTATCGATGAAAAGGTAACCATCATGAGCCAGGGGAAGTTCGTATTGGGAGATTTGGAAACCTTTCGGAAGATCGGGATAAAAGTAGTTTTTTCGAGCGAAGACGCTGATTTCAGAAATTTCACAATTCAAGGCAAGGGCGACACGAAGCGCATATTCAACAGCACGTTTATTGATGACCGGAAGGGTCCCTGGCATACCGGTGCAGATCTCGCACACAGCGGTATTGGGTTCTGCACTGATGGAATCAACAACTTCGCAACTGCAGAACATCTTTGAAGAGGTCTGCAATTCGGCGTGAACCTCCAGCCCTATGACAGGTTTAAACGGAGTCATCGATTAGCTTATCCTCATCCCGCAGTCCGGAAGACTTCGTAGATCGATCATCCATGTCTTAGCATAAATCGTCGCATTCGTTCCAGGGCTTCATCGATTTTTTCATAAGCAGTGGCATAGGAACAACGTACGAATTGGCCATCGGCATAAAATGCATTGCCAGGAACGACTGCCACTTTCTCCTCTTGGAGCAACAGCTGTGCGAAAGTTTCATCATCCATCCCACTGGCTGTAATGGAGGGGAAGGCATAGAAAGCTCCCTTGGGTTCGAAAGTGGATAAGCCGATCTCATTCAAGCCGGAAACGATCAATCTCCTCCGCCGGTCGAATTCTTCGACCATCTTGAGAACATCTTCCTCTGCCTCACGTAAGGCTGCCAGTGCCGCGTATTGGGCAATTGTAGGGGTGGACATGATGGTATATTGATGTACTTTTCGCAAAGCGGCCAGGATAGGGGCTGGAGCTGCTGCATATCCGATCCTCCATCCTGTCATGGCGTAATCCTTTGAGAAGCCGCCCAGCGTGATGGTTCGGTCAAACATCCCTGGAAGGGATGCAAAACAGGTATGCTTGTGCCCTCCATAGACCAGGCGATCATAAATTTCGTCCGAGATCACCAATAAATTTTCCCGTTCCGCAATGCCAGCCAGGTCGAGAAGCCTTTCCCGGGTCATTACTGCTCCTGTTGGGTTGTTTGGGTAACCAAATAGGAGCGCTTTTGTTTTTTTCGTGATGCACTCAGCCACGGCTTCCCTTGTGATTTGGAATTGATCTTCAAGTCGGGTGTGGAAAGAGATTGGAACTCCACCGGCGAAGATGATCTCTGGCTGGTAGGATACAAAGGATGGAACCGGTGAGATGACTTCATCCCCAGGATCAAGCACAGCGGTGAGGGCCAGATAAAGTGCTTCTGAGACACCTACAGTGATCAGGATTTCAGTTTCAGGGTCATATTGGACACCGTAAAGCCTTTCCAGATGTTCACTGAGTGTCTGGCGCAATTCAAGGATCCCAGAATTGGATGTGTAATGCGTTTCCCCGTTCTGGATGGAACGTATTCCTGCCTCAAGAACTGGCTGTGGGGAGACGAAATCAGGTTCTCCTATTCCCAGTGAAATAACATCGTCCATCGTTGCAGCAATATCAAAAAACCGACGTATTCCTGAAGGTGGGACGGCAGCAATGCGTTGAGCGATAAAATCGGACATGATGAGACATTCCTTTAATAATTGATGTGGATTATCGTACTTCGATATCCCATGAATCCTCAGTTTCAGTGTAAGCCAGTTCGAAGAGTCGCCCGTCCCCTATGCGGACCAGAAAGTGAAGATCCTTTGGAGACCGCCAACGGGATAGGATTTCCCTGATCTCGAGCCTCTCGCCTTCCCAATAGAACGCTAAAGGACGTTCAGCGTAGGTCTGACCCGAATAGCACTCAACCACCTCATCAGACATTCAGGTGATCCTTTCGAAAGGGAGGACAATAACGATCCGGTTCATCACCCAGCCTTTTAGACATGGCTAATCTCCGATGAATCACCGATATTGAGACTCCTCTGCTGACCAATGACTCGAGTCTCCCTTCCGATCAATGATTTTATAAGAGAAGCATCGATGATATGCGAATCGTTGTCGATGATTGAATCCTGGATCAGTGAGTGTTGAATGACACAGCCCGAACCAATGCTGACATGAGGCCCAATAACAGACCCTTGGACTTCAGCGGTTGGATCGATGAAAACGGGAGGGACAATAACAACGCCCTTTCGTTTCGAAGCTTTCTGGGAATTATCTCGACTATGTTCAAGTAGATAGCGATTGGTCTCCAATAGCGCATCCGGCTTTCCGCAATCATTCCATACATCGACGGGTCGTACGCGCATTTTCAATCCATCTTCCAACATGATATTGATTGCATCTGCCAGGAAGTATTCGCCTTTGAGTTGAGTTTGGCGTTCCATTTGCTCCTCGATGGCCTGGATCAGTTTCTCAGCAAACTTGAAATAGTAAAAACCCACAACGGCCAGGTTGTTGCTCATGTCTTGTGGTTTTTCAATCAACCGCCGGACCCATCCCTTTTCTCCTACTTCAGCAACACCAAATCGACGGGGGTCGGGCACTTCTTTAACCCACGCCATTGCCTCAGCGTCATCCGCATGAAGGTTGGACAAGTCGGTTTCAATCAGCGTATCGACGAATGCCATAATCATGGGCCCGGTAAGCCCCTGTCGTGCGAGCCAGATGGCATGGGATTGACCGATCAATTCCTTCTGTTCTACATACCGACATTGATATCGAGGGTAGGCTTCTCCAACATAAGCCTTGATTTGTTCTCCAAGGTAGCCCACGATAAAGATAATCTCATCAACGGAGGGGAGTTGTGTGAACATGTCCAAAACATGGCCTAGAACTGGTTTGCCAGCCACAGTGACCAGTGGCTTGGGTTTGGACCACGTATGGGGTCGAAGTCGGGTACCATACCCTGCGGTTGGGATAACGATTTTCATATTGTGGGTTTCTCCTGATGCCAGTGAGTGGCCTGTTGATAAGCATGAGCGGCTTTTAGCAAAGAAGCCTCACCCATATGCGGGGCATTAAGCTGTATACCAATAGGTAGACCCTCAGAATCAAACCCAACCGGGAAAGCGATCCCCGGGACCCCGGCCAGGTTTGCTGGCAGTGTAAAAACATCCTCAAGGTACATAGAGAGGGGATCATCCCCATGTGCCCCTATGCCAAAAGCCGTGCTCGGGGCTACAGGGCATGCAATCAGATCGACATGCTGGAATGCATTTTCGAAATCAGCTTTAATCAAGGTACGGACTTTCTGGGCTTGTCCGTAGTAAGCGTCATAGTAACCCGCTGAGAGGGCATAGGTACCCAGCATAATTCGCCGTTTGACTTCCGCTCCAAATAGGGAGCCCCGTGTATCCAGGTAGGACTCCCACAATTCATCAGCTTCCTTTCTGGGTCCGAACCGTACACCATCATATCGAGACAGATTGGCGGAGGCTTCGGCTGGAGCGATGATGTAGTAGACAGGAAGTGCGAGATCCGTGTGGGGCAGGCTGATCTCTTTCACATCGCAACCCCAGGATCGCATAAGGTCCACAGCTTCCTCGATCGCAGTTTGAACCTCAAGCTGGATTCCTTCGATGAAATATTCTGTGGGGACGCCGATACGCACGCCTTTCATTTCAATATCACCGAGGGAAATCTCGGGTGCAGGTTGGGGCATGGAGGTCGAATCGAGTGGATCATGCCCTGCCATGGCAAAAAACAAGGGTGCCAGATCAGCAGCTGAACGGGATAAAATACCGACTGTATCCAGAGATGATCCATAAGCGATCAGGCCATACCGTGAGACTCTGCCGTAGGATGTTTTGAGCCCAGTTACTCCGCAAAAGGAAGCAGGTTGGCGAACCGATCCACCCGTATCCGTGCCGAGGGCGCTGAAGCACAGACGCGCTGCGACAGCAGCTGCAGAGCCGCCAGAGGAACCACCCGGTACACGATTCAGATCCCAAGGGTTATGGGTGACCCCATAGGCTGAGTTCTCTGTGGAAGAACCCATGGCAAACTCGTCTGTATTGGTCTTTCCCAGGATGACAACGCCGGACTGGATCAAGCGCTCCACGCTGGTGGCTGTGTAGGGAGGTCGGAAACCCTCCAAAATCTTTGAGCCACATGTTGTTGGGACTCCTTCGAGCGCCAGCACGTCTTTTACTGCGATAGGGATTCCCCAGGTGAGGGGTAAGGGATTTTCACCCCCCTGTCTCCACTTGGATAGGCGCTTATCCGCTTGATCAGCCTGGGCAAGGGCCAATTCTGGGGTGAGTGCCAGGAAGGCGTGGATCTCAGGATCAAGGGATGAGATACGTTGGAGACACGCCTCGGTTAATTCTCGAGAGGAAACCTCTCCTGCTTGCAGGGCACCAGCGGCTTCGAGGAGTGAAAGGTCAGTAAGGGAGGTCATCTTAAATGTATGGGTCCCATTGGATCATGGCTCCGTATCCAGCACGGGGGGAACCTGAAACATCCCCTCCTCCGTAGCAAACGCATTGGAAAGTATGTGATCCCGTGGCGTGGAGGGTCGAGGGAGATCTTCCCTTAAGGGTGCTTTCAAAGGAAGGACAGAAGCTGTGGGCGGAATGTGGGATGTATCCACCTCCTGCAGCCTTGCGGCGTAGTCGAGGATGGCGGAAAGCTGCCCGGCATAACGTTCTTCCTCTTCCAGTGTCAGGCGCAGTCGGGCTAAAAATGCGATTTTTCGTACTTCGTCGATGGTTAAAGTCATGGTATGGGAATTATAGCAGAGGGCATAGGATAAGGGCGATTGCTTGGTAAATGATCGGCGAGATACGATTGAATGTAGTCCCGTGATAGGATTGTTTTCATCGTGCAATGTGAAAACAAAAAGGGCACGGTATTCCATGCCCTTGTTTGATTATGTATGTGGTAAAGGATATCTCAGTTCCCGCCTGGTGCACCACGGGGGAGATCCAGGGCTTCCCCAAGGGCATTGTACGATCGATCCCAGACTCCGCTTTCACCGCCATAGAAGTTGATGGTCGCCACCTTCTGAAGGAAGTATCCACGGGTCTGAGAGGTGCAGAAACCATCCGTTGCTCGCTTCCCATGAACATCGGTGCAGATCGTCTCGGTTCCTCCGGCATTCGACCACTGCAAGTTAGCATTATGGAGCATACGCATATTTCCTAACCAGAGTGAATTGTCATGACCGAAAGGTAATTTGTAATCGCATGCGAAGAAGTTCACCCCACAGATCTCATCCGAAGTACTGATCAGTTCAATGGATTGCAGGAAGTTGGGATTCCCGCGGATAAAATTCATGGGATTCAAGACAGCCACCTGCACAGGTGTGTTCCAGACGCCGGCGATGTTGCCACCGAAGTCCCAGATTTCATTGCCGTAATCACATTCACTGGCAACAGCGCGCTTTGGACCGGATATGTTCTGACTTCCACATTTATCGGTTAATTGGCCGGTATCGGCGAAGTAATAAACTTCTGTCTCACGCCCTCCGGCGTCCATTGACCAGAAACCAACCCCTCGATAGCGTTCAGAGAGTCTGGAACGGGTCCAGGAACCCTGTTGGAACCAGAATTGAATGTCGATATCGGGATTGATATTGATATTTTCTTTGGTATCCCAACCTGTCATCTGACCATGTAAATGTGTAAAGACCTTGTATCCCTCATGCTCTTTAATCAATTCTGGTTTTCCAGCATGGTAGGCGACGTAACCAAAATAGGGATGGGGACCTTGCGGGTGGGGAGGATCGCCATGTTCATGGGCGAAGCTGCAAGTTGGGCTTACCGGGTTAGATGGCTCAAGTGGGACAGTCACCGGGTGCCAGGTGCGATAGGTGTTGCCATCCGGCCCGACGACAGTGTACCGATCGTGCACCCAATCCGGGCAGTCTCCCAGGATGAGAGGCTCAACTGCTGGGAAAGTATCGGTATAGATCACAGGAATGGGTGTAGGTGTAGGCGGCAGAGGTGTTGCTGTGGGAAGGATTGTAGCTGTTGGTACGGGTGTTTGGTCTAGCCAGGGCGCTTCCTGGCACTCCGCGATCTTGATGCCATTTTCATCACGGAAAGTCAGGACTTCATCTTCTGCACATTCAGGTAGAGGTGTTGGCTCTTCCATTCCAGTATTGGGCAAGGGCAGAGTCGATTCAGCATAGGCGACATAGATACCACCCTGCATCGTTTGTGCTTTTTCAATAATGAAATTAGGATCGAGTTCATCCAGGGTATCCGCCATCAAGCTAACTGCGACCAGCTTGATGTCGCCAACTTGTACTGTTGAGAGCAGTGAGCCTCCGCCCCCTCCTTCGTCATTTCGACCAACAAGAAGGAAGGTCATCGTGCCGGGGGTGGTGTAAACATTGACTTCCTGAAATTCCTGAACGGAATCGGGTACCTGAAGGATAAGGTTAATTCCGCGTCCGTAGATCCTCCTGGCTAAGAAACTTTGAAGTTGGTCAACGGCGATCGTCCCATGGAAACGTTCGCGCAAGGGCTGTAGATTAATATTATTGACGAAACGAAGCGTCCAACCTGCGGATACCTGAATTTGAGGCATCGTGATTTGCTGGACCGGTTCATCTTTGCGCAGCACGAGTTGAACAGATGGCAGGTAACGTCCCTGAGGATCAGCGGTTTCAATCAGGTAAGCAGCCCCTAAGTTAACCAATGTAACGACCACTTCAGTGGTATCCAATTCCTGATTTGGATCCAGCACGATGGAGATATCCCGTCCTGCAACTGTGGCAAGTATTGGTTCATTCTCGCTGACGTAAACATCGAGGTTATCGCGGTCTTTGACCGTTTCCACCTCCCCACCAAACCACGGAGTACAGGCGGTGGATAAAATTGAGATCAGTAGCAAACCACCCAGGATCTTACGCATCTTTACCTTCCATATTTTCACGATATCTGTACCGGTATTCTTGTTCATATCTTCAGATGTAAGCTGATATCCCAGCCTGAGATCTCGGCTACCATGCCTAAACAGCCACTGGTTTATAAGGTCCAACCCTGTGGCCAGATGAATTTTATGATCCAATCGTACCCTGGAGTATCTTGTCAGCGTCAGAGTACTCTGGTACGTCCTGCACTAGTACCTTGGTACCCCAGATTTATGCGTTAAAAGATCGATATTGATTGATCAAGAAATACATGCGATCGATCATACCCTTAACAGAACGGTATCTATGATCTG
>Ga0180438_10010688_pt1 | contig 11225 bp, 20 predicted proteins | sample SS_ome_12_FD_132455 | JGI IMG/M metagenome (GOLD analysis project Ga0180438, IMG submission 132455) | Hypersaline lake sediment archaeal communities from the Salton Sea, California, USA - SS_3_D_2 metaG | ecosystem: Environmental > Aquatic > Non-marine Saline and Alkaline > Hypersaline >...
TATCCAGTATGGATTTTCTTATTTTTGTTTTTGTATAGGATGACACGCCTTCTCCGCCATAAAAGATTATGCGGTCAAGTGCGTCGTGCAGGGAACCATCTAGGTTCATCTTTATATATTCGTACAGTTCGGATGCCGCCAGTTCATCCTCAAAAGATGTATCTGGATTGGATGGCTCGGTCGACAAGTTTACATTATCGATGATGCGCCGGTCTCTCTTGAGATTCTTTAGGGCATTCTCTGTGACAACATTGAAGAAAGATAGATTTTTATTCCGGACCCGGCTAGGGTCAAAGCGGCCAGATGCCTTGTGGATTGCCAGCCAAATCTCTTGAGATATATCCTCCGAATCAAAGTATGCAAAAGTGTGCTTTGTTGCTTTCATCCGCGAAAGCTCGTCGGCTATTTCCACCGTATCTAGGACGCCGGACGGTGCTAAATCTTCTGTCATTCCATAGATAATATTAGAGATTGGACGATAGTTTCGCAAGAATGGCTGTGCCGCTGCTCTACTGATTGAACAATATGGATGGGGGTGAGGGAGTTGCGTTTTACCCCCGGCCCGCCTTTTTCTAACAAACGTTCGCTAGCAGCGAAAAAACCCCCATACGCAAAAAATTTCAATCGGTCACCCGTCTCAAAACCAGGCGTCTTATCTTGAGAATCTTTCTGCGTTTGGCATACTATAAATCCGTTTGACTAAATCCGGGCATACTCTATTCTGCTAGTGGAATGGAAAACCGGAAAACGCAACGCAACGGAAAACAAAACGGCTATGCCGTTACCGTTTATTTCGGGCGTTCGTCCTATACGGTACTGGCAACCGGAACCGATACGCTGGACGCTATCGGCAACGTTGCAAAGCGTTTGCGGATTGTTTCGGATTTTCAGAATGGGGACGTTTCGGCTACTGCTATCAGGGTAGGCTAATGCTTTACATAGCTTTGTTTCTCTTTTCTTTCTTTGACGGGATTGCCACCGCAACGGAGATTAGTCTCGGCTTGGCAACGGAAGCTAACCCGGTTATGCTCGCAGTAATCAACGTAAGCGGCCTAATCGGCTTGGTACTTTCCAAGTTTGTTATTTCGCTTGCCGGTGTTGCAGTTCTTTACCGCTATCGGGATAGGAACTCTGCACACTACGGCGCTATCGTCCTAGCTGTTATCTTTGGCTTGCTTTCCGGTTACCACGTTTGGATTCTTTCCTAGGTGCACAATGGCAAGTAAGAAAGCTAAAGCGTTTCTCCGGTCGATGGGAATCGAGATTGCGCGCAACGTCCATACGGGAATCGAGCTAGGTAACTTTGCAGCAGGACGGGGAGATAAGCGTTTTTCTCTTCCGTTCCACGTTATCCGCCTAGACGATAGGACGGGCGATAGCAAGACTACGGTAGACTGGGCGGATACGCTAGACTCCGCCCGTGAGAGTATCAACCGAATGGTTGACGTAGACGATACCGATAACGCGCGCGGCGGGGCAGAGCATATGCGATACCGCCGCTCCTGCTACTACATTAGGGATATCCGCAACGGACGTATCTACAGGAGATAAGTAATGTTCATTCTGAAAGTAATCCATACCGATTCGGACGCTACCTATCTCAAAGATAACGTCGCTTGGGTAGGGCCCTACGAAACATACCAGCTAGCCGATAACGGCAAGACTAGGATTGAAGATTGTAATCCCGATGATTACACAGCTACCATCATGGAGCTAAACGATGTGGCCGATGAGTATAGGCCGCATAGTGTAGACGAGTCCGGCACTCCGCGCACTAGTCTGCCGGGGGAGTTTCTTTCAGAGCTATACTTTACTCATATGTTCTAGGATATACAGGAGATAGGACAATGGTAGGACACAAAGAATCGGACGTGGATAGGCTCACCCGTAACCTACAGGCTCAGACTGCGTTTCTTTGCCAAGCATCACGGCGTTATGAGAGTCTAGGCTACTCCCGTAGGGACGCCATCCTGCGAGCGATAGCAGACTGGAAAGCAAAGCAACGCAAGTAGCACAACGGGGGAGCTATGCTCCCCCATTACTATGCCCTGGTACCGAACGAACGTTCGAAATGTGTAGCCAATAGTGGACAGGCCGTGCGCCGAACGAACGTTCAGTAGGTGCTCCAAACTAGGACGTCTCTTCTTGATACATACCCTGCGTTCGGCACGCTTCTTTATTCTTGACTACCAGCTAGTGTGTGGTAGGCCGTAGTGTATCATTCCTGGACTAGAAAAAAGATTATAGTTTGCTTCTCTTACTAGTGGTGGTAGTATTCAAGTGTCCGAGACGTTGACAATTGAATACAGCAGCTTCCGGCAAGCGGCGAGCACACATTCGGCCCTAGCTCTAGTTCTCAACCATACCGAGAATCCGGCAGTCCTGAGCCCAAGCTAGCAGGCCTGAAATCAGCAAACGGGATTCCAAACCGGACTGAGAGCGTAGAGTCAAAATGTGAACTCGGCTAGGCCACAGGCCTACAATGCTTCCCGGAGCTCGGAAACGAAACTTGCAACGTCGCCCCCGGAATCCTAGGCAATTCCGGGGGTTTTTTTGTATCTATTCTGGACGTCTCATCTTGAGACATTCCTGGCGTTTGGCACGCTACTTTATTCATGCTCCCCGCTCCCCGTTCCCCCGTCTTGTTAGCCTAACGTTAGGCCGCGCCGCTCCCCTGTTTCACTAATACAGGAGCGGCCCAAAATGAGACATTATACCTAACACTACACCAGGTGAACGAACGTTCGAAATGTGTAGCCAAAAGAGGACAGGCCGCGCCCTTAACGAACGTTCGGTAGACGTAATATGAGACGTATCAATGTGAGAAAAAAATCGCGTTTGGCACGCTAAAAAAACTTGACTATGGCGATGGGGGTATGCTTATTTAACTAGGTTGAATATCAACGGGATTGAAATATTCCTGTAACCTGGTTGAATGTATACGGGGTTGAACTGAGGACGGCCAGTCTCAAAATGAGACGACGAACAATAATCCCAAGGATTCGATTTGCTTGCGTCCCGTATGCTGGTATTATGATTGTGTCAATGGTGACAATGGACGAAAGAAAGAAAATGGCAAACGTCAAAAACGGTACTGCGGTCAAGCTTCCCAAAGGCTCGACCGACGAGCAGGTCTTGGATGCGGGCGTGAAGGCCGTGGCCGAAGCGACAAAGAAGGCGGCCGCGCGCGGCCGTGACTGGTACGGGACCGTGACTGTCAACGTCGAAGACGAGAAGCGACCCTACATCGTGAAGGTCTTCGCCGATGGCATCGCGCTCTACAAGGCCGTCGCCATTCGGGAGCGGCAGGTCCGCGTCACGATGGGCAAGACGAAACCCATCAAGTAGACCGGCAAACAACGGGGAGCCTACAGGCTCCCCTACAATCCCCCGCATCGAGGCCCGGTGCGGGGGACGTTTCATATCTAAAGGCTTGTTAGGTGTTTGTTAGGTACCTCGCCCGCCGACCGAACGAACGTTCACTAGTCACGATATGATACGCTCCAAGGCGAGACGCTCCGCCTCTTTGGCACGCTATTATCTACTTGACTATTCCTGCTAGTGTGGTAAGCAGCCAAGGCCCGCCTCCGCCCAAGGCCAGCCCTAAGCGTTCAACCGATACCTTGACGACCACCTTATGCTATTATATATAGGACACACCAGGATGGAGGACACCGGGACATAGGCCAGTCTCATATTGGGACACCGAATAAAAATCGGTTGACTATGGGGATACAGGGTATAGAATGATAATGGCAACAGGAGAAAAAATGGTAAACGCAAACCCGAGCACCGAGGAGCGCCGCGAGCGTTCCAACGCGCGTATCGCAAAGGCGAACGCGGACATCCTTCGGCACGCCGCCAAGGCCATTCTGGTCGAGTGCGCGAAGGCCAACCCCGACAAGACCACGCTGAGGCTGGTCGCCCGCACCCTGAACGAGGAGTCGCAGAACTTCATGCAGGACTCCCGCGAGGCCGCCGCCCGCGCGAACGAGATGCTGCGCGAGCGCAAGAGGTTCAAGTAGGATGAAGGTCCAGTTCTCACTCCGCGAGCAGAACGCCGCCGAAGAGGCCATCACGCTCCTTGAGCGGCTCGAAGAGCACTTCAACACGTCCGAGGAGCAGGTGACCTGGTCGAGGGCTGTCAACAAGCTAGTGCAGATTCGAGACAATCTGCCGGAGGCACCGTGATGGACCGCCCCATCCTTTTCCGCGTGCGTGACAGCATCCTCCAAATCTTCTGCGCGTTCAAGTGGAGGTCCGTCCAGTACGTCGCTTGGAACAACGTCGCAAGGCGCGGAGACCTCCGCGGGCTCACTCTCCAGCGAGTCTGCGAAGTGCTCTGGGCCAACAAGGTGGTCGAGAGAGGCACCGTGCCCGAGTTCGAGTTCAAGGAGTAGCTTCCTCTATTTTTCCTGTTCCGACACACAATGCCATTTTCCCACACCAGAGGCTGCTCCAGGGCCCGTGCAACGCGGGCCCGCTTTTTTTTGCGTAGACAGACCTCGAGGAACGACGTCAGCGCAGAGGTCGCGCCAAGTTCAAGCAAACGAGCGACCGCCGCCTCAAGGGTGAATACGCCGAACACACCAAGTGTCCTATCGAGGAGATTGTGTATCCAAAAGGGGACAGGCCGCGACCTTCGAACGAACGTTCGGTAAGGGGTGTATCAAAATAAAACGTCTAAAATTGGCGCACTCTCCCTCATTGGCACGGTATTTTATACTTGACTAGGGGAGTATAGTGTTCTCGCTATATATAGGAATCGCAGTATTTCAACTAGGTTGACTATATACCAGGTTGAAATTCAACGTCCCACAAGGAGACGCCCTCAGAAAAAAGAAAGGATAGCATTGACTATGCGACAGGATAGAGTACCATACTAGTGACATGAGCGTTTCCCAACCCCAGCCGAAAGGCAAGAAAATGTCCGACGTCAAGAATGGTACTTCCCTGAAGGTCGCCGCGGGCGCAACCGACGACGTGATTTTGTCGGTCGCACACAAGGCCATCGACGCCAAGTCCAAGGCCGCCGCCAAGCGAGGCCGGGACTGGTTCGGCACCGTCACCGTCCGCATCGAGGGCGAGGACCGCCCGGTCATCGTCAAGGTGTTCAGCGACGGCATCGTCCTCTACCGCCCGACCGCCATCAAGGAGCGGGTCGTGCGCGTGAGCATGGGCAAGACCAAGGCGCTCTAGCCGACCACAACAACGGAGGGCCATCCGGCCCTCCTACAACCCCCTACTCTGAGGCCCAGGGTAGGGGGCGTTTTTTTATGCTTACTGTGCCTCGAGGGTGGCACTAGGCCGCATCCTAACGTTTACCTAATACCTTGCGGGCCACCTTGAGGACTCTAATCCGACTATCACACCGAGTTGACCTTGAGGAACATATTGGCTTGGAATACCTACTAGAGAGGATGGTAAGGCACCGCCTTATATGACCAGTCTCACTATGAGACACCAGGAAGTATTTATCCATAAAGGGGTTGACTATTGATTCTAACGTGGTAGTATAATAATAGATGAAACTCAAAATCAAGGAGCTGACAAGAGGTTGAAAATGGCTCGCAAAACAAAGCCCCAAGAGGTAGCGCCGAGCTGGGACGAGGAACTTCTCGCTCTGGCTATCGTGCGTTTGGACCTCGACTCAAAAATGCGCGATGACGATTATCCGCACGAGGAAGCAAAGTGCGGGTTCCGCCATCGTTCTTTCGTTTACATCGCCGAGGCCGAGTGGGCGACCGAGGACGGCATCTGCCAGATTGCCATCAAGGTCTCGTCCATCGACCCGCAGACCAAGGAACTGAAAGAAGAACTGACCCGGTATACAAAGGTAAAGGTGGGTAATGAGGACTCCTGACGAGATTCGCGAAGCCATCAAGGCTATCGCAATCGACATTTTCGCCAACCGAGAGGTTCCGCGGTGGACGAACCATCCGCACCCTGAGAGGCGCTTCAGGCGCAAGAAGGAACTCGGTGCCTTCGGCTTCTGCTTCTTGGGAGCCTACGATATCGAGGTGCACGCCAAGTCGATGCTGATTCAGCACAAAGGCGGAAAGACCGAGGATGTTTCCGTCCTCAACGTCAACGGTGTTCAGAAAGACGGCCGCCTGAGGTACATCGGCACGGCCCAAGTCATGGAAGAGGTGGAGTGATGAGCAAGGAACAAGAGTGGAAGTTGGCCCTCGCCAAGTTGGCCCTGAGGCGAACAGTTATAGACAGGAGGATTCTCGCCGCATCAGCCACTATGAGGTGGTATCGCGAGGGCAAGCCCGAGTCCTTCGTCATGACAAGCGCCGACTATGGCAGAGTGAGGGTCAAGCTGAGCGGCCACGTGCTCATTATCAAGGCCGCGAACAACGGCAGAGTCATCTATCACGAGGAGGCACCTGGCATCTTGGATGTCGAGGTGAAGGTGTAAGATGAAGTTCAAAGGCGAGATTCTAGACAATGAAGTACCGACCGGGCTGTGTGGCGGTCGCAAAGGTGCTTTCTTCAAAGAGAATGTCGAGGATATGACTATGAAAGAGGCTTTGTGGTTAGTCGAGACGTACTTGCACGATGCCATAGGCCTCGGTATTCCGGTCGCCATTCGTCTCGACAGCGTAGAGGAGACCGAGCCGTTCATGCCCATCACGAGGCGCTTTGTATACACACCCTAGGAGGAGAGAATGATTTCACCTGTCCTCCAGTTCTTCTGGCCCGCCGACTGTCACCTTTGTGATGAAGACAGGGTGAAGGTCGAATTCCACATTCGCCGCTTGGTACTTGAAGGTATCATTAAGCCTGGCTGCAAAGGTGTTCAGCCCGGTTGTCCGACAGATATTACAGTTCATTACCACGAGGTGCTACCGCATATAGCACTGAGTATTCGCTAGGAGGAGAAAATGACCCTACTCATACTCGGAGGTATCTGCCTGGCCGCAGGCCTCTTTCTATCCATATACGGATACTAGCCGCTATAAGGTACCCACGTTCAGTTGGTACCTTGGCGGCCGACCTTGAGGTGAATACCACGAACACACCAGGCCTCGAGGAATACCATAACTAAAGGCTAACGTCTTTTTTTGAGACATTTTTTCAATTGGCACGTATTTTGCCCTACGATTTTACAATCGGAAGAGGCGATGGCGGAATATGGCGTAATAAGGGGAAAACGCAAAGTGGCGTTTTGCAAGGAGAGTCGCGTTTTTGAAAAACGGATAGACGCAAGGTGTGGCATCCTCCCACGTTCTCATTTTGAGACATTTATTTCGTTTGGCATACTTTCTGCACGGCGTTCAATTGGCACACCGATTGCCGCCTTGAGGCTACATCCTACAAAGGACACACCAGGCCTTGAGGGACCCTGTCATTATGACAATACCTTGTGCTGACGTAAGTGCTTTACTGACAACAAGTTATGGCGACCCTGTTATTTTGACACGGTGACTTTGCCGGTTTGACATACCAGGCGTGGCTAGGTATACAAGATGTTGTGGGCTTATCAGCCTTGAACTACCATATCTTGTGGCACGGCGTTTGCTGTAAGAACATCGGAGATGCACCTACACCGAGGCACCCCCCGCCGCAAGGCTCAGCCGAGCGCAAGGCTCGGACTTGGCGGAGGCAACGGGCACCTCGAGGAGAATCACGCCTCAAACTACCTAACAGGAGGTATAGGCAACCTCCGGGTTCTGCGGCCCTTCAGGCAAGTGCCTCGAGGCTGCGACCTAACGTTAGGTCAGCTAGTCTTTCAACGTTCGCGGGAGGCTCGTACCTCGCGTCTGTGTTCGCGTGTGCGGACGGCGCAAGGCCGAACTCCTGCCCGTTTCGGAAAGGTTGACTGATGTCAACACAGCAGAAGGACCAGAAGACCCTGACCGTGACCGCCGAGGAGCTCAAGCCCGCGCTGGACCTCTTCAGCCAGGGCAAGGAGACGATGCAGCAAGGCTTCGGCCGCCTCATCACGCTCGCCGTCGACAAGCTCAAGGCGTTCCGCAAGCCGACGGGAGGCATCCCGGCCGGTGCCGTCAAGGCGCTGCGGGACGGCATCGAGGCCATCGACACGGGCGGCCTGTCGTCCTCGTTCGTCTCGCCGACCGTGCAGCTCGCCTCCGCCACCGTGCGCGAGAAGGCGACGCCCGCGATGAGGTACATGGTCGACAACATCGCGCAGCACGGCGACGAGTTCGAGGGCGGCGTGAACTCGCCGGTCTTCACCCCCGGGAGGTTCAACAACGCCTCCAAGCTCTTCTCCGCCGACGAGAAGCAGACCAAGTTCGAGGTGCGGCCCGACGGTCTCTACCTCGACGGCAAGCCCTTCGCCTGCTACACGGTGAAGCAGCTCAAGGAGCTGAACGCCGACGACGGCCAGAAGGACAAGTCCCACATCGACCGCCTCCTGGCGCTGCTCGGTGAGGAGGACGACGAGAAGAAGAAGGGCACCCTGATGAAGTTCGTCGAGAACCTCAGGGAAGACAACAAGAAGTGGGAGAACGAGGCCGTCTCCGACTTCTGCGACCAGCTCCAAGGCTTCGTCGAAGACCAGAGGGCCAACGTCGGCATCGAGGTCGAGTCGACCCGCGTGGCCGAGGCCGAGATGCGGAAGGCCAAGGCGATGGAGCGCCGCGCCCAGAGGCTCGCGGAGCGCAACGAGCGCCGCGTCGAGGGCACGGACGTCCTCGAGAACAAGTCCAAGACGGAGAAGCCCGCCAAGGCGAACTAGCCCACGGCGACCTCTCCAGGCCCGTCCGAGGCGGGTCATCCCGAAAGGGGTGGCTCGCCTCTCTTTTTGTCTACACACCTTGGAGGTCCACGCTGAAGAAGGTATCGGCCTAACGTTAGGTGGCTCGCTGTTTCAGCAGCAGGGCAACGGCCGAGCCAGCCTTCCAGCCGCTACCGCCTGACGCTCACGAAACCTTATAGACAGGGAAAGATGGGAGACACCAGGAAGGAAAAGAAAGCCCGCCAAAGCCTCCTGTTCTATTCTTGGGAAGACGAACAGGACAAGGCCAGGCTGTTGAGGGAGGCGGAGCACCGAATAAACAATCCGCAGATTCAGGCCAGGAAGGTAAAGGCAATTGACGACGCAGCACGTCCTCATCGTAGACCGGCGCCTCCTGTTGCCATCACGAAGGAAGTTGCGGACGAGTTCCCCGAGCTCCTCTATCTGGATGATTGGAAGTGGAGGCTGGTAATCTGGGGAAACTTCAACGACCTCCACATCTACAACGGTGAGAGGTTCTGGGCGGATTACTGCGCCGAGTATTCCAAGGTGGTCGACCGTGCCAAAGAAGGTAAGCATTGGCCCAAAGGAACGCTACCGCGCGGTAACCCTTACAAGACACCCCACCTAGATAACGTAGAGGTGGTGCAGATTCACTTCGACCAAGATGAAGGTCAATACTACTTCGTCGTAGAGAAGGCTCCTGGCGTCACAGCGACGTGGTGGTTCAAGGATGAGTTCCAGAGGTCTCCACTCGGCCCTAGCTGGGTCCGGCCTACGAAGGTTTCACGAACGAGGCCGTGGAAAGGTGTGGTGCGGAAGAAGAAGCTGAAAGGCGTTCCGTTTATTCGATTGTCCAAGGTCGAGAAGCGGAAGTTGAAGGAAGGGACGGCGGGCAAGGCATTCGTGATTAGGTGCTTGCAGCGAAGGCGGCCCGACGTTCCGGTGGTGACACTCAAGGAGTTTGTAGAGAGGCTCCTGCAAGAAACATAGAATCCCTCTTTCCCCACCCTAGGGCACCTCTTTTTGGGGGTGGCCCGAGGCCCGTCGCGCAATGCGGCGGGCCTTTTTTTTAGGGGTATGAATCAGCCTTATATCTGCTATTTCGATAGTTTCGATGTGGAACGAGGCTTGGCACCTGTTGCCTTACACGGCTGGTATTGGGAGCACCCCAAGACAAGGAAGTGGGTTGGCCCGTTTTCCTCGGAAGTGGAGTGTGAGGACGATTACTGCGGTGAAAGGTCAACGACCTAACGTTAGGTAGGAGATATCAAATGCTGTGGCTCCTCATAGGAATCGGCGTGCTGTTCGTCCTACTGGTCGCAGACCTCCTGATTCTCGGATATATAATTGACCACCCTTCCAAGAAGGAGAAATAAAATGGTCGGCGGTATTCCTGGCCTCCTGATGTTCATCGTGATGCTGGCGTTCCTCGCAGGGGAGAGCAGCGAGAAGCCTCTGTCTGACAACTTCGGCGGCACGATTGCGTTCAAAATCATCGTCTTTTTCTTCCTTATCCCGTTTATCATTCGGTTTTAGGGGAATAGACAGCAAAAATCGGCTAACACCGAGCAAAAGGATGGATATTCTAGTATATCTCGCCATATTTTGGCTGGTTGTGTGCCTTTTCGACGAGGATTTCAACTGATAGTGGCGATTATATATAGAGTTGGATATAAAAATAAGACGGCCTGGTCCGACCTAACGTTAGACCCAACCCCGTCCTGTTTCCTTCTCTATTATCCTTTCTTTCTTTTGTTGGGGTGTTAGTAAAGAAAACCTAGTAAAATGGGGACTTTCATAGCGTTTCTAGAGAACTTCTTCAGTGCTATCCTTCGTGCTATTGGTAGGTGGGGAGCGGCTTGGAAGAAGGAGTTTGGTGAAGAGGGTGATGGAGACCGGTGCCTCGCCCTAGTCTTCTTTCCCGCGATGGTTCTGATTGGAGCAATCCTCAGTCTAGTAATGCAGGTTATCTTCCTCGCTGCCAATGGGTTCTAAAAAGTGCAGCAGATGTGGTCGCGTGCGCCTTTTGGTGTATAAACGCGGCCTTTTTCGTATATACGACTGTGGGTGTGGAAGAAAACTAGAGGTAAAAACAGACAAAAAAGGGAAAGCGGAATCTGCATAAACAGAGGCCTAGCGGACGTTGCGTTGTAGGGACACCTAGCGCAGAAGCATCAGAGGAATCCCGAGAAAGGCTGTGTTGACCAGCCAATCAGAGGACAACTTTTTTGTGGAGCGGGACGGTAAAAGCACACTGCGAGGCAGTAAAGGCGAAAGGACCCTGTGACTCTGCGCGTAAGCGAAACCTCTTGTGGACTGCGGGTTTTTGCCTGAACTCGGTGCAATAATTTTAACTCTCGCACCGAGCAAAGGTGGGGGTCGTCCATCTAAAGCATCCTGACCGTGCTTGCGCGGTGGCTCTGTTTAGGGTGGCGACTCTCACTTTCCCCTCTTTTCTTGTATAAAGTTGTGTAGATTGACACAAAAGTAGTAGACAGGCACAAATAAAGGA
>Ga0180438_10010689_pt1 | contig 11225 bp, 7 predicted proteins | sample SS_ome_12_FD_132455 | JGI IMG/M metagenome (GOLD analysis project Ga0180438, IMG submission 132455) | Hypersaline lake sediment archaeal communities from the Salton Sea, California, USA - SS_3_D_2 metaG | ecosystem: Environmental > Aquatic > Non-marine Saline and Alkaline > Hypersaline >...
CGAGTACCCGGTCAAGGTGATGGATAGCAGCCGGTGGGGTTTTCGACTCCAGGGGATGGCAGGCTCCATGAATCTCGCGGTGGCCCACTACCGGACCTATCTGGATCTTCCGGCCCTGCGCGCGGTGATCGAACCGGGCATCCCGTTGCTGACGAGTCTGGATCAGATGGCCTTTGAGGTCTCCTATCATCCTGTCCACATAACCGGTGCCAGCCTGAACTACTGGGAGCCCCGAACCAACACGGTGATTCGGGGTGAGGTGGCCTGGTTCTGGGACGAGCCGGTCTTCATCCCGCAGGAGAACATATCGGTGCTGTACGGCCCGGTCTTGCCCCTGCCGGATGAGGTGCTCGACCTGGCTGCCCTGCTCTTCGGGATCGACATACGGGACCTCGGTCTGAACGGTTTGCCCCTGAATCCCCAGAGCGGCACGATCCCGAAGAAGAACATCCTGAGGTTCATGATCGGGCTGGACCGTCAGATGTGGATAAGGCCCTTGAACAAGACCAACATGTTCTTCCTCTCCCTGCAGTATTTCGGGCAGTGGGTGCCGGATTACGACGACAGGATGAAGCAGCCCCTTCAACTCTATCCGAATCCGGTGGATTTTGCCGGCGTACGGGAGCTGGAGAGCACATTTACATTCTTGATGAGCACCATGTACCGGAAGGGCACCCTCAATCCGCATATTGCCCTGGCGTACGACGTGCGGGGGGCCTGGCTGATACAACCCTCGCTGAACTACATCCGGGAACCGTTCCGGTTCATGCTCCAGTACAGCGCCATCGAGGGCCAGTTCACGAGTTTTGGTGCCTTTCGAGATCGTGACCAGATCACCTTCATCCTGACCTATCTGTTGAATTAAGAAAGATACAAGGGAGGAAACGATATGAGAGCCGTGAGATTTGCCTGGGTTTTCGGGATCTTCTTCTTGTTCGGCCTCTCGATTTCGGCATCACCGCCGGCTGTCTTCGCCGATGTTGCTCCGGGTGACGTGATCGACACAACGAACTGGCAGAAGGCCGAGGGGCTCCTGCCGGCACCCGTGTTGAATTGGGTCAAGAAGGGGGATTTCGTCCTCAACATCGGCGAGCTTGGTTACGACGAAAAGGAGTACTTCGACTTTCTTGTGAAGGAGTCTCTGACGGCCAACATCGGCAAGTATGACGTGAACGAAAAGGACATCATTGTCGACTTGAAGACCGGCAAGCCCCCTGAGTTCGTGTCCGGTCTCCCTTTCCCCGATGTGGATCCCAAGGATCCCAAGGCAGGCCAGAAGTTTCTGTACAACAAGCATTACGCGGCGTTCAGCACAGGCAATCAGAACGTTGCCTTCCAGGCCATCTGGGTCGGCAAGTCCGGCTTTGAGAGGGAAATCGGTGCCCGGTTCGTCAACGCCCCGATGGACGGGTATCCGCCGGCTCGATCGATCTCCAATCCGGATGGGATTCAGCGGTATACGCTCATTTCGGTCGACCGGCCCTACGACATAGCCGGGTTCAACCTTCTGCTGTGGAGGTATCGAGACGATCGCCAGGATCTCAACCTGTCTTACATTCCTGCGATACGCCGGGTCCGGCGCATGAGCCCGGCCAACCGTTCGGATGCCTTCGTGGGTTCGGATTTCTGCATCGATGACCCGAACGGGTACGACGGAAAGATCTGCATGTTCGAGTGGAAGGTCTTACGAACACAAGATGCATTGCTGCCTTGCAAGAGCAAAGAACCGGAACGACTCGTTCAGACCAAACGGGGTGCATGGCAGACCACCGCGGATGTGACGCCCAGCGTGTACGGCTTCCAGACAGAGGGGTGGCAGGGTGCACCCTGGGCGCCTGTGAAGCTGTTCTGGGTCAAGAGACGCGTGGTTGTGATCGAGGCCGTCTCCAAGGATCGGTACTACAACTATGGGAAACAGGAGATGTGGTACGATCCGGTCGCTCGCTTCCCCAAATACAAGATCATCTATGACCGCGCCGGGGATTACTGGAAAACCATGTACGTCGGGTTCAGCGCTTACGGGAGTGCGGACGGGGAGATGAAATTCATGCTGCCCGACATCCAGGACATCGTGGATGATCGCTCGCAACACGCCTCGCTTTGTGAGAATGCGAGCGAGCGAAATCTCTGGAAGCTCCATGCGGTTGTGGACATGAATGACTTCACCCTCTCCGGCTTTCAAAAGTATTGCAAGTAAGATTCGAAGGAGACACAGCGACAAGGAGGCAGCATAACCATGAAGACCTTGATCATCTATTTCTCGCAGACCGGGTTTACACGCAAAGTGGCCGAGCGGATCCGGGACGGTATCGTTCAAGTTACGGGCAGTTGCGACGTCACGAGCCTGGCCGATGTGGATGAAAGGGCCTTGGCTGGGTACGACCTTGTCGGTCTTGGCTGCCCGGTGTTCTACTACAAGGAGCCTTTCAACGTTCGAGACTTCATGCAGGGGCTGCCTGAACTCAAGGACAAGAAGTGGTTCGTGTTCTGCACCCACGGTTCGGTGATGGGGAACACACTGATCCTGATGGCTGAGGCCTTGAAGCGAAAAGGGATCCTTGTTGTAGGCTATCACGACACGTATGCGGACGGCTCGATTCCCTTCTATCCCTACCCCACCCTGACCACGGGCCACCCGGATGAACTCGAATACGAGGAGGCGCGCAACTTCGGGCGAGAGGTGGCCGAGCGAAGCCGGCGCATCGCCGAGGGAGAGCGAGACCTGATTCCGGAGCCCGGACCGAAGGATCAGGAATGGACCGATGCGGCCGACATGCTCTCTCTCGAGTTCATGGACCAGGTCATGCCTCGCATGCGCATAGACGAGGAAAAGTGCACCCACTGCCAGGAGTGTGTGGAGAACTGTCCGGTGGGCGGGATCGATGTGGAGGCAGACCCTCCCCGCATCCAGGACCCGTGCATCTACTGTTGGTACTGCGCAAAGATCTGCCCGGAGCTTGCCATCGAGGCGGATTGGGACGGGCTGGTCGCCTTGGCCCCGGAAAACTATGCCCGCTATCGGAAGGCCCTCGACGAGGCAGCGGCCCGGGGAGAGTTCCGCTGGCTGATTGACCCGGATTCCCTCGACTTGGACGATCCGCTGTACAAGCAGCGGGAACGTGAGATCAAGGGCAAGGAATAAGTCCCCGCGGCAAGCTCGCGTTCGGCAAGCAATCGGGCGCAGATAGTCGCAGATTCCTTCCCTGTGAAGATGCGGGGGCTCAGTGACACATATTACATAATATCTTCAATGCCCAAAGGGGGCCCGGAGAGGTTAGCCAAAGGGGTTTGTGACCCCGGTGACCTGGTTCTTTGGACTGAGGCTATTATGTGCAATTCAGAGGAACAAAGGCCCACACCCGATGGATATGGCCCTGTGGGGAATCAGACTCCGATCGGCTACTGTTATGGGTTTAGCGACCAACAAGTACTGTCCCCCCTTCTAGCCTGAAATAGGTTGACACGTCCCTCAAGGAATGACCGTACAAGGTCAACGAAAGGCGAATTTCCCGCCGATCCGATCAAGTTTCAGGTGTCGAGCAGAAACTATTCACTTCTAGGCCGTCCCCTTCTTGTGTCACTGCCTACCCTTATTGAGACGAGATTTGACCTCACCTAGAAATATTCCGGGAGAAGTGTCGGGGCATCGTCCGGCCCTCTCTTAGGGGGTACGGCCCGTATCCAGGGCTATGAAAAAGAAAGCCCCGACAGCGGCGGCTGCCGGGGCGTCAGGCGGGGTTCGCATAGGTTTCGTTTTTTTTGCCTCTCCCAGTCCCCCTGTGTCCCTGTTTGTCCCTCAACCCACCGCAACCACTTGAACGTATTGCCCTAGTTCACAAGCTACACTTCTTCCATGAACTCGCGTATGTACTTTGCCACCAGCTCGGGCCTTTCCTCCTGCAGGAAGTGGCCGGCAAAGGGGACGACCTCCATCCGCCGGGCCCCGGCGATGTCGTCACAGAGCTTCCGGCCCCACGAGACATTCAGCCACCGGTCGTTGCCCCCCCACACGATCATGGTGGGCGTGTCGAAGGCACCGAACTTCTCTGCCGCCTCCACGGTGTACCGACAGTCGCCGGCAAGGGTGAAGAGTCGGAACTGCTCGAACTTCTCCGGGCCCATCCGGTTGATCTTTGTGTACTCGTCGAGGGCGAAGTCTGAGAGCAACCCAGGGTCGTAGACGCCCCGGCGTATTCCCACCGGGGATCTTCCCCAGATGTCAGTGAGTCGCAGTCGATGCATGAGGGTTGCCAGGGGCTTCAAGCGGAAGACCTTTGCGAACCGTGCCACGATCGGAACAGGCCAGTTGTCGTAGCAGACGCAGTTGGTCATGATGAACCGCTCGATTCGATCCGGGTTGTGCACGGCGAGCCACTGGGCCGCCGCACCCCCCTGGTCGTGGCAGACGAGTGTGAAGGTCTTGAGTTCCAGATGGTCCGCAAGCTCCAGCAGCTTGTCGGCCTGTGCCTCCATGTCGTATCGGTGGTCGAGGGGGGTCTCCGTGTCGCCCAGGCCCATCAAATCCGGCGCGATCAGTCGGAATTCATTCTCCAGGTCCCGGATCACGTTCCGCCAGAGATACCCGGATGTGGGGATCCCGTGGACGAGCAGGATCGGCCTGCCCCTTCCGGTATCGATGTACGCCACCCGGACGTCCCCGAGCTCGACGCTGTTCTTCGGAATGGGTTGGTCCTTCGGGTCCTGTGGAACCATGTTCTGTCTCTCCCGGCAATCGGTCGTCATCACAGGAACATCTCAAAGGAGCCAACGGGCACACCCGTGTCCGGACGATCCTGCCGGGACCGGCCAACCAGCCTGCCGGCCCTCTCCATCCCGGCGAGGGCCCTGCGCAGGTTCGCCTTTGCCTGCAGGTTCAGGCTGAACCTTCGGGTGCGGTGTGGGTAGACCACGCGGTAAGGGCATTCCGGATAGGCCGGACCGGGCTTGTTGTAGATGTATTTCTTGAATGCCTCTTCGGTCAGCCTGTTGTCAGCCGGGTTGAGGAGGTCCTGCAGCCTCGCCACACCCGATCTCAGGGTGAGCGCGTGTTCGAGGGTCTTCTGAAACTCCGTGGGCTCGCCGCAGAGGCGAATGTACATCCTCCTTATGTCCTTCATCTTCTTGCGGACCGTGCTGTTGGGCGCGTGAATCTCCGTTGCCTTGAGTATCGGGAAGATGGCGTAAGCGAGCTTCTTGTGGTAGAGCGCCCGGTCCTCGAAGTATCGATTACGGTGCCGGTTCTCCATGAAGTATTCGTATCCCATCATGTTCACGTGCAGCATCCGGACGATGGACGCACCGTGGGTCTCGTACAGGAGCCTGTATCCTCTCTCGATGATCTCCATGATCTCGTGCTCGTAGAAGTTGCTGAGCCGCATCCCGCCTCCGCCGTAGAAGCTCACCTCTTCCCACTTGAAATCCTCGCGAATGCGGCCCTCGTCCTTCAACATCTTCCACATGGGGGTTGGCGGAAACGGACAGACCCGGGTGAGCTGCTGCAGGGAGGGGTAGAGGTCGATGAAATCCTGAAGATCCTCTTCGATGTTCTCCCGGGTCTGGAAATCGAAACCCACCATCCACGCGCCGGTGGTCGTGATCCCCACGCGGTGGAGGCCGTCGAACATCTCCTTGTGGGACAGCCCCTCCTTCTTGGCGTAGCCGTGATCGCCGGCAAACTTCGACTCCACACCCACGAACACGGTGGAGCACCCGGTCAGGGCCATGTCTTCGAAGGTCCACTGGCTCATGGACCGGATCGACGAAAGACAGTAGAAGTTGAAGTGTCCCAGCCCGAACTCGGTGTCCTCCCGCAGCAAGCGCCCCAGCTCCCGGATGTATTCCACGTTCTGAAAGGAGTCTTCCTCCAGGAGCGCGAACTGGAGCGTGTTCGGGTTCTCTCGCCAGGCGCGTTGAAACTCCCGATAGACCTGTTCCGGGCTCATGATCTCGATACGCTTGTGCTGGAACATCTCGGTGGTGCCGCAGAAATCGCAGGCATTCGGGCACCCCAGAGAGCCGACCACGACCGGTACGCTGCCTTTGGGGTGACGGTTGAGCATGGGCAGTGAGTAGCCCCACTTGGGCAGATGCGAGTGGAACATGGGCCTGTCCGGGTCTTCCCCCAGAACCCGCCGGAAGAAACGGGTGCCTTCTTCGTGACAGAGATGGTCGCACAGCTCACTGAGTTCCTTCTCGGTCCTCGTGGCCTCGAGCCCTACGGCACCGAAGCCGCCGAGTACGATCTTCGAGGCCGGAGCCCTGGCCCGGACGGCCCGACACATCTCCACCAGATCGTCCACCTGGTTGTGAAAGGCGGACAGGCCCACGTATTCGTATCCTTTGTCCACCTCTTCGAAAAAATCCTCCTTCCTGGGATACTCCAGGAACACGCTGGGGCGATCGATGTTCTGGGCGATCAGGTGCGCCCAGTTCATGTGCAGGTGGCCGTTCAGGGAGAAGATGTCACAACCGCGGCTGAAACGCTGATTCATGATGTCGATCGGTGAGGTGTTGAAGAACTGTTCGTGAAAAGGGCCCCAGGTCGTGGAAAGCAGGACTTCTTTCATGGCAGCACCCCCTCTTGGATGTGGATCCAGCACGTTGTATGCAAATTTCTTGATCAATTGATCAACAAAGAGCCAAAAAAATATTACATCAGGCTCGATCTTATGGTGTTCCAGACCTCGATCTTTCGCCTTTCGACCTCCTCTGAGCCGTACGGGTCTGCCCCTCCCACTGCCTGAACGATCGGCTCTGCAACGAAATAGAAGACATTCATACCGATGAAGCTGTGGATGTAGTGGAGGGCGTCGACCTCCCGGAACAGGGCCTCCCTCTTCCCTTCTTTGAGGAATTCGGTGCCGATCTCATACAGAGGTTTGAAGTATTCCTGAGCGATCTTCTTCACGAGGCGGCCGTTGTCGATGATCTCGCGGAGAAGGATGCGCATCATGTTGCGGTGCTCTTTAGCGTAGTCTGTAAAGGTGAACAGGAACTGCCTGAGCTGGCCCAGTCGATCCAGATCCAGGCTCAGGTTCTGCTGGACCAGGTCCTCGAGCTGATCGAAGAAGCTTTGGAACACAGCTTCGTAGAGGGCCATCTTGTTCTTGAAGTAGTAGAAGATCAGGCTGCTCGCAATGCCCGCCTTCTGGGCGACCTCGCGGGTCGTTGCCCCCTTGAACCCCCTCTCTGCAAATACCTGCTCGGCCGCGAGCAGGATGACTTCCCGTCGCCCCGCGTCCTGATTCTTTTTTGACGCCATAAGGAGTCCACCCTATTTCTTGACCATTTGATCAATAGAATATAACGCGCCGCACAATAATGTCAAGGAGAAAATAAGGTGTCAGGTGTCAGCTATCAGGTGTCAGGGCCTCGCCCCCCAGGCCCTGAATCGGGGAAACAGTTGTCAGGTATCAGGAGGAAGGGGTCCTCAAGTCCCTCCATCGATGATACTTCACCAGACGATGGATAGACCCTGCGGCCCGGCGGGCGCTGGCATAAACTGGGATTCCTGCAGCGATGAGTCTTGTCCTCGCCTCGGAGAGGCTCCCCCATCGTTCGTCATCGAATTCGTTCGGGCCCAAGGCTCCTGTGTCGAGGACCGCCACAACAGGATTCGTCCCTGTCCTGCCCGCCTCGATGATGACTTCAGCATATTGCTGGACATAGGCGGCCAGGTGGGCCTTGGAGAAGGGGCCGCCAACGGCGGTGTTGGCAACCACCAGATCAAGGCTTTCACTCCGGGCCATCCTCCTCAAGATCTCAGGGCTCAGATCGGCCCCCAGGACCTCCATGGGCAAGAGGGACTGATCCACCGGGTTCCTTATCCAACCCCACCAGAGTTCGGGTAACGTTTCCCGAATCACCTCCTCGACATCATCGGGCAGGGGAACGACATCGAAGCCTGCCACCTCCCATTCGTCAGCGGAGAGAACGCTCTGGCCTCCTCCTCCCCCCAAGATGCCAACCCTTGTCGAACGTATCGGGGGCAGGCAATAGAAGGCGACGGCCAGATCTGCCATGTCCGCCAGGGTCTGCGCCTGGACAGCACCTGCCTGCCGGACTGCCGACTCCCAGATCGGGAAGGAGCCCGCCATGGAGGCCGTATGGGAAGCTGCCGACTCCGCTCCGGCGCTTCCTCGTCCCACCTTCAGCAGGATGACCGGTTTCTTCGGGGTTGTTCGACGCAGAGCATGGAGAAACTTCCTGCCGTCCCTTATCCCCTCGACATAGCCTGCGATTGCATCGGTTTCATCGTCCTCGGCGAGATACTCCAGGATATCGGCCTCATCGATATCGAGGGCATTCCCGTAGCTCGTCACCTTGCTGAAACGAATCCCCCGGAGGGACGCATAGTAGATGAACTCCGAGGCGCTGCCGCCACTTTGGAAGAACATGCCCAGCCTGCCGGGCTCGGTCGGAAAATCATGGCCGAAAGCAATCCCCTCTGCGGGGTTGTAAATGCCCATGCAGTTCGGCCCGAGGAGACGAACGCCGAGTTCCGTTGCCAGGCGCAGAATCCCCTCCTCCAGATCCGCGGCCTCCTCCCTCCCGGTCTCACTGAAGCGACCCGTGAACAAATGGACAACCCTGACGCCCTTCTCCGGGCATTCTCTCAACAAAGGTGCAACCTTGGCAGCAGGAAGGCAGCAGATTACGTAATCCACAGTTCCGGGGATGTCTTTCAACGCGGGATAGGCTTTGTGGCCCAAGATGTCCGGCCATTTGGGCGTCACCGGATATATCTGGCCTCGATAGCCGTAATTCACGAGGTGCTGAAGAAAGAAGTGTCCGAAGGAAAGGGGTTCACCTGAAGCGCCCACTACGGCAATCGAACGGGGGTGAAAGGCAAGTTCGAGGGATTCCGCGACCATCGTTTTACTCTGCATCGATTCTTCCCAGGAGCGCGATCAGAAGATCCCAGAACGGCTTGACCGAGGATATCTGGACTCCCTCATCCGGGGAGTGGGCACCGGTGATCGTGGGCCCGAAGGAAATCATGTCCATTCCCTCGAACCGGTCCCCGATGATCCCGCACTCCAGCCCGGCGTGGATCGCCGTCACCTTCGGCTCCTTTCCGAACAGGGATGGGTAGACCGTTTTTGCAAGGCCGAGGACCCGAGAGTCGGGGTTGGGCTTCCACCCGGGATACCCTTCGTCGTGATGGACGTGGGCCCCTGCCAGCCTCCCTGCCGCGGCGACACTGTCCGACGCAGCGACCAGCTCCGTGGCCACAGAGCTGCGCTGGCTGGTGGAGATCACGAATGCCCGGCCTTCAACCCTGACCACGGCCAGATTGGTCGAGGTCTGGACGAGTCCGGGGATGTCAGGGCTCATCCGAATCACGCCGTGTGGCAGGCAGACGAGAAGGTTCAGTATTCTCGCCTGTAAATCCGCACGGAAGACCTGGTCCGGTTCCGGGAAGCCTTCCACGGCGACCCGCACACAGACCCCCGAATCCTGAACGCGGTATTCCTTCTTGCAGATCTGCTCGAACTCCCGGGCACCCTCTTTCAGGGCCTGGAGATTGGCGGGCGGCAAACACACAACGGCGTCGCACTCCCGCGGGATCGCGTTCCGCTTGCTTCCGCCGTCGATGTGGGCAACCCGCACCTCAAGGAGCGGGGCCTTTTTCGCGAGAAAACGGGCGAGCAGCTTGATGGCATTCCCCCGGCCTCGATCGATCTCCAGGCCCGAGTGCCCGCCTTGCAGGCCTCCCACCCGGATGGAAGCGGCCGCAAAGCCGCCGGGGACGGCTTCCGTTTCAAGGGGCAGGACAAGCACCGTATCCTGGCCCCCTGCGCAGCCGATGTACAGAGTGCTCTCCTCCTCCGCGTCCAGGTTGACGAGGACCCTTCCCTCGAGCATGTCCGGGGCCAGCCCCGTTGCCCCGGTCAGCCCGGTTTCTTCGTCCACGGTAAACAGAAACTCGAGGGGCCCGTGTGCGATGGTCTTCTCATCGATCAGGGCCAGCTGGGCGGCCACGCCGATTCCGTTGTCCGCGCCGAGGGTGGTGCCATCAGCCCGGACCCAATCGCCATCCCGCTTCAACCGGATCGGATCCTTCGAAAAATCGTGTTCCGTGTCCTTGTTCTTCTCACAGACCATGTCGAGGTGCGCCTGCAGGATAACGATGGGTCTCGCTTCCATTCCGGCCGTGGCCTCCTTCCGGACCACCGTGTTGCCGGTTCGGTCCGTTTGGTGGGCACACCCGTTTCGTGTGGCAACCTCGAGTACGTATGCCCGCACCTTTGCTTCGTTCCGGGAGCAGCGTGGAATTCGGCTTATCGCAAAGAAGTGTTCCCAGAGAGGTCTCGGTTCCAGTCCTTCGAGAGAGTCTTTCATGGGCGTCTGTCCTTCTGCGCTTCTTGAGGGAAGTAGGAAAGCGAGTGCGAGAAGAATGAGTGAAATACACTTTAGCTTCGTCATGGCTGCGAAAGGGGGGATCCATTGGCGCACTGTACTGAGGGATTCCCGCTTTCGAGGGAATGACGGAGAGGCGAGACCCATTCGTCTCTTCATTCATCCTCCAATCGAGTGGCCCCTGACCAGTGAACGTTCGGCGCCCCGGCATCTTCGGCAGCCTTCTTCAAGGCCTCCATTTCCTCCCGCCGTAAGAGTTCCGCCTCCCTGAGCGGGAAATCCATGCCCAGCCGCTCGTACTGGGCTGCGCAGAGGTTGTTGAAGGCCAGCAAGTCGTACCGCTCCGCGTTCGGCATCACCTGTGCCACGAACCGGGCCACGGCCTGTACGTTCTCTTTCGTGTCCGTGTATCCCGGGATGATCGGGGTTCGGATCCAGACGGGGAGGTTCTGGTTGCCGAACCTGCGGGCGTTCTCCAGGATAGGCGCGAGCTTCACCCTCGTCATCTCTTCATGAGCCTTTGGGTCCATGTGCTTCAGATCAAGCAGGAGCAGGTCCACGTGGGGCAAAGCCTTCTCGTACAGGCTCCAGGCAGCGATGCCGCTCGTGTCCAGGGCGGTGTGAAGCCCGTCCGCCTTGCAGCGCTCGAGGAAGGCAGCCACGAATTCCGCCTGGGACATCGGTTCTCCCCCACCCAGGGTTACCCCGCCCCCGCTGGTGCGGTAGAAGGATTCATCCTTTTTGACCTCTGCCAGCAGGTCCTCTAGGGTCCACTCCTTGCCCACCACCTCCAGGGCGGCTGCCGGGCACGCTTCCTCACACAGTCCGCAGACCGTGCAACGGTCCCGGCTGATCATGAGCCC
>Ga0180438_10010690_pt1 | contig 11224 bp, 8 predicted proteins | sample SS_ome_12_FD_132455 | JGI IMG/M metagenome (GOLD analysis project Ga0180438, IMG submission 132455) | Hypersaline lake sediment archaeal communities from the Salton Sea, California, USA - SS_3_D_2 metaG | ecosystem: Environmental > Aquatic > Non-marine Saline and Alkaline > Hypersaline >...
AACAAAAAATTATGAATTAGGATTAAGTCGAAATTTGAATGAAAGGGTCATTGTTAATGCTCCAGATCCAAAAATATTTAACCGAGAAGGAAAAAAACCATTCGAGAGAAAAAGGATTCGATTGATTGCTACTTCCTGGTCTGCAAACATCAGAAAGGGATTTGATATATACAAATTCATAGATAATAACTTAGATTTTGACAAATATCAGATGACATTTGTAGGAAATTCTTGTGTAAAATTCAAGAATATTAAATGGATTAAACCAGTTCCAAATCAGCAGGTTGCTAAATTACTAAAGGAACACGATATTTTCGTTATAGCGAGCAGAAGCGACCCCTGCTCTAATGCTTTAATTGAAGCCCTTCATTGCGGTTTACCTGCCGTAGCAAGAAATGATGGAGGTCATCCAGAAATTATTTGTAAAGCAGGCGAATTATTTGAAGATACAACGGATGTTTTAACGTCAATCGAAATGGTATCGAATGACTTTCTACGATACCAGGAACAGATCAGATTGTCAACGTTAAATGAAGTCGGAAAGGAATACTATAACCTCGCTCAGTCTATCTATAATGAATATTTGAAGGGGAATTATCGCCCCAAAGATGTTAATTTCTTTAGCGTTGGTCGTCTTGATTTTAAACTAAAGAGATGGATTAAATGGCAGAAATCTTCTATCAAGTTTCAGCCTTATCATCGGATTCTGAATACGCTACAGGATTTATGGAATCGCTCAATTCTCCGTAAGGCCTTTGCCAAGTACAAACAATAGGTATATTATTTGCAGCCATTTCACATTATGAATTAAAAAAATCTTGAAAATGATGGGAGCAATAAATGTGAATACGAAGAAAAATCTATCATCAAAAAAAACAAAACGAACAATTATCATGCTAAGTGCAAAACGATGTGGCTCAACAGCAGTATTTAGAATGTTTCAAAAACATTCAGATGTCAGTGTTTGTCATATTAATCAATTAATTGAGAATTGGGAGCCCAGATTTTGGGATCTCGCTGGAAGAGCGCTTCAAGGTGAAAAAAAGCCATTTGTCGAGCGTCTTAAAAAATCGCACCCCTATTTGAAGATTCCAGCAACTTTCTCCGAGGTTGAGATATTCCAATTATGGGATTCAATTTTAGAACGCTTAGGACCGATAGTTTTTGATAAGTCTCCTCAGTATTTAGGAAACAGAACTGCTCTTGAACTAATTTACAAATACATAGAATTAGGAAACGATGTTAGAATTTTTGCATTCATCAGAGATCCAAGAGATGCGATAACTAGTCAATATATTTTATTTGGGAAGGATTCTCCAAAAAAGAGAGAAGCAAGGTGGTTGGAAAAATATAGACATCTTGAAGAACTAGAACAAAGATATGAAACCATCCCTTTATTTAAATATGAAGATTTTAGCCAATCTCCTTCTCTTTATGCACCCATGATATTCAAATTATGTGGCTTAAGTGATTATCCTCACTCATACGATCACATAAGACCGACCAATATTGGTAGATATTCTATATCAGATATTCCCAAAATAAGAAAATGGAAAATGAGTGAAGAATTTATTGAGCATTTGAAGAAACATGGATATTCAATACCTCAAGAGCGGAAAATTAAAAATCTCAAAACTGGTAACTTTTATATAAAGAAGCCTTGATAAAAATCTGCAAGAAGGTAACAAATCTATTAAGTGATGAATAATCATTATTTATGTCATTTTAACATTTTAAAATTAAATATTTACATTAAGATACGTTGCAAAAGAGTTAAAATATGTACTTTGTTTGTGAGAGAAGCAATTTTCTTTTTTGCGTTTCGAGACAATATTCGACGAAACTTTAAAGAGCGTAATTTTTCAAATGCTTTTTCGTATTCTTTATCATTCTCAGCATTAATAAAACAGTTTTTTTCGAATTGAATTCCTGAAAAAGTTCTTTTGAAGCCTATAGTAGGCAGACCTTTCGCAAGAGCTTCAAACATCTTTATTTTACACCCTCTTCCCTCTTTTACTGGTATACAGGAAATATCCATATCATTGTAGAAGGATTCGATATCATCAATGAAATCATGAACAATAAGATTTGTGATTCTAGTCTGATCATATAATAACTTTGAGCCTTTTCCTATGATATGAAATCTAAAATTTTCTGGAAATGCTTTATTGACCATAGGGATTATGTTTTCTATGAGATATTCTGCACCACTACGATTTAAATTATTACTAAAATCGCTACCCATATATAAGACATCAAGTACTTCCTTATCTTTCACACTGACTTCTATAAGATCGCCTAAATATGGAGGAAAATAAGCAACTTTCATTGTTTTGAAGATCTTCTTATAAAGTTGAAAATCCCCCCAGGAAATGCAAAGAATTTTGTCAGATAGTGTTAATATAAGCCTTTCACTGAATAAAATGCTTAACCATCTGCGCCATCCTTTTTTTATCATTTTTAACCAATTATATAACCCATCACCCGCATTTATTTTCGCTTTATCATAATTATGAAGGATCTCGAAGTTATGAACTCTGAATATTATTTTAGCGTCACCTTTCTTCAGCAATGAACATAAATAAGCAAAACGAGTGTACTCAAAAAGAATTATATCGGGCTTTTCGCTCTCAATGTGAGACTGTATTTTTCGAATTGCTTGAATATTAACAAGAGGCCCTACCTGATACCAATAGGTATACATATTGTCTTGTTCTCTCTTTCTTTGCAAGAATTCAATTTTTATGCCATATTTCAAGGCGTTTTGCCGATTCAGATCAAAATCAGTTGGATACCGTTCCCGATTGTAGCAAAAAAGAGTAATATCATAGCCTAGTTCTTTGAATAACAAAACATGACCCCAAATATCTTTTTGATTAGCCGCAATCGCTGGAAAGATAGGAATTGGTGAAAAAATAAATATTTTTTTAGTAGGCATCTAAAATATCCTCAAATTTTAATATTCAGAACGCTCTTTTTATCTCTTTAATATAAGAAATAAACCTAACTTTAGAAGAATTTTACCAGAATCTAGCCCTATAAATGAATGTTTTTTCACTAAAAGAGAATGTCTTCTCAAGCTGGTAACTTGCCTCAATGTAATCGATGATTAAATCTACCTTTTCATTATCCCTTTTACTTGTAAATTGTGTAGTTAAGATTACATATCTTACATTTTTTTCTCGTAAAACTTCGGGAAAATCCACATCTTCAACTTCCAATGTCGTTACAGCTAAAAAAATGTATTTAGAGGGACATGCCCGATCTGATAAGAAGTAATATGCTGGATAACTAGAAAATATGTATTCATCAGGAGTAGTATGTTGCTTAATATATTCTGCAACGAGTTTTTGATCTTCAAGTGAGGGACTATTGCTTCTTGCATCCGCATAAGATCTTGCAGAAAGAAAAAAGGAGAGCCCTATTAGTATTATAATCGATCCAAGCAAAAAATATCGATGTATGATTTTAAATTTTAGTTCAGATGTAGTTTTGAAAAACGTATTTAGAAAATAACTTGCAAGAATGCACAGTGGAGGAGTAGCTTGTACAAAATAGTGTTTGTAGGGTGTTAAAAATGAAATAAGGGCTAAAAACGTAACTAAAAAGAAACTCAATGTAAGAACATCTACATCTCTACGGTTTTTTAAGAAAAACGGAATTGCAAAAAATCCTGTTGCCCACAGTAATATATTATCTAAAACCAATTGTCTGATCACGTTCAGACGTCCCAATAAGGGCGCAGCAGAGCCTGTATACGTAGCGTGAAATGTGAGATTATAGTATATGAACTCACCTAATAGACCAATCGATAAAAGATATGAAACAATCAATAACAAAACAAACGAAATGCCTATAAGCAGAGTTAAGAATTCTTTGAATCCTTTGCGCATAGATTTTTCTTGAAAACGTGAATAAAAAATAAAAGATGCGATGACCACGCCCATTATAATGCCTGGTTGTTTCATAAAAAATGATATGCCAACAAGAATACCCGAAATAAGATAAGCAACTATCTTTTCTTTTTTCTTACCAATTACTGCAAAATAGGCGCTCAAGACCACGAAAAAAGTGGCATAAGGCTCCATATACACATGATAACTAAATAAAATTACAAGAGGATCGAATGTATAGAATGCAGCAGCAAGGAAACCAATTTTTTGATTGTACATCTCCTTGCCAAGAAGATAGATGAAAAAGCAAGTCCATAAGCCCACAAATGATGTTAATATCCTAGCTGCGATTACATTTTGCCCCGAGAAGTAGAAAAGAATTGAAAGAATGTAAATCATCCCTAAAGGTTTTACCTTAAAAAAATCTCTGTAAGGAATCTTTCCGTCAAGAATCATCTGAACCTCATATAAAAAAATGCCTTCGTCTACCCATATTCCTGTACGGACCATTTTAAACGCTCTCAATATAAATCCTAAGACAAGAACAACTAATAAGGAAATATTAGGGTGTTTAAGTGGATTTATATATTCTTGAATAGTTTTAAGGTTAAAGAATATGTAGCGTCTCATTAAAAATTTCCTCTTTCACACTTCTTAAGGTACAAATCTTTTTACGATCGATTACTTTAAAATTTCATAAAAAAGGTCTATTATTCTTTTAGACATAATTGGCCATGCAAATTGTCTCAGGACTTTTTTACGGGCGTTCAGCCCGAATTCATCACGTTTATTTCGTATCTTTTTCACTGCATCAGCAATTGCTTTCGAATTTTTGCGAGGAACAATATAGCCATCTATCCCATTGTCAACAGCCTCAGCAGAACCAGAATTCTCTGTAATAATTACTGGACATGCACAGGCCATTGCTTCTATGGTAATTTGTCCATAGGGTTCTGCCCAAATCGAAGGAATTATTGCTGCAATTGCTCCCGAATATAATTGTCTCAACTCCTCTGGCATTAAAAAATCAGTGAAAATTACCCTCTTCTTAAGATTCAACTGATCTATCGTCTCTATAATCTCTCGAGTATGAACATTATCTTTAAGTTTGCCAGCCAAAACGAGTTGTATTTCCGCAGATAGATATTTCAGCGCCTTAACAGCCCATTTTTGACCCTTATTATGGTGAATACGACTCGTAACAATAATATAAGATCCTGTAATACCCAATTGGTTTAGAAAAGATGTGTCATCCACTTTATGAAAAAACATTTCATCTATCCCAGTAGGGATTACTGTTGTTTTTTTCAAATCAAAAAAAGAACTATACATTTGTGACAGAGAAACTATTCTATCAGCAGATTCGAGAATTTCTTGATATTTGTCATAACGGTCTATTAAAGTTTTGAATTTCTTTGCAGAGTACATAACATTTAGTTTGGGAAAAGGAGAAAAACTATTAAATAATAATTTCAATTTTCGTTTTAATGAGATCTGATTTTCACCAAAAAATTCAATCTTTGCAAATTCATGTCTCTCAATATAATCAAAAAATTTCCCCTTTCTCTTAGCACATATTGAACAAGTTTCAAATGATCGTTCATTAAAGCAAAGTTCTTCGGTTTTAGGCTTAATCAACCTAACCCTCAAAGGACAAAGTAATCCCCAGCCTCGACAACAATGGATAACTGGGAGGTCTAATGACTGTGCTGCTTTGATTATTGCAATAGATGCATGATTGTTAGCAAAAACTACATCAGGTTTAATAGAGTCAATTAAAGGTACTAGTCGTTTCCATTTAGATAAGACAATCTCCGGATGCCTTATAGCGTCGTTCATTAACGATGTTCTAATTACATCTCCTTCTGGCTTCTGTTCTCTTTCGGGTTGATCTTCAACTGAACTTGTCAAGATACTAATTTTGTACCCCTGCTTATTTAATTCTAATCCTAGTCCGCGGACATATTGCTGAATCCCCCCCGAGACTGGGTAATAATTATCGCAAGTAATCAAGATTTTCTTAAGAGCCATATTTTGAGTACCTCAAATAGCCAGATAGTTTTCCTAATATTGAAGTAAAAATATAAACAAGCCACATAAAACTGAAATCATGCTTCATCTTTAGTAAACCCTGTTTAATACCAGGGCATCTGTTTGTGCCTCTAAAAATATCTTTCATAAGTTTTGTAAAAGGTTGTTTCTTCCAGAAAAAGCGTCTCATGAAAAAAATATGGTTTCTGTTTGCATAATAGAAATAGTCAATGCCTTTTCCTCTTTGAAACCCTCTTTTTCGTTCTGCTACTTTGTGAAGAATTTTTATTTCGGGATTTACAACAATTTTATATCCTTTTGCTTTAATTTTCAAGCAAATATCAGTTTCGTAACGAAATCCCAGCCCCTTTGCATCGTATATTTCATCAAAACCACCAACTAATTTAAATAGATCCATTCGAATAGCCATGAATGCACTTCTTACATGATCAACTTCAGTAATACCGTGGCCTTCAATCCAGCCAAAGGAAGTATTGAACTTACCATTTTGCGAAATACGACCTGTTTCAGAAGGAAGGGGATCTGGACCTCTAGGAACAGTCTGATTTGCTTCTCTTAGCTCTATAGAACCTACAATTCCGACTTGATAATCCGCATTAAACGTAGCAATCAGTTTTTTAAGTGTTTCAGGCTCCAAAAATTCAATATCATCATCAAGAGTTAACAATATGTCTCCTTTTGAGTTTTTAGCACCAATATTTCTTGCATATATGCAGCCCTTAAGTATTGTTGAAATATATCTGACACGATTGTCTTTTGAAGCAAAGTTTTCAACAATTTCTTTTGTATTATCGGTTGAAGGGCCGTTGTCAACCACGAAAACTTCAAAATCACGATAATTTTGCTGAATTAAAGAATCAAGTGTCAGCTTTAGAGATTTCGCTCTATTGAATGTTGGGATAACGATTGAGAGAATAAAAATCACCAGTATTTCAAAATCATCTTAATATTTTCTGCACTTCCTCCCAGAGCAAGTGGCCTTGTTTTTCCCAATTAAGTGAAGAAGCAAGTTTGCATCCATTCTGCTTTATGTATTCTTTTATATTGTTGTTTTCTATTAAAGTTGACAATGCCTGCTCAATCTCTGGTTGGCTAGTTGGGTCAATAAAAATTGCGTGTTTCTTGTTTTCTGCTAGTTCTATCATGCTAGTATTTTTGGTCATAATTATCGCACATTTAGCGGCCATTGCCTCAAGACAAGTGAGTGGAAAGGTATCGTGAAAACTTGGCAAAATGAAAATATCTGCTGATTTATAAAACTGATAAAGTTCTTTGCTAAATAGTTTTCCTGGAAAATGAATATCTTTTATATTTTTCTTCTTGACATATTCAACATAATGTAGTCGTTCCGAACCGTCTCCAATAAGTACTAATTGATAGTCAGGGTATTTTCTTTTTATTTTAATAAAGGGATCAATAATTCCCTTAGTGTTTTTAACTTGATGGAAATTATGTACTGAGAGAATTATTTTCTTTTCAGGATTGATGCCATATTTCGCCAAAAAATCGTTTGATTCAAGTTTTGTATCAGAAATTCCCTGAAAATCAACACCAGCATAAATAACAGAAATTCGTTCTTTTTCTACGCCTCTTTTTAATAATAATGAACGATTTCGTTCGGTTACTGCAATAAGCTTATTTGACTTCTTTACAACCATTTTTTTCAATTCTGGTGGAGTTATTCCCCAGCGATCAACTCCACGAATCGTGGTTATAGTAGGTACACCTAAATTAATTCCAACTGCCCCACTAATCCCCTGACCGTGGACGAGATCTATCTTATTCTTATGTCTTTTGAAGTATTTTGTCGTCTTCTTAACAAAGAATTCTTCCCAAAATCTTTTTCTATAAAACATATAGGGATTGAAATAAATTTGTATGGGATGATAACTAAGAGTGTCTTTAATTTCACAACTGGCATAAGAAAAAAATGTTCTTGCCAAAAGGAATTCTATATCTGCAAATTTCAACCACAGTTTTGCTATTCTATTAGCCCTTTGTTTAGCTAATTCTGGGAGGTATCTTTGGTGATTTGTATCAGAAAAAATCGCTTTTGCAAATACTAATTCTACATCCGCAAATCTAGATAAATAAGTTGCCATATTGTGGGCTCTGTTTTCAACACCACCAAAGTTGATTTGAAATAACCAACTAATTGATTTAATGGAAATCTTGTTCAATCAGTTACATCTCCTCTCCGTAAGTAGACAATTTTTTGATTGTCTCATTTCCAATGGCTTAAATCCAAGTCAGTTATTTTTTCTAATTCTAAATTGTGTGGTCCATACCATCTTGATAATATTTTTATTGTTTCCTTTTTTATTCTAGGTGGTGCATTCTTACCTAAAGCTAAATTCAGTTTCGCTAGAACTTTTAAAGGTAATTTGGCTTTGCTTGGAATAGTTTCCTCTCTCAAAAACCGTGTTATGTTTGATTCTAATCTCCAATTTCTGACAATTTTTCTGCGGCTTGCTGGATTGATTTTCTTGTACACAAATTCCTTATTATAATACTTTTCTATTCCCAAAAAATCGTAGACAGAATTTAGAAGCTCTTTTGGATTCTTTTTTATCATATCAAACTCTAGAAACAAAAATTGATCTCTATTGAAATATGCTAAGTATTTTTTTATATGTGTAGCATAAAAACCACGCGTAAGTAGATAAGGATGAGTGATTATTGCTTTTTCAAACATATCTGGAACATAACAGAAAGCTTGGCGGTCTTGTAATTTAAAACCTGAAGGGGCTTTTTTAGAATATTTAAAACCTAATTTTCTGGCTTTGGTAGAATCAATTGGATGAATATCACCACCATAAATTGCACCGTAAGTAATCGTTTCCTGTAATAAATTGATATATTGTGAAAATGCTCTATCTATTGGGTCTCTGACTAGTACTATCAATTTTGGTGCGTTTAATGTATTATAAATCTCTTTTGCGATATTTCTGTAAAAAGTAGGCATATACCGTCTAAAATAATCATGATCATAAAGGTAGTTAGTTGCCACATCCATTAGAATTTTCTGCCCATTATAGGTGTTTTTATAGTAATTCGAATACCACTCAATTCCCTTTGAATAATGTCTGGTAAAATAATGAATCTCCTTTTTAGGAATTAAAATATCTGGATGATCTCGTAAATTTTTAGATAACCACGTTGTCCCACACTTTTGGGCACCGAGTACAACTACATTAGGTAAGAAATTCTTTATATTTGACATCTGATTTACCCCATAGGTTCCTAAACTCATATATAATCAGAAGGTACAATTTATCCAGCCCATTGATATTTTCTTCAGATATATTGATGGTCTACTTGAAAGATTAGTATTAACTTAAGCCTAGAGTTGTTGCAAATCCGAGAAAATAATTTTTCCATTAGTTTTTTTTCTTTTATTGAGATTTTGCGTCTATAAACATACATTGAATATTTAACAAAAATTTTCATTTACCAGTATGCTCTACTGTGAAGTCAAAAACCGATAATAAATTCGCGTATTCCACAAGATGATCTCTAGGATCTCGACTTTTAATGAGAAATTGTTGACAATTGTGCCAATTGAATAGATGGCCAAAGGTCTGTTTCACGACTGAAAGATCAATAAGATATATACCATGATGAAGGTTATTGTTTGTAATTGTAAATCTTATCTTCCCATGTTCTTTGAATGTTTTAGGTAGATTGGACGTATGATAGGAAGAACTTAGCTTTGCAACTGGTTTTCTGTTAAAAGCAGAAGAGATAATTACACGAAATTCTGGTTTTTCTATTTCCTCATAGCATCTATATTCAAATTCAATTACAATGTTTTTACTAAATTCGATCTCATTGTATTCTGGAGTTCTTCCTTCCTCATAAACTTTGCAATTGAAAAGCTCTAGCCTTCCTGTTTCACTTTTGCGTTGCAAGGGAAGAATGTTATTATTACTCTTTTCTGTGAGAGTTTTTAGTTCCTCTCTGTTCATTAGCAGACTATAATTATTAACGACATCTTCAACCTCTCCATAGTCAATAACTTCTCCTTTGTTTAACATAAGTGCTTTATCGCATACACGTCTCACAGTGTTAAGATTATGAGAAACGAAAACAACTGAAGTACCTTTTTCTAGTAGTTCCATAAATTTCCTTTGTGATTTATCCCGAAATTTGATATCCCCCACAGACAAAATCTCATCAACTAAGAGTATATCTGGTTCACAGTGAATTGCCACAGCAAATCCAAGTCTCACATACATGCCAGAACTATAGTGTTTCACAGGCATATCGAGAAAATCTCCAATATCGGCAAATTCAACTATAGAGTCAAATTTCTCGTTGATTTCTTCTTTGCTCATTCCCAATACTGCACCGTTTATGTAAATGTTTTCCCGTCCTGATAACATAGGGTGGAAACCAGCTCCAACCGCTATTAGTGCGCCTACTTTTCCTTTTGTCATAATCTTACCTTTATCGGGCATGTAAATGCCATTCAACATAGACAATAGGGTAGTTTTTCCGGAACCGTTAGGACCAATTATACCGAGGCATTCACTTTCTTTTACTTCGAATGAAACATCCTTTACTGCCCAAAATTCACTATTCCTGAGTCTATCAGATTTTGAGGACATCATAAAAGTATTTCGAAAGATATCTTTCATGCCATATATCATAGATCGTTTAAGAGACTTGGAAAATTTCTTAGATACGTTTTCAACGTTGATAACGACTTCATTATTTTTTAAAAAGTGATTTTCCTCATTTCTTAAAGACATATTACTAGAGCCTCTCTGGAATTCTGGTTTCTGTCAGATGAAATGTCATCCAGCAAAAGAAAAATATGACAATTGAAAGACCACAAGAAATAAAGTAACCAAGCGGGTGATTTAATGATCCTGTTAAGGCGAGATCCCTCGGAGCGATAGAAAGATAATATAAGGGATTGATACGGGCCAATGTCGCCACAAATCCAATTTCAGGGAGTTCATACGCAATAGGAGTAATAAATAGCAGAAAGGTTAATCCGAGACCGAGAATTCTTCCCAAATCTCTTATTATGCCATTTATTATTGAAAAGATGAAGCCTAATCCACAAGTTAGTAATACTATCGGAATTAACATGAATGGAAACAGCACGAATTGCCAGTGTGGAACAAATCCATACACACCAAACAAGATAAAAACAATAATCATCTGAAGAGTGAATGAGAAAAGTGAATTGCCCAATGATGCAAATATTAAGGTCTCTCGAGGGAAATTGATCTTTTTAATCATAGATCCCGCACTAACCAAAGAATTTG
>Ga0180438_10010691_pt1 | contig 11223 bp, 18 predicted proteins | sample SS_ome_12_FD_132455 | JGI IMG/M metagenome (GOLD analysis project Ga0180438, IMG submission 132455) | Hypersaline lake sediment archaeal communities from the Salton Sea, California, USA - SS_3_D_2 metaG | ecosystem: Environmental > Aquatic > Non-marine Saline and Alkaline > Hypersaline >...
AACAAAGATCAGTTCAGAGACCTTATAAAAGCAGGCAAGCTATTTCACACCAGAGCCAACCAGAAGGTCACAGAATTCGCAGGATATGAGAAGGAATGGAAGGGGAACGGCAGACCATATATCCAGATGAAAACAGCCGATGGAAAATTAAGGATGGCATATGTTGATAAACTTCACCACTACACACATATCAGGTAAGTATTTATAACACACCCACCAAGCAGGGCTAACCACCCTGCATTCGGTGATAGAAATAAACATTAAAGATCATGGAAGACACACTAAAGAGATTAACGCACATCAGAACAAAGAGGATGGACACAGCACTAAAGTATTTAACGCTTGAAGGCATACACGAGGTTTGCATATACTTCAGGGGAGGCTGGGCATCGCTAGAGAACATATCACATAAGGCTACGGTAGTAGAACGAGATCGTGTAAGATATGTAGTACGCACTGAAGGTCTAAATCTAAATATAGACGGTATGATGAGCATACACTTCAATGACGTAGAGGAGTTTGAATTCTTCCCGAACAAGAACTCAAAAGGACATTATTTAATATTTTGGATGAAAGATAGATACTAATGAAGATAGACATTGACGAGAAAGAATTGCTAAGGACAGCAGTAAAGCATTTAATAGCGTTACTGGAAGCATCCTTAGACCATGCCATAGAGCATGAGACGATTAAGATCAGTGAGGACTCAGACATTCTCGAGGACTTCATACTCATGGCAGTAGCCGTGAGCAATAAGGAAAGAACTAGGTTCGTGAGAGAACTAGAGCAGAACCCTAAGAAATGCAGGGAGGCGCTTGAGAGGGCTATCATGAACTATTCTAAAATAGACCATGAAGATGGAAACACTAAAAGCGATGAACGTAGGTAAGCGCAAGGCGTTAGTCCTACAGGCAGACGGTAAAGCCCGACGGGTGAAGCCTGCCAACGGAAAAACCTTCCAACTGCATGAAGCGCAGTCTTTGGTTGGAGGGTTTATTGAGGTCGTCCACTTGGGCGAAAGCACAATTATGGTAGTGAACGAAGAAGGCAAGATCACAGGTCTTCCAATCAACGTTGCAGCTACAGAGATTCTCAGAGCATATTGGGAAGCACGAAATTATCACACCAATGATTACATTGCAGGTGATGCAGTATTGATGCATGCAAATATGTTGCCATGAGTACAGTCACACGATTTGTAACCAAAGAAGGTGAATACGATGGAGTATCCTTCGACGTTAAGGTAGGCGTTCTCTTCGAGGAACGACAATGTTCAGTAACCTCAGAGTTTTGGGGTTCACCATGTACCGAGCAATGGACAGAGTTGGAGTACTTGGATTACCATTGGGAGATCATAGGACATTGCTATGACATTGTAGGCGACATATTTCCGCTACAGGATGCAGCCAAGAAGGTTGCCAAGTGGGTTAGGGAGAACCTTGATGAGATCATTGAAGAAGCAGACGAGAGAGGAGAGGAGTCATGAAACGGGAATATTTAGGCGACGGCTTATACGTAGAGTATGATGGCTATCACATTTGGTTGGCAGCCTCTAACGGCATAGAGGACACAAACCGTGTAGCATTAGAGCCAAGGGTATTAGATGTATTCCTTGACTACCTTGTAAAAAATGAACACATTAAATCATTTGAAAGATGATTGACCACGAAAGGAAAGTCCTAATATGCAAAGGATGCGGAAAGGAAGATGACATCAGCGACTGGAATGTAATTGGTGATACGATAAAATATCACGATTGGAGCCGTAGAGATTGGTACGGCATCTTCACTGGGATATATTGCGGAGATTGCTACGATGATAGCAGTAAGTATCCTTACCGAAAAGAAAGGTATCCAACTAAAGAATGGGATGGTTATGGAGAGCAGTTGGAAGACGATTATTAATACCGTGACGTTCTTTCGTAGTTTAATAAATTGTTATACACTTTTTCAGGGTGTGTTTACAATGCAAACTCCGAGCAGTTCAGGATGGGAGACACGGCTCCCGTTCTTTTTTAACCAAAAATTCAATAAAGATGACAGATAAAGAAAAAGAAATAATCGTTGTCATGATTCACAAGCGCATTCAAAAGATAATTGAGGAGTTAAGCGCACAATATCAATGTGAAATAAGCATAGACATAAAAGCGGATATTAAATGATTGATGACGGAAGTGAAAGATTTCAGAAGCTATGGGCTATGGGTCCAAGCGTAACCAGAGTACTAAGGCATACCATGTCAGAGGAGAAGAAGGCTAAGCTGCAGGCATGGCGTGAACGCATAGGCGATGAGAAGGCAGACCTTGTGCTAAAGAACTCACAGGAGCGTGGCAATAAGTTTGACCAGGCAGTAGGAGATCTAATCGATGACGGGGTGATCCACCCAGACTATCAGCATATCCTTCCTAAGATGCTCGAAGGGTATGAGGTATGGGGCTACCAGACACGGTTTGCCAATCCGCTATACCATGGGATAATAGACTGCTTTGGCAATTACTATAATAGCGTAGACATGGTAATAGACGTTAAGACGTGGGGAAGGTATATGAGGCGTGATTGGCTGGAGGACTATTTCACACAGCTATCAGCATACGCTACAGAGTTTGGAGTGCCTAAGGCGCAGATCATAGGCACAGACGGTAAAAAGATTCAGTACTTTACGCTGAAAAGATTTGAGATTGCAGATTATTATCAAAAGTTTTTGATGAGATTACAAAAATTTAAGGAAATGTTCCCTAACTTTACTAATCATGAAGAATCCAATACTAAAGAAGAAGAAAGCGATATTCGATAAGCATCTGAGCATCTTCGGAGATTCTATAAACAGGCATATCAAGGAGGTGACGCAAGACGAACTATCAGACCTACAGGCTGAGATCATAGTAAAGATGCGTCAATGGACTAAACATAAAAGACTATATGAAGATCAAGACGCAGGTCATAGTTGACCGAGATAACATCTAATAGCGGTCAGATCATAGGACTGCCTAAAAACCCACGGGTTATACGTGATGAGAAGTACCTGAAACTGCTTGGATCGATTCAGGCTGATCCGGAGATGCTGGACCTCAGGGAGATCGTAGTGAAGGAGCATCAGGGAGAGCATGTGATCATATGCGGAAATATGCGGTTCAAGGCCATGCAGGAGTTAGGCATTAAGAAAGCCCCTATAAAAATTTTGCCTGAGGAAACTCCAGTAGATAAGCTACGAGCCTTTGCAATTAAGGACAACGTGAACTACGGACAGTGGGATTGGGACGACCTTGCCAACGAGTGGAAGCCAGAAGAACTGGCAGAGTGGGGCATGGACGTATGGCAGGATACAGGCTTTGATCCTAACATGAATCCAGACTTTTCGAGCCGTGAGGTTAGCGATGACGAGTTTGATCGTGACCTTAAATATAGGGTAGGCACTCAGGAAGGCATAGAGGTGGTTTGTCCTCATTGTGGGGAGACTTTTAGATACGAGGGGCTATGACCGACCAAGAGATTCAAGACTTCATAGATGGGAACGAGTGGCGGTTTGCCAAGACCATGCCTCAACACCCTCATTGGTATGTAGTCAGGGATCGCTGTACCAGCCGAGAGACCTTTGAAAAGTTCGTAATGCATATCAGGGGACACGGCTATACAGAGTACTTCTATAGCAAGGCGTTTATAATGTTTAACTTCGGAAAATACAAATACTGGACTTATGGTAGTGAACTCTATCTCACCCGCATCATCAACAGGACGTTCATCGATAAGACGTATAGCTAGAGAAGACATGGAGCACCTGATACCTCAGGCAGAGAAGGACTATATGCTATTCGGGATAAAGGGTGCTGAGTATTATGCTTACTATCTAGACGGTAAGCTGGTGGGCTTTGCAGGCCTGAAGGTGTACCCTTCATACCTGAAGATACTAAACGACTACGTAGTGCCAGAGCATAGGGGTAAGGGGATATACAGGAAGCTATTCAGCATCAGGTGGAATGATATTATCAGTATGCCACAGAGAAGGATAAAGACCATAGCCACAGCAATGTCTGAGAGAATGTTCCTTAGCTACGGATTTAAGGTGACACGAGTGCATAGTAAAACTAAAGAAATGATATATGATAAAGATTGGTAGACACGCAATTAATCACGGTGACGTAATGCATGTAAACTTCAATGAGTTAATCGAAACCAGAGATGGTAAGGTTGATATCATGTATAGCGATCCACCGTGGGGTCAGGGTAACCTTAGGTACTGGCAGACAATGAACAAGAAGCAGACAGGTGCTACGAAAGAAGACCACGACATTAATGAATTTCTAAAAAGGATATTCTGGATAGCTAAGACTTACTGCCGTAACTTAGTGTTCTTAGAATATAGCGTAAAGTTTATTGACGAGTTTATAGCTATGGGTGAAGCCTATGAGATGCAACACCATCATACTATAGACATCTACTATAAGTCCGGATCACGGCTATTGCCTAACGTACTGCATATATTCACTACCAAGTTCTATGAGAATAAGATAGAACTGCCAGCAGGTTACCGTGAAGAACTGGCTACATTGCAGGGCTATCCATTACTCAGGTCAGCCATTAAGCCTTTTGCGTCTCCTGGGCAATACATACTTGATCCGTGCTGTGGCATGGGCTACACCGCACAGTTCGCTATAGACCACGACCTGAACTTTGTAGGCAACGAATTAAATAAGGTAAGACTGCAAAAAACCATTAATAGATTCAAATGAGGGTTTTAATGGACTATAACGTACTGGAGGCTGCATTGTGGAGGTTTGAATATATCTACAAAGAGTTTGACGGTAAGGTGGTGATAGGTACGTCAGGAGGAAAAGACTCAGCCGTTATACTTGGTTTGGCGAAGACTGTAGCCAGAAAGTTAGGTATGCTGCCAGTTAAAGCGATGTGGTTGGATCAGGAGGCAGAGTGGAACTTTACCGTGGACTACTTTAACAATTTAAAAAAAGATCCTGAGGTGGAATTCTACTGGTACCAGATTCCTTTAGTCATCTTTAATGCTACATCGCACGACTCTGAAAACAACTGGCTAAACTGCTGGGCAGAAGATGAGGAATGGATACGGCCTAAGGATCCAGATGCTATCACCGAGAACACCTTCGGCACGAAACGCTTTGCACCGCTATTTGAGCCTATACTAAAGTCTATATTCCCTGATGGGGGATGCTACATTGCAGGGATGAGAGCAGAAGAATCTCCACGCAGAACGCTATCACTAACAATGTCTTTGACCTATAAGTGGATAACCTACGGACGGAAATATGAAGAACCGTGGTATGTGTTCTACCCTATATACGACTGGAGATGGTCTGACGTATGGAAATATATTCTTGATAACGACATACCATATAACAAGCTATATGACCTGCTATTTCAGTATGGAATACCCGTTAAGAATATGAGGGTATCAAACCTTCACCATGAAACAGCAGTGCATTCACTACTTCATGCTCAGGAAATGGATAGCGGACTGTGGAATCAGCTAACAACACGACTTGACGGGGTGAACACCGTAAAACACCTGAAAGGATCATCAATGAAGCCTCCCAAGGTACTGCCTGAAGCCTTTACCGACTGGAAAGAATATAGAGATTACCTAACCGAGCATCTGGTACTTAATGAAGACTATAAGAAGATATTCAAGGCTAAGTGGGGACGCATGGATGAAAAGTATGAAGGAATGTATTATATTGAGGATATGTATAAGGCGCAGATCTCAGCCATACTGCTTAACGACTGGGAGATGACTAAGATCAGCAACTGGGAAACGATTCCAGAGGTTGGCGCATATAGGCAATGGAAATGGCAGGGCAAAATACCTAAAAGACAAAACAAGTATATCAATGGATAAACAACCTATAGATAAAGTGATGTGGATGCCACTAGAGAAAGTGACACCAAACGACTATAACCCTAACTCTGTAGCTAAAAGGGAAATGCAACTACTTCATGTATCAATAAAGCATGATGGCTATACGCAACCGATTGTAACATACTATGACGAGGCTAAAGACAAATACGTTATCGTTGACGGCTTCCACAGGTACTTTGTATGCAAATCGTTCGAGGACATTAATGAACGGTGTAATGGTAAAGTGCCTATCGTGGTCATCGATAAAGATATTAACGACAGGATGGCGTCTACAATCAGACACAATAGGGCTAGAGGCGCACATAAGATGCTAAAGAACGGATGGAAGGATGCTGACGTATGCAACCATCTTGGAATGGAGCCAGAAGAACTGCTACGACTAAAGCACGTAACAGGATTCTCCAAGCTGTTTGATGACGTGGAATATCAGAAAGCGTGGAAGGCTAAATCACAAATCCTCTATGAGAAACAAGAGGGTGTACTTGGAGTTGCAAAGTAGTTTCCCAGTTTTTTACCCATATATATGCCCGTGAAACTGGTAAACTGGCTGTAACTCATTGAAAGACAGGGCGGTAAGCTACTGTGAAACTGGATTTATAATTTGACAAAACTTGACGAAAAAGCAATGACAAAAATAAGTGATGCTGTCTTTTGGGAATGTATGGCAGAGGCTTGCGGTATGTACTCAAGAGCAGGGAAGATAATGGAGCAGAAGCATGGCATAGTGCTTAGCCGTCAGGCAGTAAAAGACCGTGCAGATAAACAGCCTGAACTATTAAAGCAATGCCGTGAGATAACTGTAGAGATCGCTGAGGAGGTCATACAGGTGGCTATGCGTCAGAAAGGCGATATAAGGAGCAGGCTCGATGCTGCAAAGTTCGTATTAAAGCATTTAGGCAAAGACTTCGGCTGGGTAGAGCATTCAAGCGTGGAGGTATCTGCACCAGCCATCGAGGGCTTCCTATTTAAAATATCAGACAAAGACAAGAAACTTGGCAGGGATAACACCAGAACTCAGTCTGACGACTAAGCAGATGGACGCTTGGAAGTGCCTGCACCCAGAGCATCCTTGTAAGTACTTGGTGTATGGAGGGGCTGCAGGTGGAGGTAAGACGTGGCTAGGCGTTATGTGGCTGTTTGTAATGTGTACGCAGTACCCAGGCACTCGCTACTTTGTAGGCCGTAGGCAGTTAAAGGACATAAAGCAGTCAATAGTCGTTACTATGAATAAGTTTGTAAGGAGTCTAAGGCTAGACCCTAAGAACTACTTTAAGCTATCCAGCGCATCAGGCTCAATGCACTTTCATAACGGCTCAGAGGTTGTGGCCTTAGACCTGCGCTATATGCCTTCTGATCCGTTCTATGAGAGGTATGGATCGTTGGAGTTTACCAGTGGGTGGATAGAGGAGGCTGGAGAGGTTAATGAGATGGCCTATGAGATCCTGAAGTCCAGACTTGGCAGATACCTCAATGATCAGATCGAATACCCTGCAAAGCTTCTGCTTACTACAAACCCAAAGAAGAACTGGGTATATAGGGAGTACTACAAGCCGTGGAGGGAAGGATCTATAACGGAGGAACTGGCCTTTATACAGTCCTTCGTGCAGGATAACGACTTTATAGAGGGCGACTACAAAGACAGGCTGGAGAACATTAAGGTAAAGAGCATGAAGCAGAGGTTGCTATTAGGCAACTGGGAGTATGACGATGATGAAGGTACTTTAATGGACTATGACAGCATAGTGGATATGTTTACTAATGAGTATGTAGATAATGGTGAGCGGTATATAAGTGCTGATATAGCCTTGGAGGGATCAGATAAGTTCGTGGCAATGGTATGGAGCGGATTCAGGGTAGAGGCTATTCACGTATGGGATAAGACTACTGGACCGCAGGCTGTAGAGAACATTAAGCGTATATCAACACAGCACCGAGTGCCGAGGTCTAATATCGTATTTGACTCTGACGGTGTAGGTAACTTCCTGAAGGGCTTCTTAGGCAATTCAGTATCTTTCAGAAACAATGCACCGCCTTTGCCAATACATTCAAAGCTAAAGGAGGACTACAGGAACCTAAAGAGTCAGTGCTTCTTTAAGCTGGCAGAGTTAATCAATGCTAATGAGGTATATTGCACCAATACTCGCTATACGCCTATACTCATGGAGGAGTTAAGTATTATCAGGAATGATACGCTTGGATCAGACCGTAAGCTATCTGTACAGCCTAAGGAACAGATGAAAATGGATCTTGGACGTTCACCAGACTTTGCAGAGGCCATGATGATGAGAATGTACTTTGAGCTAAAGCCAGCACCAACATTTAAATACTCAGGACACAAATGATACCTATAAAAATAAACGGCAAAAAACTGCATATCCCTACACGGTGGGAGGATATCACCTTTAAGCAGTACATAGAGTACCAGAGCATGGAGAAGAACGACATATACGGATTGCTAGAGGCGTTTACTGGTATAGGGCGTGATAGTTGGGAGAAGTCCAAAGAGGTTGAAGGCTTTTACGTTATTATGAATGCATTAGCTTTTGTAGCCAAAAAGCCCAACATGAAATACGACTGTCCTTTATACGTTAAGATAGACGGTAAGGACGTACGAGTGCCTAAAGAGTTGGATCGATGCACCGTCAAGCAGTATGAGGACATGAGGGCATTGATACAGTCGCACATGAAAGACAAGGCTGTATCGGATGATGTCTTCCCTAAGATAGTAGCTGTATATCTATGTGAAGAGGTGACAGGTCGTTATGGAACAAGGGAATGGGAGGATACTGTTCCCAAGGTTGAGGAACTGCCTTTCCATGAAGTTGTGGGTATAGGCAATTTTTTTTTGAGGAATTTAATCGAATTGAGGAGTGGCACGCACAGATCGTGGCTCCATCGTCTTATGAGCCGGAGGAAATATCGGCAGGCATTAAAAGGCTTAATGCGTGGGGTTTCTTAAATACGCTACACAATTTATCCAATGGTATTTGGAGTGAAAGGGAAAAAGTGTTAAATTCAACTGTCAAAGAAGTATACACAGAGATTCAGCGTAGGTCACACGTAATGGCATATGAAAGACGGCTAAAGGATTTACTTAAATCAAAAAGAAAATGAGCAAAGGCGATAAAGCAGTCCGTGAGCTATTTGAGGGCGTAGTAGGTGGGCTCACAGCGCATTTAGGCTTTGACTTTGGCATGAGACCAGATATGAACAAGTTCAACGAGGAGAAGATGCTTGATATCGTCTGGATGCTACCTACAATGTACACCGCATCATTTCCACAGAACATGAAGCTGTTTAAGAATTACAGCGTGGTGCTATACTTTTGCAGGCAGGATAAGCTAGACTCAAGCAATGACCAGAGGCGTGACATTATAGAATCTATGGACCCGAATGTAGAGCAGTTCCTTATAAGCCTGAAGTTTACATTGGATAACCTTCCATACGATCACGAGTTAAACACTATAAGGGTAGAGCCTTTCTTTCAGGCTACAGACGATGTGCTTACAGGAAAGTCATTATCCTTCAACTTACAGATACAGGACGACTTTGAATATTGTTAAATGGATAAGACCATATCAGAGATACTTGATGATTATGGAGAGAAGATAGTAAACGGCCTCAGGCAGTCGATGCAGGACAAGGGGTTGATGGCCTCAGGAGATACTGCACGGTCTATAGAGTACAAGGTGGAGGAGAATGCAGTAATAAGCCTTACGGTACTGGCACACCTTGCTCTGATAATACTAGAGACTGGAAGGGGTCCAAACAAAGGAGGAGGCAAGTCATCAGGAGGAGGGTTACGTGCAGGGATTGAGAGGTGGGTGGAGACAAAGCCTATAATACCTTTCGATCCTAAGATGACTAAAGATCAGCTTGTATTCTTAATAGTTAGGAAGATAGCAAGGGAAGGCATAAAAGTGCCTAACCGATTTAACCCGGGAGGCGTTATAACAGACGTAATAGACGATCAGCTAATAGAGAAGATCAACAGGGAAGTAATCAATGCAAGTGTTGCCAGTTTGGTTACAACGGTAAAGAAAGCAATAAAGACTCATGGCACTACCAACGATTAGCAGTAGACCGACAAAGACATCAGGAGGGTTCGTAAGCAAGTGGAACGCTGCACATAACCCTATAGTCTATAAATTCTCAGAAGATAAGTGGCCTGCAAATACAGCAGACTCTTCAGACAATATCACGGCTCATGCTGATGACTACGGAAACGTACAGTTCACGATTGCAGGGCATAGCTATTCACCGAGGGAGTGGGTGACCATTGCATCCTCAGATATAGACTCTTACAACGGTGTATGGCAGATACTAAGTACTGAGACGAATACCATCACATTAGACCTTCCTTATGAGGCTGGAACACTTGGATCACCTACAGCCTTAAAGTACTATCGTGCTTATCATATGTTAGTGGAGGTATATGCAGGGATACCAGCAGGTCACGCTTTGGCTGCAAGCGATCCTATAGCCTTTGTGGCAACGATTAAGGCCGTGCCAAACGCTGATAACGAAGTGCTGGTAGACGTGGCTGAATTAGTACGTGAGCATATCTTCATGCTTAACGACATAGACGATAACGATATTAACCTGTGGACAGAGTTCTATGTAAAGTATGCAGAGAGCTACGATGACGTTACAGGCACATATCCAGATGATGAGATAGTACAGTTTATTAGCACCTATACAGATGATGTTGCCAACACCTTCTTGGCGGTGCAGGCCAAGATGCCTTTTCAGAACACCTATGGTGCGAATATGCTTGAGTGGATTGTAGCATCAAATCATCAGGGTAAGTTCCTTACCAAGTTCGAAAGGCCTGTATTATGGAAGAACATATTCTTCGATATAGCCGTTGCTATAGATTCATCAGTATCCTCCCCTGCTCTGGACTATGAGGAGTTCACAGAAGCAGGCGTGTCGCTTGGTACTGGATCGTTTAACCTTGCATCAGAGGATGAGGGCATATATAGGATACAGCTTGACGACATAGCCTTTAACGCCTCAACAGCATACATAGAAGCATATGTAGACGGTGGATCAGATACAGAAGTCATAACGATAGATGTAAGGGAAGAGTGTAACACCAGAGAAGGGGTGCATCTTACATGGTTAAATAACCTTGGAGGTTTTGACCATTGGTTCTTTGAGGCATACCATAGCCACGGCATAGAGTTCGAGGAAGCTGAAAGATATAAGAAGAACGTATTCGAAGATTGGGATACCAACTTTATAAATGGTGAAACGGTAGAGTCTTTTAATCGTATCGAGGCGTATCAGAACATGAGGGTTCGTTCACAGTTGCTTACAAAGGAACAGGTGGAG
>Ga0180438_10010693_pt1 | contig 11222 bp, 5 predicted proteins | sample SS_ome_12_FD_132455 | JGI IMG/M metagenome (GOLD analysis project Ga0180438, IMG submission 132455) | Hypersaline lake sediment archaeal communities from the Salton Sea, California, USA - SS_3_D_2 metaG | ecosystem: Environmental > Aquatic > Non-marine Saline and Alkaline > Hypersaline >...
ATGTTCGTCGGGCTCTATCTCACCTACCGGAGAGCCGCCTGGATCGCGGCAATGGCCAGCCTTTTCCTGATTCAGTTGTTCTATCCCCGTTTTCGCAAAGTCTTTATCGTGTTGCTCGTGGTTACCTCTGCGGCGGTTTATCTCAACCGAGATCGACTTGACGACAGCGCCGTTTCCAACAGGGTTCAAGCTGGGGATACGAGCACGCTCAATGGTCGTACGGAAGGTTGGGAGTTTGCTATAGAGCTCTGGAAGCGAAGGCCGATCACGGGGTACGGATATGACCAGTTTGGCACGCTTGCCAGGCAAGAAGGACAGCGTGACACGGCGATAGAGAGCCAGTACCTGTCCGTTCTGGTGTCGTCTGGTCTGGCCGGATTCCTGCCTTACGTGTTGCTGCTGATCATGATTCCCCTGAGCTTTGTAAAGGCATTCAGGGACAGAGATGGCCCTATCGACAAGCGGTTGATCGTCATGTACTGGGGTGCACACCTGAGCTACCTGGTCAACGCCTACACGGCCACGGTCGGCGGTGTCGTTACGACATCGATGTTGTTCTTGCTTGCTGGAGCGCTGGGCGGAGTGATTGCTCAGAGCACGACGGCCGACGGCCGAATTTGGTCCGTCTCAGGCGCGGTTCAACCATAGGAGGTCGACGTGCTGCCTAACCTGATCGTGATCGGCGCGATGAAGACAGGCACCAGCAGCCTGCATAGCTACCTGGACTGTCACCCGCAGATATCCATGTCTCGCCCCAAGGAGCTGGACTTTTTCGTCGCTGAGAAGAACTGGCCAAAAGGACTTGATTGGTACGAATCGCATCTTCCTGCCATAGACGGCGTACAAATCCTGGGAGAGTCATCGCCTAACTATACCAAGTGTCACGTCTTTGCTGGGGTGCCCGGAAGAATGCACTCCCTGGTGCCCGAGGCCAAACTGATCTATCTACTCCGAGATCCGATTGAGCGAATCGTCTCCCACTATGTCCACAACTACTCGACAGAGAGGGAAAGCGAGTCGATCTCGAGGGCTCTGAAAGACCTGGAGAACAACCACTATGTCCTGTGCAGCAAGTACTATATGCAATTGGAGCCGTACCTGGCGTGTTTCCCCAGGTCCAATATCCTGATCGTGACGTCGGGGAACCTGAGGAATCATCGCCAGCAGACCTTGCAGAGGATATTCCGGTTCCTGGACGTGGACGATACCTTCTGCAGCCAGGATTTTGCTCAAGTCCTGCACCGATCCAGCGACAAGCGCCGCACAAGCAGGGTAGGATCGCTCCTGTTGCGGGTGCCGGGGAGGCAGAGGATCAAGTCTCTCCTGCCCTTTCTAACACGTTTCGCCGGTCTGTATCGTTCGCTGTCCCTGCTGCGGGTCAGGCGCCCAATGATCGATGAACGGCTCAGGCAGAGGTTGGCGGACGCTCTGATCGAGGATGTGGAACGTCTGAGAGCCTATACCGGGCGCAGTTTCGAACAATGGAGTGTGTAGCGCCAGGTACGACCGCTATCCGACCCTTTGACTTTGGACCGCAGGTCCGCGCTCAGGGCAATGACATCGAGGTCACACTATGCGAATTCTAATGCTCTGCTTTGGTCATCTGCGGCCCAGACCCGCCGCCCCTCAGATCGGGGGAGCATCTCGCCAGTGTCTGAAGCTGTCTGGGGCGTTGGTGCACCAGGACGTTGACGTAACGATCCTCACCAAGCGCATGTTCTGGGGTGACCCGGCGCGGGAAACGATTGAGGGTGTGCCGGTGGTCTTCTTGAATACCTGGCGTCCGGTTTTCAATCGCCGGGGACTCAGCCGCCTGGGTGTCTATGTCTCCATGCTGTGCGCCTTGTCGTATCTTGTTCGACACAGGGAAGAATACGACATCATCCACGCCCACTGTGCTCTGGACCCGGGTTTCGTCGGCGTGCTGGCCGGCAAGTGGTTACACAAGAAAAGCATCATCAAGGTGATGAACAGTGGCTTTCGCAACGACGTGATGCGCTTTCGCCAGGAAAAGACCATCGTGGGGTCTCGTTGGATGGCTGACTATCTCGTCAATTGTGATCGTGTGATCACGCTGAACGAGCTGGCATACGAGCAGCTCGTCGCTTTGGGGTTCCGTGCCGACCAGATCGAGTTGATCCCCAACGGCGTCGAGGTCGCCGAGATCGCAGCCAAGGCCTCATACGACGGCGTGGATGTGGCTCGCGTGATCTTTGTGGGCCGCCTGGACAAAGCCAAGGGGTTGGATGTGTTGCTGAGGGCGTTTAAGGCGCTCTCAAAAGAGCCCGCAACCAGGTGCCAGTTGACGTTGCTGGGGAAGGGCCCGCAGGAGCAGCAGCTACGCGAGATGGTGGAGAGACTGGGTATTTCGGATCGCGCCCACTTTGCGGGCGAGGTGTCAGATGTCCCGGCCTATCTGGCCAGGTCAGATATCTTTTGCTTGCCCTCGCGGGCAGAAGGCATCTCGAATGCGCTCCTCGAGGCGATGGCTTCCGGTCTCCCGTGTATTACGACAGACATTGCCGGTAACAATGCGGTCATCCAGCACGAGCGAAACGGGATCCTGGTAGCCCCAGACGATGAGGTCGCGCTGGCAGAGGGGATTCGTAGACTCGCCAACCATTCCGATCTCCGGGAACGACTGGGCCGCGCCGCCCGGCGTACTGTTAGAGATCATTTCGATATCACACACGTTGCCAAGCAGTACATCGGTCTGTATGAGAAGCTGCTTGGCGCCCCCAACTAGAGCTTTTGTGGAGAGAAGATATGCCGGGTATCGTAGGAATCGTTGACCCAGGTGGCGCGCCGGACGAGTTGCGGGACTTGCTCGACCGAATGTGCAGCGTTGTCACTCATCAGCCGTGGTACCAGGTGCACACCTACGTGCAAGCGCCTGTGGCTGCCGGGCGCGTGGGACTGGGTATCATCAACCCCCAACCTCAGCCCGCCAGCAACGAGGATGGCTCGGTGCTGGTTTGGATGGATGGCGAGATCTATGGCTTTCAGCGTCAGGCCCTGACCCATCAACTGCAAGAGGCAGGGCACATAGTCAAGGGGGAAGGCGACGCAGAGTTGGTGGCGCACGCTTACGAGGATTTGGGTGAATCCTGTGTGCGCGAGCTGGATGGCACTTTTGCGGTGGCCATCTATGACTCGCGTTCTGGTAAGCTGGTGGTCGCCGTGGATCGCGAGGCCTCGCGCCCGGTCTTTTTCCACGCTGGCAAGGACAGGTTTTTGTTTGCCTGTGAGATGAAAGCTGTCCTGGAGGATGATCGCATCCCCCGCCAGGTCGACGAGCGGGGCGTCATCGAGCTGTTCACATTTCGCCACGCATTGGCCGACCACACGCTCATCAAGGATGTGCGGTTTCTGCCCGCCGGCTATCTGGCTGTGTACCAGGATGGCCGGGCGTCCGTGCGTCCCTATTGGTCGCCGACGGTGGTCGCAGATCGCCCGCCACTGGCGTACGAAACCTACGTGGATGAACTTGTGGCTGCTTTGCGTCAGGCACTAGAGCGACAGATGTACGATGAACGGCCCATCGGCGAATTCCTGAGCGGTGGGCTCGACTCCCGGACGCTGGCCGCGCTTGCACCCTCCCACGATGGTCTGTTTCACACCTTCAGCCGTGGCCCCGAAGATTGTTGGGACGTCCGATTTGGCGCGATGGTTGCCCAGCGAGTGGGAAGCCAGCACCATTTCCTGAAACTTGACCCGGACTTTTTGCTGCGCTATGGCAGGCAGGGGGTATGGGTCACCGACGGGCTCATGACCGTCAACGATATCTATATGCTCGGCATCATCGATCAGGTCAAGCCACACGTGGACGTAGTCTTTCTTGGAAACGGTCGCTGCGATGGCATCCTCGCCGGGTTTGATCTGGACAGGACGATATTGCAGGCCGCCACTCTGGAGGAGGCGACCGAGGCCTGGGTCGGCTACAGAAATGTCTGTATGCCTGAAGCGATACAGGCTCGTGTGCTTTCCGAGTCGTTCTATCAAAGGACCCGGGGCGTTGCCCTCGATGGGCTGCGGCAGATGCTCGACCAGTATGACAGCGATACGTACTATGGCCTGTTTGAGGCGTTCTGCATCCAGTGTCGCTGGCCCCGCGCGGCGGGGTGGGGGGCCTTTCTGTCTCGGACGCAGGTTGAGACGCGCTCTCCGTACAGCGATAACGAGTTCTGCGATCTGGTATGCCGCGTGCCAGCGCGCTGGCGATCGAGTCGACAGATGCAGTTGGCGGTGATCAAGCGCGCGCGGCCGGACCTGGCAAGGGTGCCCTGGGATTTCACGGGCCTGCCCGCAAGTCTGTGCTCGCCCAAAGTCATCCTCATGAGTCGCGCCTACTTTCGAGCCCGGCGTGAAATCGAGAGTCTCACCCGGGGTCTCGTGCCGGCCGTCTCGGCGCAGCGACGCGCTGACTATCCCTTGTGGTATCGAACTGTTTTGCGATCCTGGCTAGAGGACATCTTGCTTGACGAGCGGGCACTGGCGCGAGGCTATTATGATGGCGACGGTGTGCGCCAGTTGATCGAGGAACATATGAGCGGGAGTCGTGATCGATCGATTCAGTTTGGCTTGCTGTTGACCTTTGAGCTGTGGAATCGGCTGTTCATCGACAGGGAGGGGATCCAGGGTTGAAGAATCGCGACGGAAACGACGTGCGGGCCGGAAGCACCAGGGGCAGAAATCCTGGTCGATCCACGATCGTCTCTCTGATCTGGCTGACGTTGGGCCTCGTGTTGCTCTCTCACTGTGGCCCCTGTCCCATAGAAGGTGTCATCGTTCAGACCGGCGCTCCGGTGAGCGTCGTGCCGACTGAGGAGCCTGCCGATGGCGAGCGCGCTAAAGACGACGAGGGCGCCCAAGACATCGAGAACGCTGCGGACAAGGTGCGCTGCTGCCGCTGGAACCATTACGTCATCGACGGCGGTGGCGGGCAGACGGCCATAGCCGTCAATCCACTGGCACCGAACATCGTCTACATGACGATGGACAATGCCGGTATCGCCAAGAGCACCGACTATGGTGAGACCTGGCGGACCATAAACAACAACATCGGCCACACCCGTCTGGCGGACGTCAAGTTGGACCCTCTGGACCCCGACGTCGTCTATGTCACTGCCGCATCGGGTCGCGGTGTTGGTGAGGGAGAATTGTATCGCTCCCTGGATGGCGGTGCGCGCTGGGAATTCCTCACCGGCGCTTTCGGGGCCCAGAGATGGCCGAGCTGCCGGGAGATCGTGATCGTCCCACGGGACGCAGATGGCGATCGGATCAGCGACGTCATCTACATCGGCGGATGGGCGGGCGATGAGAATGGCGACAAGGACGCCGACCAACTGCGGGGTGGAGTCTGGAAGAGCACCGACGAGGGTGTCACCTGGGAGCAGATTGGGCGCGTCGACGGTGACGATGCGTTCTTGAAACAGGCCAATGTCTGGGTGTTGAGAAACGATCCTTCCAATCCCGACGTCCTGTACGCGGGTATGTTTGTGTACAGCGGTGCGGATACGCCGGGAGGGATCTGGAAATCCGCCGATGGCGGGATGAACTGGACGAATATCAGCCACGATATCCCGGTTGCGGGCGTCAGCGACATTGCCATCTCTCCAGATGGCCGGACGCTTTATGCCACGACGAATACGTATTCCAGTTCTGAACCTGGCGCTGGCATCTACAAGAGCACCGACGGCGGGGAGAACTGGACGGCCATCAACCATGGATTGGAAGGAACCAGTCTGAAATTCCACGTCTTGCTCATGGACAAGGACGACCCGGACGTGCTCTACGCCGGTTCCTTCCGGAGCTCTCTCAACGGCATATACAAGACGACCGACGGCGGCCAGTATTGGTATCACACCCCCTTTGATAACAGTGGTTGGTGGGCGGAGTATTTTTACAACGCCTGGGCGATAACGGAGGGCGCTGATTCCCGGCTGTACGCGGTGACCTGGAAAGGCGTCTACCGCAGCGACGACCACGGCGAGTCGTGGGTGGTCCATCCCCGTGGATTGGGCAACGTGATCATATACGACATCGCCGTGGACCCTCAGGATCCCTCGACGGTCTATATTGGCGTAGGCGACAATGGGCCCTGGAAGAGCACCGACGGTGGCCACACCTGGGCGCGAATCCAGAAAGGCTACTATGAGCCGTACGACAGGGAGGCGGGGGGCGTCCAGGCATTTGCTATCTCTCCCAGTCGTCCGAACATCATCTACAGCGCGGTGAGGGGGGCCGGCCAGGCCACGCTGATGGGGGTGAACAAGACGGTCAACGGTGGACGAAGGTGGACGGCCGTCAACAAGGGGTTGCCGGGTCCGGACCCGGCCTGGTGGGCCGCCGATGTCGTCGTACATCCATCGGACCCCAAGATCGCGTACGTGGGCCTTCAGATCGACGATGGCACCGGCGCTGTGTTTCGCACAGCCAACGGGGGCAAGAGATGGACCAGGTTGGAGAATGTCGATCCTGAAAGCCCCCTTCCACGGGTGAGGGCGCTGGCGATCTCGGCCAGCAATCCCGACCTTTTGGTGGTTGGGACGTCCAAGCCCGGCCGTATCTACAAGACGAGCGATGGTGGTGAGACGTGGACACGGATATCGCCGCCGTCGGCGCTGATGGAGCCGGCTACGATCGTGTATGCCATTGACATACATCCGCGGTATCCGCAGCACATCATCATCGGGGTCAACAGGCAGGGGGCCTTCAAGACGAGCGATGGTGGTGAGACGTGGGAGCAGGTCCTGGACGCGGATTTCTTCCAGGCCAACGTAGGAGATCTGGCGCTAAACCCAGATTCGCCGGTTGGGGCAACGATCGAGGTGGTCAAGTTCGACCCGGACGATCCCCAGATTATCTATGCGGGGCATCATAATCGGGGAATGGCCGGTCTGGGCGTGGTCAAATCGACTGATGGGGGAGCATCGTGGGTCTTTCTCAGTGACTCTGGCCTCCAGTATCGCAACATCTTTGCCATGGATATCCATCCCATCACGAAGGAGCTGTTCGTCGGGGGCTTTGATGGCGTATACGTGTATGAGCAGTACGTCGCCGATGAATAAAGGTCGTCAGATGTCGTTGCTAACACCAGAGCGCCGCAACAGGATCGTCGAACTCGCACGCAGGGTCAGCGTCTTTGTGGCCAGGGGGCCCGTCTACCATTACACCTATGGCCGATGGCGCGTGGGCCGGTGGCTTCAGAATGCCCTGCCCGGTTCGTTCTACCCGGACGATGCGGCGTTCCTGGCACGCGTCGATCTGAGTCGCTCCGGTCTGGAAGAGGTGAGACGGGCTGTGGCGGATGGTGAAACGGCTGCAGCGCTGGCGGGCGTGGCGGACTATTTTCGGGCCAGAACTGACCCCGTCTTCTTTTTCGAGCGCCAGGATCAGGGTGCGCTGATCTCGTTCGTGCCGCACGATCAGAGAGAGGCGACGGTTCGCGCTGCCGACGAGGTCTGTCAGAACATCTTTCGTTTCCGCCGGCAAGAGCCCGTCCAGTTCCAGGAGCGCGTTGACTGGATGCACCGCCCACAGGGGAACGTAGACTGGAGTTGGGATCTGAACCGGCACACCTATTTCGGGAAGCTGGGTGCAGCGTACTGGTATACGGGCGACGAGCAGTACCCGCAAAAGTTCCGGGAGCACCTGCTCGACTGGGTAGCCCAGAATCCCGTGGGGGTGAACCATCCAAACTGGGCCAGTGTTTTTGAGGTCGCTCTGCGCATCAATACGTGGATCTGGGCATTCTATCATTTTCGTCCTGCAGCGGCGTTCGATGATGAGGTCTGCCTTGTTTTTCTAAAGGGGCTCCTTGCTCACGGACGCTATCTGGATGCCAACCTGGAGCGGCATGCTCAAAACAATCACCTGCTGTTGGAAGCCAAGGCGCTGGCCATGATCGGTATCATGTTCCCCGAGTTCAAGGGAGCTGCAAGATGGCGGCAACGCGGGCTGCGCGAGATCTTCCAGCAGGTCAGGGCACAGGTCTGTCCAGACGGGGTTCACGGTGAGCGGGCGACGCATTATCAGCGGGTGATTGCCGGCGAGCTGTTGGAATTGCTGGTCTTGTTGCAGAACAACCACCTGCCCATCCCTGACGACATCGTCGACGCCCTTGGCCGGATGGTGGAATTTGAGCTGTGGATCACAAAACCCGATGGACGTATTCCGCTGTTTGGGGATTCCGCCCTGGAAGACACCCACTTGCGGTTCCCGGCTGCCAGCAGTGGCGTAGCCTTCCTCGATCGGAGCGATCTAGGATCGATCGCACCACCGCTCGATGAAGCAAGTGTCTGGCTGTTGGGCCCGATCCGGGTGCGGCGCTATCTGGACATGGCGGCTCCAGACGAAATCCTGGGCTCGCGCGCCTTTCCGGAGGGGGGATACTATTGTATGCGCAGTGGGAAGGGGGCCGGTGCTTTCTATCTGGCGTTTGACTGTGGGTCGTTCGGCCACGAGCCTTCGCCCAACCACGGCCACGCGGATGCGCTCAGTTTCGATCTGCACGCGTTTGGTCAGACGCTATTGGTGGACCCGGGCGTATACAGCTACCACCTGGGGCAGGACTGGCGAAACTTTTTCCGGGGCAGCCGCGCCCACAACACAGTGGTTGTGGACGATCAGGACCAGTCCATCCTGTTGGACAAGCGCCGGGTCTATCACCCGGCCCAGGCGACTTGTCTTCAGTGGATCTCGAACGATCATTTTGACTTTGTCGACGGCTATCACGATGGCTACGAACGGTTCTCCCAACCCATCCGGCATCGCCGGCAGATACTTTTCCTCCGTTCAGAGTACTGGGTAGTGATCGATCTGCTAACGGGTCGGGGCAAACACCGCTTTGACTTTTTATTTCACCTGATGCCTGGTACAGATGCGAGGCTGGATTCGGGCTCTGGGAGCGTCTACGCAGCAGAAGCGGGCGGACCGGGGTTGTGCATCGCTCCGGTGATGTCGACCAAACCGCAGGTCGATATCATCACGGGCGCTACGGGGCCAATCCAGGGCTGGGTTTCGTTCTTTTCTGGCGAAAAACTGCCCGCTCCCACGTTGCGCTATCGGCATGAAGGCGTCGCTCCGGTGCAGTTCTGTGCGGTCCTCTTTCCCGTTCCCGCCCATGGGAATGGATCGGTGGCCGCGTCTGCTCTCGACGTGACGGTCGGCGGTGCGGCATCGGTCCAGGACGGTGAGGTGACCGGTCTGTGTGTCGAGACGGAGACTTTTGTCGACTGTATCGTCATCGATCGAGGTCCATCTGGAGCGTGCAAGCGCTTTCGGGAGTATGAAACCGACGCTCAACTCCTTTACCTGCGCCACACAAGAGATGGCCTTGAGCGGACGAAGGCGATCATACATGGAGGACAGCGACTCTTGTATCGCGGCCAACCTCTTTCAGAGGTGACCGTGTGTTGAACTAGGGAGACTGGAACATGCCAGGATTGGTTGGCTGCGTTGGCCTGGACAGCGGCTTGCGCCACAAGGTAGACACGAATTTGATCACGGCGATGCGTGATGCCATCACCCATCGAGATTGGTACAAGACGGACGACTATGTGAACCGTCAGGGGACTGTGGCGATTTCACGCGTTAACCTGAACGTCATCAACAGGGACAGGCAGCCCTACCTGGCGCGTGGTGGGCGTCTCAAGGTCTTTTTGCACGGGGAGATTAACAACGACGAGGTCGCACACGCGAATCCCCTGGAATTCATCTGTCGATTGTACGAAAGGGATGGATGGGACTTTGCCGCCGGGCTGAATGGGTCCTTTGTCGTCGTGATTGTCGACGAAGATGAGGACGCCGTGCTCATTGCCAACGATAGGATCGCCTCCAAGCCCCTGTTTCTCTTCAAAGATGGCAGGGCGGTGTACTTTGGACCGGAGATGAAGAGCCTCTTTCTGATACCGTCGTTGGAGAGGAAACTGAATCTGGCCGCTGTGGCTGATTTCCTGTCCAACGGCTTCTTTACCACGGGGCATACGTTTGTCGAAGGCCTCGAGTGGATGGACGGTGCTACAGTCCTCAAGATCGCAAGAGGCAGTGTGACCAGTCACAAGTATTGGGAGTGGGAGCTCAGGCCAGATCGGAGGGAAAAGAGTCCAGAGTATTACCAGGAAGCACTGGTCGCGCTCCTCCGTCAGGCGTTTCGCAGGAGCTTGCGGGTTGACGCGACCTATGGCGTTCTGCTGAGCGGCGGCCATGACTCGCGTGGGATCCTGGGATTCTATCTGGAGCAGAAAAACGACCGGCAACTCAAGACCATCTCGTGGGGGCGGGAAGAGGATACGTTCTCCAGCGATTGTGCCATTGCCAGGCGGATGGCGCAGGGGTTGGGTGCTGATCATCGCTTCTACAGGCTCACCGCAGAAGAGGTGATGGACACGTTTCACGAGTTTATCCTGCTCGGCGAGGGCTTGACCTGGAACCTGTGGCCCTACGACGTGTTTCACAAGATCAGGGAAGAGCAGGGTGTCGACGTTATCCTTCGAGGGGACCAATGCTTTGGCAACTCGGCCTCGTATCTCATGCATGATGAGCGCACCATATTGGAGCAATTGGGACTCAGCACACTTGAGGACATAGAGGGGTATAGGAGGGCATTGAAGCCGCACTATCATCGATTGTTCTGCCAGCTTGACGCAGAGACGACCCGCCGCGTTTCTTCGAGGTGCCAGGCCAAGCACGTGCAGGACCGGAGGGACTTTTTGTACCTCGATGTCCGCGTAAAGTACTATTTGAATCCTCTCAACTATGTGAAGAGTTACGCCGTAGAGTCCTTCAGGCCACTATTGGACAACGATCTCTTGGACTTTGTGGCCCAATTGCCCATCAGCTACCGGGCCGGCAAGAGCCTGTGGAAAAGGACCATCGCCGAGACATTCCCGGAACTGATGAGTGAGGAGATCGCTCGGGTCCGCAATGACGTTGATTGGGCGGCTTCATTCCGGGGCTCGGCGGAGCTTGAGCGCTGGATATATGGGAACTTGACTGGGGAAGAAAATGCAGTCAGCGAATTCCTGGATCGGGACGGCCTGACGGGTCTCCTGGACGCTTTCTTTGCCGCACCTGCCGATGTTTCAAGCAGGCCAACCCTCAGAGGGCGCGTGGCCCAGAGGATCAAGGCAATGTCGCCCACCGTCTTTCATCATGCTCACAAGTCCTTCTATCGCATCAAGCAGCGGCTGGGCCAGCCCGTTTACGGTCTCCCGGTTAAC
>Ga0180438_10010694_pt1 | contig 11221 bp, 8 predicted proteins | sample SS_ome_12_FD_132455 | JGI IMG/M metagenome (GOLD analysis project Ga0180438, IMG submission 132455) | Hypersaline lake sediment archaeal communities from the Salton Sea, California, USA - SS_3_D_2 metaG | ecosystem: Environmental > Aquatic > Non-marine Saline and Alkaline > Hypersaline >...
CCAGAGGTTGCTAAACAATATCGGACGGATCGCCGGACTTGATCTCTATGTGGTCGCAACAAAATAGGATTGGGCATTTTCTCGGCAGAAGCAGTCACTCAATTGATCGCTGACAGGGAGAGAAAGACAGAGGCTTGGGATGTGTGGGATTGCAGGGATTGTGGTATTCGGAGAAGGAGGGAACAGTTGTCTTCCCAGGGTTCTGGAGGTGATGAACTCCCTCCAGTCTCACAGAGGGCCTGATGGACAGGGCTTGTGGGTGAATGAATCGGGCCGGGTCGGGTTGGCTCATGTGCGTCTGAGCATCATCGATCTTGAGACGGGGGCTCAGCCCATGGCATCCGACGGAGGACTGATGATCACGTATAACGGAGAGATCTATAACTATGTCGAGCTCAGAGAGGAGATTGGAGCCGAGCTGTTTCTGACGACATCGGACACCGAGGTCATTCTTCGGGCCTACGAAAAATGGGGGGAGGATTGTGTAGACCATCTGCGTGGGATGTTCGCATTTGCCATTTGGGATGAGAAAGAAGGAAAGCTCTTTTGTGCCAGAGATCGCTTTGGTATCAAACCGTTTTACTTTTGCCAGACCCGGGTCGGGTTTGTGTTTGCTTCGGAAATCAAGGCGCTGCTCCCTTTTGTCGAGGAGATCGCCACGGATTACAACGGCCTGAAGGACTATCTCGCTTTTCAGTTCACCCTGGGATCCAAGACCCTCTTCAAAGGGATTCAGCAACTCCTTCCGGCCCATACGCTCACGGTAAGGAACGGAGCGGTTCGGCTCCGGAAGTATTGGGAAGTCCAATATCAGTTGGACTGGTCGCACACAAAACGCTATTTCCAGGAGGAGGTTCGCAAGCTTCTCTTGGATTCAGTGCAAATCCACTTACGGAGTGATGTGCCTGTGGGCTCCTATTTGAGTGGTGGCCTCGATTCCAGCGTTGTCGCCTCACTGGCCAGGAAGATACAGTATCACGGGGATTTTCACGGGTTTCACGGGAAGTTCTCGGTAGGTCCGGAGTATGATGAGTCACAATATGCACGGGCTGTCGCCGATTCCTGTGGCATCCTGCTTCACGAGCAGGACTTCACAAGTGCCGATTTCATCGCTGCCATACGAAAAGTCATCTACCATCTGGACCACCCGGTGGCCGGCCCAGGTTCGTTTCCCCAATATATGATCTCCAGGCTGGCCAGCGAGTATCTCAAAGTCGTGGTCGGCGGGACGGGCGGCGATGAGATTTTTGGTGGCTACGTGCGTTACCTGATCTCCTATTTTGAGCAATGCATCAAGGGTGCCATCGAGGGGACAATGCACAGCGGCAATTTTGTGGTCACATACGAATCGATCATTCCGAACCTGGCGACACTGAGGAACTACAAGCCGCTGCTTCAGGAATTCTGGAAACAAGGTCTTTTTGAGGAGCGTGACAAGCGGTACTTCAGACTCGTGAACAGAGCGAATGGACTGTCGCGGGAGATCAATTGGGATCTTTTTTGCCATACTCGGCTTTTGAAACATTTCGGGAGATATTTTGGGGGACCAATGTCGAGAAGGAGTCGTATTTCGACAGTATGACCCATTTTGATTTCAAGACACTGCTGCCCGCCCTCCTGCAGGTTGAGGATCGTATGAGCATGGCCCATGGCGTCGAGTCCCGGGTGCCTCTGCTTGACCACCCTCTGGTGGAATTTGTGGCCACGATTCCTTCGAATATCAAATTTGAGAATGGCCAGCTCAAGCACCTGATGAGGACTGCGTTTCAGGAGGACTTGCCGGATACGGTCGAGCAGCGAACGGACAAGATGGGGTTCCCGGTTCCGCTCTCAGACTGGATGCAGAGCGAGCTCAAGGGGTTTGTGGAGGACGTTTTCGACGCCTCGAATGCATGGCATCGCGAATACCTCGACTCGCGATTTGATATCCGAACGCTCATGGAAACCGAGGGTAAGTTTACGCGAAAGGTCTGGGGGCTTTTGTCACTTGAGTTATGGCAACAGGAGTTCCACGATCGAGCCCACGAATACAGAAAACACAGAGAGGGAGCAATCCAATGAAAGTCTTGATCACGGGAGGTGCCGGTTTTATCGGGTCCCATCTGGCCGATCGACTCTTGGGCCGGGGCGATGAGGTCCTGGTCATCGATAATTTTTCGACGGGTCGGAGGGATAACCTTGTCCCGCAGCCGAATCTGCAGGTTGTTGAGGGGACAATTGCTGACAGAGCGCTGGTCTATGGCCTGTTTGAGGACTTCAAGCCGGATTTTGTCGTCCATGCTGCCGCCTCTTACAAGGACCCGGAGAACTGGGAGGAAGATGCCAGAACCAACACCCTGGGAAGTGCGATCGTGACGCAGGCCGCATTGGGGGCAGGGGTCAAACGTCTTTTCTACTTCCAGACAGCGTTGTGCTATGGCGTCAAACCCCTGGAACAACCCATCAGGCTTGAGCATCCGATCATACCGGGCGATAGCAGTTATGCGATCAGCAAGACGGCAGGGGAGCAGTATATCGCCCTGAGTGGTATGGATTTTATTTCCTTCCGGCTGGCAAACGCCTATGGGCCTCGTAATTTGAGCGGGCCCCTCCCCACATTCTATCATCGTCTGACAAGCGGGCTCGACTGTTTTGTCATGGATACGCGACGTGATTTTATTTACGTTCAGGACATGATCGATGTGGTGACACTGGCGTTGGACGGACAGGGGCGACGCGGCTATTACCACATCTCGTCAGGTGGAGACTACGCGATCAAGGAGCTTGTCGACGCAACAGTTGCGGCCTTGGGGCTGAAACTCGAGGAGGAGGTGAAGGTCCGGGACCGGAACCCCGACGATGCGTACACGATTCTTCTGGATCCATCGAAAACGATCGATGACTTTGGATGGCATGTGAAGACACCCTTGGGCGAGGGTATCAAGACGGCGATCGAGTGGTACAAAACCCATGGAATCAGTCAGACCTACACCCATCTGAAAGGCGTGGGGGACAAAAAATGACAGATATCTGGGAAGGGGCTACCGCACTGGTTGTCGGTGGAGCGGGGTTCATTGGGAGCAATCTGGCGAGAAAGCTCATCGATTCCGGGGTGCTGAAGATTCACATCATCGATAATCTTCTGTCATCGGAACGGGAGAACCTCCCCAGAAACGATCGGGTGGTATTCTGGGAAGGTTCGATTGCGGATGACGCGATACTGGAAAAGCTCGAGGATCGGTTCGACTATGTCTTTCACCTGGCAACTTATCACGGAAACCAGAGCTCCATCTATGATCCTCTGGCAGATCATACGAACAACCTCCTGACGACATTGAAGCTCTTCAACACGATTCGATCCTTTCAGAGGCTCAAGCGGGTGGTTTATTCAGGAGCGGGTTGCGCAGTCGCGAAAAAGACATCAGGTCGTGCCAGACCCACCAGAGAAACAGATCCGATATCCCTGGAAATGGACAGCCCTTATTCGATCTCGAAGATCGTGGGTGAGTTCTATGCTGTTTATTTCCACAAGCAACACGGGCTTCCGACCGTCAGGGCCCGTTTCCAAAACGTGTATGGGCCCGGAGAAATTCTCGGAGCCGGCAGGTGGAGAGGGACGCCGGCAACGGTCTGGCGCAATGTGACCCCGGCGTTCATCTACAAGGCCCTGAGGAAAGAGGCGCTTCCCTTGGAGAAGGGGGGAACGACCTCGCGGGATTTCATTTATGTCGATGATATTGTCAATGGCCTGATGCGTTGCGCCTCTCACGGGACTCGGGGAGGCGTCTACAATCTGGCCAGTGGTCGAGAGACGACAATAGCGAGGCTCTCCGAACTGATAAACCGGTTGACTGGCAACGAAACGCCCCCTGAGCATCTTCCCGGTCGGGACTGGGATCGATCAGGCAGACGTTTTGGATCGACTGAAAAGGCAAGGGAGGAGATCGGTTTTGTGGCCCAGGTGGATCTCTCGGATGGGCTCTCGCGAACCATTGAATGGACCCGCAAAAACATGGGGTGGATCGAGGCGTGCATCGAAAAGCACAGGAGCGACCTGGAACGATACGCGGGTGTCCAATGAAGACGGGTGTGAGAGGAAGCGTGGTCAGGGTGTTCGCAGAAGTGCGCTGTGGAGACCGCGGCACCGCATGGAGATAGAAAAGCATGAAGACGTCGGACTGCCGATTCGGGGACACAGAGACCATGGGCGACTTCCTATCCCTCTGGTTGGAAAAACCCCTTCTGGATGCGGAGTACCAGAAGATCTTTGAGACGTACTATCACAGCTACAAGCGTTCCTTTGGAGCGCGTATGCGCGCGTCATATTCCGAACAGATCGGGGAGACGCTCGCCCTGGTTCGATCCAATCCAGGGAGCCGCGTACTCGAAGTCGGATTCGGACTCGGTACGGAATCGCTTTGGCTCGCCATGCACGGTGCCCACGTCCTGGCGATCGACATTCTGGGTGATTTTCGGGACGTGGCTCAGCGGCGAAAAGCGCTTCTGGAAGATAATCTTGGCCGTCCGTTGCACTGCGAGTTTCGGCGGGTGTCGGTCATGGACCTCGAAGATGACGGGTTCGATGTGATCTGGATGGAGCAGACGTTTCACCATCTGGAGCCCCGTGACCGGGTTATCGACAAGATCGTCTCCCTGGTCAAACCAGGCGGATATATCGTCATCTCCGAGGCCAATGCCCTCAATCTGCTGCTTCAATTGCAGCTTTTCATTGCCCGGGGCTTTAACATGTATTTCACCCACGTGGACGAAGACGGAAAAGAGATCCTCATTGGACGGGAGCGAATTGTCACCGCCAGGTATTTGCGGGCGGCTTTTGGACGGCGTCGCGTCCGATGTAGGAGCATTCGGTATTTTCGTGTCTTCCCGAATCGGCCGATCTTTGACGGCCTTGGCCGTCTGGAGCGATGGCTTGCCCGGAACTGCCTGGCGCCCCTTCAGGCACAATTTAACTATGTCGGCCAACGCGAGTAGCGGGGGGCGTGAGCTCGACGAGCCCGATCCCCAAAGACAGCGGGAGATCGCGCCTTGCCCTCACGAACCCATCGGGGGATGAGGGCAGATGAAATGCAAGGCGATTTCCCCTGGTGATCGTCTGTTGTGAACCGGTGGGCTGTGGTATGTTGATCGTTTTCTGGTTGGAGAGTGAGGCTCTGAAATGAATCCCCCCCGGATACAAGAAGTGCGTGCATATTGGGAGTTGAATCCGGTAAGCGCTGCGGCCGTGCCCCATCCGCTGGGAAGCCCGGAGTATTTTGCCTACTACGACAGGTTGCGTGAGAAGAATGAGAGTCTCGGGTTTTCCTTGCGTCTCCATGAATATAATCTGTTTCCCGGAAAGCGCGTGCTCGATGTTGGGTGCGGAAACGGATATGTGCTGAGCCGCTATGCACTGGCAGGTGCCACTGTTTATGGTGTGGATCTGACGAATACCGCGATCGCGCTGTGTAGAGGCCGGTTCAGGCTTCTTGGACTGGCAGGACATTTCGCTGTCGGCAGTGCGGAGGAACTGCCATTTGAAAAGAATTCCTTAGACTGTGTCTGTTGCATGGGGGTTCTGCATCACACCCCTGACACAGAGCGGGCAGTGGCTGAGATCTTTCGGGTCCTTAGACCGGGCGGTCGATTGATCGTCATGGTATATCACCGGAACTCTGCGATTCATCGCATCAAACTCCCCGTGACAAAGATCATAACGGGAAAGACAGTCGCCCAGCTGGTAAATGAGGTTGATGGGACAGGAAACCCGAAGGGGGATGTTTACTCGAAAAGTGAGTTGTTGCAGCTTCTGAAACAGTTCAAGAGTCTGGATGTCTTTGCGGGTCTTCTGCCGCGCTGGACGGTGCTGCCATGGCTAGTACGCGTCGTTCCCAGGTTGTTATATCACAAGGTCGAGAGGAAATGGGGCTGGTTTCTCTACGCCAAGGGAGTCAAACCGTGAAGCGGGGGATGTGCGCAGCACTCGCTTCGTGAGAGCGGCTGAGAGACTGGGGGGGGCGATGAAAGGGAGATCGGGTTTCCATTTCTGTAAGAATCCGGGTGACTGGATCTGCGATCAGAGAGGAGAATCGAAGATTAAGGTACTTGTTCTTTATTGCAACTCACATTTCCTTTCCTATCGGAACACGGTCGACGAACATCTCTATTCATTTCGCAGATACGTTGGTCACGTTCATTTCCACTACCACAATGCACTGAATGGCGTTCCCAGATATTTGACCTGGCCGCGATATGATGGTGTGATCCTGCACTATACATTCCTGGCCCAGCGATGGTCCCCCGGATTTTACAGGGGTTGGAAGAAGAAGATCAGGAATCTTCGAAAAATCAAGGGATACAAGGTGGCCATTCCCCAAGATGAGAATGCCGAGACGAACAAACTCTGTGAGCTCTTTAGAGACAACGACGTGAAGACGGTTTTTACCTGTTTCACACCGGCGGATTACCAGAAGGCCTATCCGGTGACGCAGACGAAGCTTGAGCATTATGTCACCGTCTTCCCCGGGTATGTGGATGAGAAGGCCGTGGAGGAGCTCACTCCCCTTTTGCTGGAAGATGAGGAAAGACCGATTGACCTTGGCTATCGGGCCAGAAAGGTGCCGTATTGGTTGGGGCGTCACGGCCAGATCAAGTACGAAATCGGAGAGGTGTTCCGGAGAAGATGTGTTGGAGAGGGTCTGAGAGTCGATATCTCCTCTGACTCTCGGGACTTCTTCTATGGGAAACGATGGTATGAATTCCTCTGTCGTTGCAGGGCGATTCTGGGGTGTGAGGGTGGAGCCAGCCTTCTCGATCATGATGGAAAGGTCCGTGAGAAGGTCGAGAAGTACGTTGAGGAACACCCGGGTGCACCATTTGACGAGGTGGAGTCAGCCTGTTTTCCGGATCGTGATTATGACATCAGCCTTTTTGCACTCTCTCCTCGGCATTTTGAGGCTGCTATCACGAAAACATGTCAGGTTCTTGTGGAGGGTGATTACGGGGGGATCTTTCAACCCAATGTGCACTATATTGAATTAATGAAAAATTTCAGTAACTTGAATAGTATCATAGAGAAGCTAAACGACAAAATGTACTGCAAGGCAATTGCTGAGGCTGCGTACCGAGATGTTATTGAGTCTGGCAAATATACGTACCGAGTATTCGCAAAGAGGGTTGTGGATCATATGATGAAGCATGCCATGCCGAGCGCCGAGGAGACGCGTCTTGAGAGCGTCTGTTTCTTGCTTATCGGGTGGTATTTGCGAATCATGGAACGGATTGATCCCGTCCGGGTTTTTGTGATCAATGTGAAGAACATGCTGTCATTGAGGAACGCGTTTCGTTTTCTGCATGAGAAGAACAAGAAAACCACGCTGTTGAGAGCCCTTCGTCTCATGCGGGACTGATCGTGGCAGGAAGAGCATGACATGCGGGTTTTGGTCTTGTATTCGAGCTATCTGGGAACCAAGAAAGCCTCATACTACGATGATTGGCTGGACGCTTTCGAGAGGTGCGATCAGATTGATTGTGAGGCCCATAATATTGTTCCGTCCTATCTGAAGGTGTCAAACCCATCCAAGTTTGGCGACAAAAAGACCCCAGACCTGAGAATGAAGACCAGCGCTTATGAGATCTTCTATCGAACATATTCATGGTTTTACACGAAATATCTGAAATTTCTGAATAAGAACCATGTCCTGTGGGATCTATCCAAGATAAGAACGTGCGATCTCATCGTTCTTCTGCATTCGACAAACGCCGATTCGGTTCTTGCCCTATCAGCTTTGGAGAATCGGTTGAAGGACAGGAAAGGCAAATTACTCGTGCTTGTCGGAAATGAATATTGCCTGATGCCGGAAAAGATCAGCTTCATCCAGAATGTGGAGGCCGATTTCATTGGGAGTCAATTGCCTCGGCATGCTGCTGATTGGCTCTACAGCGACTGCAGGAAAAGCAGCGTCCTGATGACACCCCATGCGCTCAATGAAAGTGTGTATCGGTCACTTCAAAGACCCGAAGAGAGGCGGATTGGAATCGGGTTTATCGGCGACCGATATGGGCTTGCTATTGGTGACATTGAGCGGACGGAAATGATCGAATATTTCGGACGGAACGACTTTGGCCAGGGGATTACAAAGGATATCCGAATGGGGAGGAAGCTTCGATTACCCCGGGATGCGTACGTCGGGTTTCTCAATTCGATACGAGGGACAATAGGCGCGGAGTCAGGAACCTATTATCTCGAGAAGACAGACAGAACCCAGAAGCGGGTCGAGGCGTTCTTGAGCTATCATCCTCAGGCCACGTTCAAAGATGTGTATGACCGATTCTTCAGAGACTACGCTTCCCCTCGGAATGGGAAAGCAATCTCCTCCCGCCATTTTGAAGCCATTGGAACCAACACGTGCCAGATCCTGCTGGAGGGACGATACAACGATATCCTGAAGGCAGATGTACACTACATCAGTCTCAAAAAGGATTTTTCCAATATCGCTGATGTTGTAAATCGATTCAAAGATAAGGACTATTGCGGGAGCATGGTTGAACAGACGCGTGAATACATATTGGACTGTCACACCTTCAAACACAGAATTCTGGATATCGTGACTGAGACCTTTTCATGAAGTGCGATAGAACAACCCGAAATGCGGATATTGGAAGGGGCACAATACCGCCAGAGACTCTCATTTCGTCGCATGCCAGAAGCGTTGGAGGCGAGGTCGGGTGAAAGTTCGACAACAAAACCTTTTAATGTCGGTCGGGTCACGATGTCAAAAGATCCTCAAAAGGGTGAGCCGGGGCGAGGGGACGTAATCGATGTGTGGGATAGCAGGGTTTCTCGATGTATCGCACACCAAGCGACAGGAGGATCTGGAGACAGCGGTCATGCGGATGGGTGACACGCTTGCTCACCGCGGGCCAGATGACAGGGGTATCTGGGTGGATGAGCATTCAGGCCTTGCCTTTGGTCATCGACGTCTCTCCATCATAGATCTCTCCCCCGAAGGTCATCAGCCCATGCATTCAGCCTGTGGCCGATACGTCATCGTGTTCAACGGGGAAATTTACAACTTCCATATGCTCAGGGGTGAACTCGAGAGGCTCGGTGTTGCTCCTCGTTGGCGGGGCCGCTCGGATACAGAGGTGCTGCTTGCGGCCATCGGTCAGTGGGGCATCGAAGTTGCCCTCGCCCGCGTCGTTGGTATGTTTGCCTTTGCTTTGTGGGATTGTAAGAAACGTCTCCTGCATCTTATCCGAGATCGATTGGGCATTAAACCCCTCTACTACGGTTGGGTCGGCCGAACCTTCTTGTTTGGCTCCGAACTGAAAGCGCTGCGGGCCCATCCGGAGTTCACGGGGATGATCGATCGTGATGCGCTGGCCCTTTACCTTCGGCACGGGTACATCCCAACGCCTCACTGCATCTACGCTGGCGTTCACAAACTTCCTCCGGGAGCGATGTTAACCATCAGAGGGACCGACACAGCGTCAGAGCCTGATCCGGTCCCGTACTGGTCGGCCAGGGATGTCACCGAGAGGGGAATCGCCGACCCTTTCCCGGGAGAACAAGAGGAGGCCGTCGCGCAATTGGACAATCTGTTGCGTGATGCCGTCAAACTGCGTATGATCGCCGATGTCCCTCTAGGTGCGCTCCTCTCTGGCGGAATCGATTCGTCCACGGTGGTCGCCCTGATGCAGACACAGAGCAATCGGCCGGTGAGGACTTTCACCATCGGGTTCAGAGAAACGGGCTATGATGAGGCGGTGTATGCAAAAGCTGTGGCCTGCCATCTCGGCACCGATCATACGGAATTGGTCGTGACTCCAGGGGAGGCAAGGGCGATCATTCCGAGACTGCCTCTCCTCTATGATGAACCCTTCTCTGATTCATCCCAGATACCAACCTGTCTGGTGTCCACCCTGACCCGAGAGCGTGTGAAGGTGGCTCTCTCGGGTGACGGCGGAGACGAGCTCTTTGGGGGGTATAATCGGCACATCAGAGGCACAGGTATCTGGAGGGCTGTGGGTTGGTTGCCAGATCCTGTTCGAAGACTCCTCGGAGGCGCATTATGCAGCATTCGTCCCGGTGACTGGGACCGGCTACTTGAGACACTGGGGCCGGTTTTGCCGAATCGCCTCCGGCGGGAACTCTCGGGTGATAGGGTTCACAAATTGGCGACTGTTCTGCCAGCGGAGAGCAAGGAGTCCTTCTATTATCTGCTCACGTCCATGTGGAAAGATCCGGCCGCGGTTGTCATCAACGGCTCGGAGCCACGCACCCGTCTCAACGCCTCCGAGTTGTGGCCCCGCGTTTCTGAGTATCGCCAGTGGATGATGGCACTGGATCTGATGACATATTTACCGGATGACATCCTCACAAAGGTCGACAGGGCCAGCATGGGCACGGGTCTTGAGGTTCGCGTGCCCTTTCTCGACCATCGGGTTGTCGAGTTTGCTTGGTGTTTGCCCCTGTCATTGAAATTCCGCAATGGGCAGGGTAAATGGCTGTTGCGTCAGATTCTCTATCAGCATGTGCCCGCAAATCTGGTCGAAAGGCCCAAAATGGGGTTCGCCATACCCCTTCACGAGTGGTTGCGAGGCCCACTTTATGAATGGGCCGAAAGTCTGTTGGACGAAGAACGACTGCGTAACGAGTCCTTCTTTGATCCCGAGCCCATCCGGGCGAAGTGGTCCGAGCACATATCGGGACAACGCAATTGGCAACACGATCTTTGGGCGATTCTGATGTTCCAGGCGTGGTTAGAGACACAATGAGTGCCGGAAATCGGGTTCTTTACGTCATCAATGATGCTCCTTTCTTTCTGTCCCACCGCCTGGCGTTGGCGCAGGCAGCGCAGGCAGAGGGTTATGACGTTCATGTGGCGGCACCCCTGACACCGGAGGCGTCCGTCATTAGCCAAAAGGGTCTTCACTTTCACCCCCTTCCGATAAACCGCAAAGGCTTGTACGTCTGGGAGGAAATCAGGAGTATCATTTCCTTGTATCGGTTATACACGTCGCTTCGGCCGGCTCTGGTCCATCATGTCACCATCAAGCCAGTGCTCTATGGGGGGCTCATGGCCCGGTTGACAGCCGTACCTGCTGTTGTCAGTGGGGTGACGGGGCTGGGTTTTGTTTTCATAAGCCGGGGCCCCAAGGGGTTGTTCTTGCGGACGGTTGTGAGTAGGCTGTACCGAGTCGCGCTGAGGCACTCCAACTCCCGGGTCGTATTTCAGAATCC
>Ga0180438_10010697_pt1 | contig 11220 bp, 20 predicted proteins | sample SS_ome_12_FD_132455 | JGI IMG/M metagenome (GOLD analysis project Ga0180438, IMG submission 132455) | Hypersaline lake sediment archaeal communities from the Salton Sea, California, USA - SS_3_D_2 metaG | ecosystem: Environmental > Aquatic > Non-marine Saline and Alkaline > Hypersaline >...
AATGGCAGTATAGAAATAAGCAAATATTATAATAAGTATGGTATATGTTATGGCATATATGGGGTTTATATTACCCTGTGCCGATGGACTGAGCGCGTCGGCAAAGGACTGTATCCATCCCACCGGTATGAACTGGGCTACAGTAGCCGGGAAGAGCAGGAGCGCTATAGCCAGGATTATGGGCATCACCCCGGACTGGTTTACCCGCAGAGGAAGGTATGTGCTCTGCCCCCCGAATACCTTGCGGCCCACTACTCTTTTAGCATATTGTACAGGTATTTTCCTTTCACCCTGCTGTATCATTATTATTGCCATAATTATCCCTATGGAAAGTACAGCAAATAAAGCCAGGAAAAAGTAGTTGGTGCCCCTCAGCCTGAACAGGCTTATAAACTGGCCCGGCATCCTGGAGACAATATTGGCAAATATTATCAGTGAGATACCATTTCCTATACCGTGAAGATTGATAAGTTCTCCCAGCCACATTATAAGGGTGGTTCCTGCGGTTAGTGTCACTACTATCAGAGTAACATGGGCTACGTCAAAATTGGGAATGGCGCCGAAATTCCTGAAGAAAAATGTCATGGTTACGGACTGTATCAGGGCCAGGGCTACCGTAAGGTATCTGGATATCTGGTTTATTTTCCTTCTTCCCACTTCACCCTGCTTGGAAAGCTGCTCCAGCTTGGGTATGACCACCTGGAGGAGCTGCATGATTATTGTGGCAGTAATATAGGGCATTATGCCCAGAGAAAAGACGGCAAAGTTCCCCAGTGCCCCGCCGGCAAAAAGGTCCATCATCCCCAGGACGCCGGTCTCTACCTGTTCCAGTATGACATTGGCATCTACCCCGGGAATGGTTATATTGGCACCAAGCCTGTAAATAGCCAGTATACCGATAGTGAATAATATCTTATTCCTTATCTCCCTTATCCTGAAAGCTGTGATAAGTGCTCGAAGCATTAGATTACCTCCGCTTTACCTCCGGCTTTTTCTATCTTTTCCCTGGCACTTTTACTGAATCCGTTTGCCTTCACAGTTAATTTCTTTTTAAGGTCACCATTCCCCAGTACCTTAAGGGGGTTACCCTTTTTCATGATCAGGCCTTTTTTTAAAAGCAGATCATAATCTACGATAATGCCTTCCTTAAAACCTTCAAGCATGCCTGTATTTATGACATTAAAGACCATTTTCCTGTTATTTTTAAAACCCCTAAGGTGCGGCACCCTTCTTTGCAGAGGCATCTGGCCGCCCTCAAACCCTATCCTGGTATTTCCTCCCGACCTTGATAGCTGCCCCTTGGTACCTCTACCGCTGGTAGTCCCGTGACCGGATCCGTCGCCCCGGCCTACCCTTTTCCTTTTTTTATTTGACTCAGGTGGCTTTATTTCATGAAGTTTCACTGATCTCTTCCTTCCATTAATACTATTACCTCAGACCTTGCCCCTTATAGCCTCTATCTGTTCTAGAGTCTTAAGTGACCTGAGGCCGTTTACGGTGGCATTTACAATACTTAATGCATTTGAGCTTCCCAGGGATTTTGTCAGGATATTCTTGATCCCGGCCAGCTCCAGTATTATCCTAACCGGGCCTCCGGCTATGACACCCTTACCGCTGGTGGCAGGTTTCATGAATACTTTCCCGGCACCGGAACAGGCGTTTATCTCGTAAGGTATAGTACCATCTACCATGGGTACCTTAAACATCTTCTTTTTGGCGTCATTAACGCCCTTCTGTATGGCAGTGGCAACTTCATTGGCCTTTCCAAAGCCTACTCCGACTTTTCCGTTCATATCCCCCACCGCCACCAGGGCGCTAAAGCTGAAACGCCTTCCGCCTTTTACCACCTTTGCCACTCTATTTATTTTTATTACCTTTTCCGTAAGTTCCGTATTTCCTGGTTCTGCCAACAGAAATCCTCCTTTGATTCACTTAAAATTTCAATCCACCTTTTCGGGCACCCTCTGCCAGGGCTTTTACCCTTCCGTGATATTTATAACCGCTCCGGTCAAACACTATGCTGTCTATTTTCTTTTGCAGCGCTTTTTTGGCCAGGGCTTCACCCGTCCTGAAACTGATATCTATCTTACCCTTGTCTTCCTTTTTTGTTTCTATCTCCTTGCTTGATATACCTGTAAGTGTCTTTCCGGTATTATTATCGATTATCTGCCCGTATATGTGCCGGGCACTCCTGAACACGCAAAGCCTGGGCCTGGAAAAATTTTCCCTGACTTTTAGTCTGGACCTTATCTTTCTTTTATAATTACTGTCTTTCCTGTTTGTCTTTTTCTCCATTTATGCTCCTAATGATCAACTCCCGGCAGCCGATACTGCAGTCTTGCCCACTTTTCTCCTTATTATCTCACCTGCATACCTGATCCCCTTGCCTTTATAGGGCTCAGGAGGCCTGATGTCCCTTATATTTGATGCTATTTCCCCAACCAGTTGCTTATCTATTCCCTTTATTATAATGGTTGTATTATCAGGTACTTCAAATGTTATACCTTCCGGTTTCTTGAATATGACAGGGTTTGAATATCCTACCAGCATCTCAAGGTCGCTGCCCTTGAGGCTGACCCTATAGCCCACCCCTACTATCTTCAGGGTCCTGGAGAAGCCATCCGAAACACCGGTGACCATATTGTTTACCAGGCTCCTGTATAGGCCGTACTTAGACCTTACTTCCTTGCTTTCCGAAAGCGGCTTTACCACGACCTGACCTTGCTCCTGGCTTATCTTTACTGCCCGGCTGTCAAAATCCTGGATGAGCTCACCCAGTTTTCCTTTGGCAAATACTTTACCCTTTTCGATCTTTATTTCCACACCTTCCGGTATTACCACTGGTTTTTTACCGATCCTTGACAAATCAATCTCCTCTCACATCACCAGACAGAACATATGACTTCTCCGCCGACCCCGGCCTGCCTGGCCTTGGCGTCTGTCAGCACTCCCTTGGAAGTGGATATTATCACAATACCCAGGCCCCCCATGGTCTTGGGGATCCTGTCCTTTTCGGCATAGACCTTAAGGCCCGGCCGGCTGATCTTTTTAAATCCGCTGATGGCACTTACATTATCATTATTATATTTAAGGTGTATCTTTATGACTCCCTGTATTGCTTCATCCTTTTTGATCTCATGGCTTTTTATGAAGCCTTCCTCCTCCAGTATCCTGGCTATTTCACCTTTCAACTTGGAAAAGGGTATGTTTACAGCTTCCATATTGGCTGTATAAGCATTCTTTATCCTGGCCAGCATATCAGCAACAGGGTCAGACATATATGACATAAAATTCTCCTTCTACCAGCTGGACTTGGTCAGTCCAGGGATTTTTCCCTCATGGGCCAATTCTCTTAAACAGATGCGGCAAAGGCCGAATTTCCTGAAATAACCCCTTGGCCTGCCGCACCTAAAACACCTGTTATAATATCTTGTCTTATACTTGGGCTCTCTCTTCTGTTTTGATATCATCGATTTCTTAGCCAAAAAATCCTCCCCATGGATTTATTTATTATTTCTAAAAGGAAAACCTAGCTCAGTTAACAGCTCCAGGGCGTCGGTGTCATTTTCCGAAGTTGTAGCTACGGTTATGTTCATCCCTTTTACCGAAAGTACCTTGTCGTAATCGATCTCCGGGAAAATAAGCTGTTCTTTTATACCCATGGTATAATTCCCGGAACCGTCAAAGCTCTTTTGGGAAAGCCCCCTGAAATCTCTTACCCTGGGTATGGCTATGTTAAGCAGCCTGTCCAGGAATTCATACATCATATTACCCCGCAGGGTGGCCATGCATCCTATGGGATTGCCTTCCCTTACCTTAAAACCGGCTATCGATTTCCTGGCTTTGGTTATCACCGGCCTCTGTCCTGTGATGGTAGCAATATCTTCCACAGCCGAATCAAGTTCTTTAATGTTCTGGGTGGCTATTCCTACCCCCATATTCACGCAGATCTTCTGCAGCCTGGGAACCTGCATCACATTTTTATATTTCCCGCTCTTCATAAGTTTGGGGACTATCTCCTTTATGTATTTTTCTTTAAGTCTAGGTTTCATCAATACCCCTCAAACGATTATCTTAAATCTGTTGATTGCATTTTTTACAAACTCTTGCCTTTTCTCCGGGACCATTGACCTCAAAACCGATCCTGGCAGGTTTACCGCAGTTAGGGCATAGCACCCTTACATTCGAAATATTAATAGGGCCCTCCTTTTTTATTATGCCTCCGGGTTTGTTCTGGTCCTGCTGCCTGGTATGCTTGCTCACAATATTGGCCCCTTCCACATAGACCATATTGCTGTCCCTGCTTATCCTCAGGACCTTACCCGTCCTGCCCCTGTCTTTTCCTTTTATTATCTTTACCTTGTCGTTCTTTTTTATTTTTAACATGACTCTCCTCGTCAGATCACTTCCGGCGAAAGGGATATTATTTTCATGAAGTTCTTCTCCCGCAGCTCCCTGGCTACAGGCCCGAATATCCTGGTACCCCTTGGATTATTGGCATTATCGATTATTACCGCCGCATTCTCATCAAACCTTATATAAGAACCGTCTGGTCTCCTGTACTGCTTTTTAGACCTTACCAGCACAGCCTTTACTATATCGCTTTTTTTGACCACCCCGCCCGGATTGGCTACTTTCACGGTAGCGATGAAGATATCTCCGATGCGGGCATATCTCCTCCTGGAACCGCCCAGCACCTTTATTACCTTAATTTCCTTGGCACCGGTATTATCTGCTATCTTTACTTTACTCTCTGCCTGGATCATCTTGCTATTCCTTATCTAGTTAAGCTTTCTTTACTACCTCTACCAGTCTCCATCTTTTTGTCTTGCTCAGCGGCCTGGTCTCGGAGATCTTTACTATATCTCCAGCCTTACTGCTCCCCTGGGGGTCGTGAGCCTTATATTTTTTTACTCTCTTCAATATCTTGTTATAGAGAGGATGTTTATAATGGGACTCAACTGCCACTACTATGGTCTTATCCATACTGTCACTGATTATTTTTCCCACTCTGGTTTTTCTTTTCGCCCTTTCCAAAAAAATCTCCCTTACTCTACTGTATTTTCATCTTTGGCCTTTTTACCCTTTTTGGCCGCTGTCTTTTTTCCAGCAGCCCTGGAGACCGGACTGGTCCTGAGCTTTGCCTTCTTGCTTTTTGCTTTTATTTCTTTATTTATTCCCAGCTGTTTTTCCCTTACCAGTGTCTCTACCAAGGCTATATCTTTTCTCAGGTTCCTGATGGCCTGGGTGTTTTCCAGCTGGCCGGTAGCCTTCTGGAACTTAAGGTTAAACAGGTTCTTCTTTATATCGTTAAGCCTGGTTTCCAGCTCTTCTGCTGTTTGTTCTCTTATGTCGCTCGCTCTCATCTCTATTCCCTACCGGTCCCGTCTATTCACCGTAAATGAATTTAGTCTTTATTGATAATTTATTGGAAGCCCTCCTGATGGCTTCCTTGGCGATCTCATGGCTTACACCCGAGAGTTCGAACATTATCTTTCCAGGTTTGACTACGGCAACCCAGTTTTCAGGTGCACCTTTTCCGCCTCCCATCCTTGTCTCGGCCGGTTTCTTTGTAATAGGTTTATGGGGAAATACATTTATCCACACTTTTCCCCCTCTTTTTATATACCTGGTAAGGGCTACCCTGGCGGCTTCTATCTGCTTGCTGGTAAGCCATCCTGCTTCCAGGGCCTGAAGACCGTATTCGCCAAAGACCAGTCTGGTGCCTCCCTTGGAAACACCCTTCATCCTGCCCCTGTGGACCTTCCTGTGTTTTACCCTTTTAGGCATTAACATCGGTGCCATCTATATCTCCTAATCCCGGACCTTATTTGCTGTCCTTTTTTTCTTCTTTTTTATCTTCTTGTTTATCTTTTACTTTTTTTGTATCAGGTTTCTTTTCCTCACCAACTTTTGTGGCCTTTTTATCTTTATCAGCTTTCCGGCTGCTGCTTTTTTCCTCTTTCTTTTCGGTCTTTTTTCCTGCTTCTGCTTTTACCTCCTGCTTGGCAGCCGTTTTGGGGGCTTCCCTGTCAGCAGCTCCGCCTTCTTTTTCGGGCTTTCCATTTTCTGCAAACTTCTCCCTGGGTGCCTTTTCAACCTTTTCCTCTGTCCCTGCAGAATCTTCAGCAGCTTTGATGCCTGAACTAATGACTGTCTTCCTCATCTCCCTTATCTTTTTTGCCCCCTTCTTTACACGGGACTTCAAACCTGTCCTGCTATCATCCCGTTCCGCTCTTGCCTTTACTTCGGCTTCCTCTGAGGCTCCTTTTTGACTGCCGGCTTCATCAAGTATGATATCTCCCAGATAAAGCCATACTTTTACCCCGATCTTTCCGAAGGTGGTATTTGCCTCGGCAAAGCCGTAGTCAATATTTGCTCTCAGCGTATGAAGGGGAACCCGTCCTTCCCTGTACCATTCAGTCCTGGCCATCTCGGCACCGCCCAGCCTTCCAGATACCTGTATCTTTACTCCCTTGGCCCCTGCTTTGAGAGAAAGCGACATCGCCTTTTTCATGGCTCTCCTGAAAGACACTCTTCCCAGAAGCTGATTGGCTATGCTCTCCGCCACAAGATTGGCGACCAACTCTGGTTTTTTGATCTCTACTATATTAAGCTGGATTATGTTTCCCGTAGCTTCTTCTATGGACTGCCTTATATCATTTATGGTGGCCCCCCTTCGGCCTATAACCATACCCGGTTTGGCTGTGTACATATCTACCTTGACTTCCTCGGCCGTTCTCTCCATCTCGATCCTGGATATACCGGCATTTCCCAGCTGTTCTTCGATTATCTTCCTTATAAGCATGTCTTCTTTCAACAGGCGGGCATAATCCCTGGTGGCAAACCACCTTGACTGCCAGCCCTTGTTGATTCCTATCCTGAGTCCTACAGGATTAACCTTTTGACCCATTATCCCTAGCCTCCTCTTCCTTGCCGTCAGAAACCACTACTGTAAGATGCGAAGTCCTTTTCCTGATCCTTGTAGCCCTGCCCCTGGCCCTGGGTCTGAACCTCCTGAGTACGGGACCTTCGTTTACATATATTTTCTTAACCACCAGGCCGTCTTCATCCATATCATGGTTTTCGGCAGCATTGGCTGCCGCACTTTCGACTGCCTTTTTGACTATCACTGCTGCTTTCTTCGGTGTAAAAGTAAGTATATCTACTGCTTCTTCCACACTTTTATTCCTTACTATATCTGCAATATATCTTAGCTTTCTTGGTGATATCCTTATAAATTTTTCAACAGCTCTTGCTTCCAAGCTTTTGCCTCCCTGTCAAGCCTTTCTTATCTCTTTAATCTGTCTTTTTTACCTTTGCCGCACTTTCACTTTTGCCTTTAAATGTATGCGGCCTTATCGACCTGGTAGGGGCGAACTCACCCAGCTTATGCCCTACCATCGATTCGGAGATAAATACAGGGACATGCCTCCTTCCGTCATGGACGGCAATAGTATGGCCCACCATTTCCGGAAACACGGTTGAGGCTCTCGACCATGTCTTTATTATCTTCTTTTCACCAGCCTCATTTAGGCTGTTGATCTTCCCAAGAAGTCTTTCTTCTATAAAAGGGCCTTTTTTTAAAGACCTTGACATAAATATCCTCCTCCGCTAATCCCCTTATTTATTCCTTCTTCTTACTATATACTTATCCGTACTCTTGTTTTTCTTCCTGGTCCTGTACCCCAGGGTGGGTTTACCCCATGGCGTGACCGGGTCCCTTCCTGAGCTTTTATTCTTCCCTTCGCCGCCGCCGTGGGGGTGGTCTATGGGATTCATGGCAGTACCCCTGACGCTGGGCCTGATCCCCAGCCACCTTTTCCTGCCCGCTTTTCCCAGGTCTATTATCTCATGACTGGTATTACCTATCTGGCCTACAGTGGCCCTGCAGTCAAGGCTGACCAGCCTTACCTCACCCGAGGGCATCTTTATATTGGCATATCCCGATTCCTTGGCCAGGAGCTGGGCGTAACCGCCTGCAGATCTTACCAGTTCAGCGCCCTTTCCTGCCTTCAGCTCAATATTATGTATTATGGTACCCACAGGAATATTATTTATGGGCAGGCAGTTGCCTACCTTTATATCTGCTTTTTCACCCGACACTACTTCATCCCCTATCTTCAGCTTGAGGGGCGCAATTATATATCTCTTTTCCCCGTCCTTATATGTCAGAAGGGCTATCCTGGAGCTCCTGTTGGGATCATATTCTATATGAGTGACCCTTGCCGGGATATCATCCTTTTTCCTCTTGAAATCTATGACCCTGTACAGTCTTTTATGCCCGCCCCCGCTGTGCCTTCTGGTTATCCTCCCGTTACTGTTGCGGCCTGCTTTCTTGCTAAGGGGCCTTGTCAGGGATTTCTCGGGCCTTTTTTTAGAAAGGCCGGAAAAGTCTGCCACAGAGGCGAATCTCCGTCCCGGAGTGGTAGGTTTATATTTTTTTACAGCCAATTTATTTCCTCCAAACTGAATCAGACCGCCTCAAAGAAATCGATCTTATCTTTTTTACTTAGTGTGACCACAGCTTTTTTCCTTCTGGAATTACGGCCCATAGACCTTCCCAGCCTCTTGGGTTTTGATTTGATATTAATGGTACTTATATTTACCACGGTCACATTGAATATCTCTTCAATGGCACTCTTGATCTGGCTTTTTGTGGCCCTGAGGTCCACAAAAAAAGAATATCTTTTATCCTGCACTCCGGCATAACTCTTCTCTGATACCACAGGTCCAAGTATTATATCTCTAGGATTTGGACTTACCATCAGCCATCCTCTCCAGTAGTTCCTTTATGGAATTCTTTGTAAATACTACATATTCGGCAAAAACCAGGTAATAGGTGTTCAGACCCTTTGCGCTCTCCACTTTTACATTATCTATATTCCTGAAGGACCTAGAGTCATTGTCATTTATGTCACTGGTGACTACCAGCACCCTGCTGCCCGAAAGTTTTAGACCGGCTAGTATCCTGGCTGCCTCTTTTGTATTCGGTTTTTTCAGGCCAAAATCATCCACAATGATAAGCTTCTTATCTTTGAACTTCTGTGAAAGAGCCATGGCCCTGGACTTATTTATCACTTTTTTGTTCAGTTTAAAAGAGTATTCCCTGGGCTTGGGCCCGAACACAATTCCTCCGCCCTTCCATAAAGGCGACCTTATGGTACCTGCTCTGGCATTTCCAGTACCCTTCTGCCTCCAGGGCTTTCTTCCTCCGCCGCGTACCTCGCTCCTTCCCCTGGTACTATGGGTACCTGACCTTACCTGTGCCAGGTACCTTCTTATGTCCTGGTAAATTACCTCATGGCCGCCCTCTACCTTAACCAGGTCATCAGATATATTTATTTTTTCTTTTTCCGTACCGCTTTTGTCAACTACCTTAACGCTAGCCATCTCTATCTCCTAAGATAAACTGTTCTACATCTTCTTCAGGTATACCATGCTTCCCCTGGCACCGGGCACGCTTCCCTTGACCAGTATCACATTGTCTTCAGCAATCACTTCTACTACTTCTGTTCCTGGAATAGTGGTTTTTTTACCTCCCAGCCTACCGGGCATTTTTTTCCCTTTCAGTATCTTGGAAGGTGTAGCACACATACCTACTGATCCCGGGATCCTGTGGGAGTGTGAGCCGTGTGACATCTTTCCCCTGTGGAAATTATGTCTTTTGATCACGCCGGCAAATCCCTTTCCCTTGGAATTCCCTGTTATCTTAATCCTGTCACCGGGCTTGAACATGGATATATCTATACTGTCACCGGGCTTATATTCTTTATCAAATTCATCTACCCTTATCTCCCTCAGGTACTTTTTGACATCCAGTTTATTCTTGGCAAATACACCCCGGGCAGGTTTGTTCACCTTCTTTTCCTTTACCTGGCCTACGCCCACCTGAAGGCTGTTATAACCGTCTTTTTCCTTATTTTTTACCTGCACCACCAGGCATGGTTCAGCCTCGATGGCAGTGACATATACTGCTTCACCGTTTTCCCTGAACACCTGTGTGCACCCGATCTTTTTCCCGTATAAAGCGTTTACCATTTTATTTCACTTTCAATACTAAAAATAAGCCCAAAGCAGGCAGTTTATAATATTTAATCAACTACGTCAATAAACGAAAATAAAGTCCTTATCTTTCAGGACTTTATCTCTATGTCAACCCCTGCTGGAAGACTCAACCTCATAAGCAGGTCTACTGTCTTGGGAGACGGGTCTATGATATCTATGACCCTCTTATGGGTCCTTATTTCAAAATGCTCCCTTGAGTCCTTATTCACATGTGGTGACTTTATGACGCAGTAAACATTCTTTTTATTCGGCAAGGGAACAGGGCCTGAGACCTTTGCTCCCGAGTTTTCTATTGTCTCTACTATCTTTTTAGCCGACCTGTCTATCACTTCATGATCGAATGCCTTTAGCTTTATCCTGATCTTCTGACCTAATTTAGTGGCTGCCAAATCTCTTCCTTCCTTACTCTATTATCTTTGTCACGCTGCCGGCACCGATAGTCCTTCCGCCTTCACGTATGGCGAACCTCTGCCCTTCTTCCATGGCGATGGGGGATATGAGCTTTATCTCCATATCGGTGTTGTCGCCCGGCATCACCATCTCCACGCCCTCCTCCAGGGTTATGGAGCCGGTCACATCGGTGGTCCTGAAATAGAACTGGGGCCTGTATCCGTTAAAGAAGGGGGTATGCCTTCCTCCCTCGTCCTTGGACAGCACATATACCCTGGCCTTGAAGTGCGAGTGGGGTGTTATGGTACCGGGCTTGGCTATTACCTGTCCCCTCTCCACTCCGTCTTTATCAACGCCTCTTAAAAGGAGCCCTACATTGTCCCCTGCCTGGCCTTCGTCTAAAAGCTTCCTGAACATCTCCACGCCGGTTACTACCGTCTTGGTGGTCTGGGGCCTTATGCCTATTATCTCCACGTTCTCCTGTACCTTTATCACTCCTCTTTCTATCCTCCCGGTCACCACTGTACCCCTTCCGGTTATGGAGAATATGTCCTCTACCGGCATGAGGAACGGCTTGTCTATGTCCCTTTCGGGAGTGGGTATGTAGGAGTCTACCGCTTCCATGAGCTCTACTATGGACTTGCAGTTCTCGCAGTTTGCCTTGTCGGTACACTTGCATTCCATGGCTTTCAGGGCTGAGCCCTTTACCACGGGTATCTCGTCCCCGGGAAACTCATATTCGTTTAGGAGGTCGCGCACTTC
>Ga0180438_10010698_pt1 | contig 11220 bp, 6 predicted proteins | sample SS_ome_12_FD_132455 | JGI IMG/M metagenome (GOLD analysis project Ga0180438, IMG submission 132455) | Hypersaline lake sediment archaeal communities from the Salton Sea, California, USA - SS_3_D_2 metaG | ecosystem: Environmental > Aquatic > Non-marine Saline and Alkaline > Hypersaline >...
ACCTTCCGCTTTATAGCAGGTCGTGATGCGGTCTTCGATGTTGAAGCCGGCCTCTTTACGCATGGCCTGGATGCGGCGCACGATCTCGCGCGCCAGCCCTTCGGTGTGCAGTTCGGGCGTGATCTCAGCGTCAACCGCAACGGTGATGAACTTGTCAGAAGCTACCATCAGACCTTCCTGCGGCTGGGTGGTCACCAAGATCTCTTCCGGAGCGATGTCGATACTCTTTCCATCAACTTTAATAGTTACCGGCAGGTTAGAATCGATGCTGTCGGCAACCTTGATGGGATCCAACTCCCCCAGCGCGTCGCGTACTTTGGGGAACTGGGCGCCAAATTTCGGTCCCAGCAGTTTATTGTCGGGCAGGATGTTGTAAGTCACCAGGTCGGTGGCTTTCTCTACGAAGCGAAAGTCTTTAACGTTCAGTTCGTCTTTGACGATTTCCACCATCTCGTCATCCAAAGTGCGTTTTTCTCCGGCATACACCAGGACTGAAGTCAGCGGCTGGCGCACTATCAACCCGGCGCTGTTGCGGGCGCTGAGACCCAGGCTGGATACCTGGCGCGCCAGCCCCATCTGTTCCAGTAAATTTTTATCGACCACACGCCGGTCTGATTCTGGCCAGCTGGTGTGATGGATGCTGTCATGCGCCCCAGAATAGACGGAACGCACCAGGTTCTGGTACATCGCTTCGGTGACAAAAGGGATAAACGGCGCCAGCATGCGGATGTACTTCAACAGGACGTGGTAGAGTGTGGCATAAGCCGTTTTTTTATCGTCATCGTGCTCGCTCTTCCAGAAGCGGCGCCGGCTGCGGCGCACGTACCAGTTTGAGAGGTCATCTAGAAATGATTCAAGGGCGGTTGTAGCGCTGTAAGGGTCGGAGTTTTCCAGCGCATCCGTAACCGGTCCAACAATCTGGTTTATGCGCGCCAGGATCCAACGGTCGAGCAGGTTGTCGCTTTGAGGGGTACTCCCTTCCGGCTGCGCCGGGTTGAATTTCCCAGAATTGTCTTTGGGTTCAGCTGCTCCATTGGGGGACCATTCGTCCAGGTTGGCGTATGTGGCCAGGAAACTGTACACATTCCAGATCGGGATCAAGAAACGGCGGCGGGTCTCATCCCCGCGCGTGTAGCCGAACGGCAAGTCGTTCTCGGGTTTGTGGGCACAATAAAGCCAGCGCATGACATCCACGCCCATTTTATCGGCGGCTTCGTTGAATTCTATCGAGTTGCCCCAGCTTTTGTGCATCGGTCTGCCGTCCTCGGCGATCAATGTGGCGTAGCTGAAATTTTCCAGGAAGGAGGGACTCTTGTCGATAACGGTGCCCATGGTCAGCATACTGTAAAACCAGTTGCGGAATTGTCCCGGGAACGATTCGCTGATCCAATCTGCCGGGTACCAGGTGCGCCAGTATTCAGGATCAGTGCGGTAGCGCAGCGTGCTGAAAGAAACGATACCCGCGTCCAGCCAGGGGTTCCCGACATCAGGAATGCGGTTCATAACCCCTCCGCACTGGGCGCATTTGAGCTTGACGGCATCGATATGGGGTTTGTGCGGCGTGTGTCCTTCGAACACTTCCCAACCTGCGACGGCTCGCTGCTCAAGTTCGATCTCATCCCCAATGACATCATACGCATTGCAGTCTTCGCAAATCCAGATCGGAAGTGCTAATCCGTAGTAGCGTTTCTTGCTGATCATCCAATCGTGCATATTGTGCAGCCAGTCCATTTCGCGTGCATAACCGAACTCGGGAATCCAGCGAATCTGGTCGACCACATCCATGATCTGGTAGCGCAGGCTGCGGTCTTTCTCTTCCCGGGTAAGTTCAGCGCGCGGCTTATCGTAGGTTTCACCCATGCTGACAAACCATTCGTCCACCAGGCGGAAGACCAACTCGGTTGCGCAACGCCAGCAGCGCGGGTAGCGGTGGGTGTAATCTTCAACCTTATAAAGAATGCCTTTGCGTTCCAGGTCATCGAAAATCGGCTGTGATATTTCGGCGACGTTTTGACCTGTCAACCAGCCAAAGCCATCCACAAAAATACCTTCATCGTTAAGCGGCGCGACCATGGGGAAATTGTGTTCTTTGCCCAGCTGGAAGTCCTCGGCACCGCATCCCGGCGCGATATGTACGATTCCGGTTCCTTCGCTCTCGCCCACTTCATCCCACAGGATGATCTGGTGGGCTTGGGCAGCCGTTAATTCAATACCTTCGGAAAGTTCTTCCAGCTCGGTAAGTCCTCCCGGGCTGTTGGCGGATGGCAGGTCATCAAATGGACCGTCGTAAGTCCAGCCTTCCATCTCCGACCCTTTTAATTCCTCAAGTATCTGGTATTTTCCACGCAGCATGTATAACGTACCTTTGGACAGGTAAAATATTTCATTATCCTGCTGTACTTTCACATAATCCAGTTCGGGTCCCACGGCCGCCGCCACGTTGCTGGTAAGGGTCCAGGGAGTGGTGGTCCAGACCAGCAGCGATTCATTCTCCCGGTCGCGCAGCGGGAAGCGCACGGTAACGCTGGGGTGGGTGAGTTCGACATAACCATCGGTGACAATCTCATGCTGGCTGATGGCAGTGGCGCAGCGCGGGCACCAGGGCATCACATCCGCGCCCCGGTAAAGCCAACCATTCTTCCAGCAGATCTGTAAGAATTTCCAGATCATGTAATTGTTCTCGTTTGAGAATGTGAAATAACTGCCGCCCAATTCGCGTAATCCAAGACGCCCGACAATCTGCTCAACGCTATCCGCCACCGGACCTTCAGGTCCTTCCACTGTAATCACTTGAGCGGGATCTTCGAGCAGCAGGTCAGCCAGCCAGCGCAGCTGGTCGGTATCGTTCCAGTCCATCCAATACCCCAATCGGATGGATTGTTCGGTTTGAATGGCGGCGAAACGCAGTACCCGCGCTTTGCACTCCAGGACGAACTTTTCTAATCCGTAGCTTTCGATATCTTTCTTGGATTTAAATCCTTTCTCTTTCTCAACCTCCACCTCTACCCACAAACCCTGGCAGTCGAAACCGTTCTGGTAGCGAAGCTTGCGGCCTTTCATAGTCCAGAAGCGCATAAAAAGGTCTTTATAGGTACGCCCCCAGCCGTGATGCACACCCATGGGATTGTTGGCTGTTACCGGTCCGTCGATGAATGACCAGTGCGGGTCATCCTTGTGGATATCGCGCAGTTTCTGAAATACGGCTGTTTCATGCCAGAATTTCAGCGTTTCGCGTTCCATAGCCGGGAAATCAACTTTGTTTGGGACATCTTGAAATGACATAAATCCAGTTCCTCCAATTAAAAAAATCTCGTCCACTATGGGACGAGAATTATATTTACAATAACTCACGCGGTACCACCCAATTTCCTGCCGGTGTGCAGGCGACTCAGCCAAGTACGGTCTTAAAATAAAATATCAAAAGCGACGATACTTGCGTCTTTATTAACGAATGACGAATCCGGTCCACCTACTTATCAAGAGATTGTCCAATTTTAGAAGATTGTCATGCTGAACGTAGCGAAGCATCTATATGTTCCTTGTATTAGACTCTTCACTCTGTTCAGAGTGACACCATTTTTATACAATCCTTAATGTTCAGTTTACAGCTCAGGAAGGATTTTCAAGCGGTTGACCTGATCCGGCTTGCACCATTTCCGGATTCGCTGGCAGACCAGTTCCACTTTACTCGTTTCCATCACAGCTTTTATCAATTTCAAATGTATTCTGGGATTATGCCACAAGTGGTATGAGAGGTCAACATCTGGAGCACAGTATTGTTCAGGGGAATTGATACCATCTAATTGTTCAGCAAAAATATCATCCTGATTATTAACGGGGTTTTTAACCTCAAACATGTGAGAGACACTGGTGGGTGGGCGTAGAGATTATTTATACGGAAAGTAGGTGATGCAGGCTACCCGGAAATAATCGAACATAGGAGTTTAATTTGACCGTGTTTGTGTGCATTCAGGATGGTTAATGACTGAATTACATCCAGCTTGCGGATGTGTATTCGAAATCCGATTTAATGATCAAGTCCGCACGCGAAAATTTTCTGCAAGAATTTTGGATATAATTTATATACTGAAGGGTTTAGTAATTTAGCGAAAAATTGTTTTGAGGAGAGGCGTAATGGAGATATTGGGTGTAGATATTGGCGGATCGGGCATCAAAGGCGCACTGGTTGATACCAGGACAGGTATGCTGCTGGCAGCCAGACACCGGATTCCAACACCGAAAAAAGCAAAACCAAAACCCGTATCTGAAGCGGTAGCTGAGGTGGCGGCTCATTTTGATTGGGACGGATATATTGGCTGCGGGTTCCCGTCGGCTGTGATTAACGGCGTACCGGAGACCGCCGCAAATGTACACAATGAGTGGTTAGGCCTGGATGCAGCTGCACTTTTTACTGAAAAAACCGGCTGTGAGACATATGTGATCAATGACGCCGATGCAGCTGGTTTGGCGGAGATGGAGTTTGGGGCAGGTCGGGATCGAAAAGGGAGCGTGATAATCGTGACAATTGGAACCGGGTTGGGGACTGCTTTGTTCTCGGATGGGAAACTATTCCCGAATGCTGAATTAGGTCATATTGAAATCGACGGGAAGGATGCGGAATATAAGGCGACCGATGCGGCACGCAAGCGCGAGAAAATGTCCTGGAAGAAGTGGACCCGTCATTTTGACAGATACCTGTGCACTTTGGAGAGATTATTATGGCCCGAGTTATTTATATTGGGCGGCGGGATCAGCAAAAAGTATGAGAAATTTGTGCCGTATTTGACGGTGAATGCGGAGGTAGTACCTGCACAGTTGTTGAACAATGCGGGGATTGTGGGCGCGGCAATGGCTGCGCAGTATTTACTTGTGGATGTTAAGTAGTTAGCGTGAAATTCGTTCATAAACAAAAAAATTATCAATTTTTCCAGTATCAAATTTGTATCTGCTTCCCCTTGACAAATAATCCCGGATGAAATAATATGTAGTCTAACAATATGTCGTTGTGCGTCGTATTGGGAAAATATTATGAACGTGCAATCAGAATCCAATCCCAACCTTCCGATTAGTGAAGCTACATTTTATATCTTGCTCAGTCTGGCAGTGAAGCCGCGTCATGGCTATGCAATTATGAAAGACGTTCAGTCCCTCAGCGGGAACCGAATAGTGCTTGCGACTGGCACTCTGTATGGGGCGCTCAAACGGCTGCTTGAATTGGGTTGGGTCCAGCGCTTAGATTCTGTGGAATCTGTCGCTGCAGGCCGAAAACGTATCATCTATCAACTGACTGGCGTGGGGAGGAATGTACTGGATGCGGAAATTTTACGGCTTGACGGATTGGTGACAGCTGCCAGAGCCCACCTTCTGGATGAAAATAAAGGCGGGACACAAGCTCCTGCTTAATATTTCATGGAGCAAAAATATATAAGACGAATATTGAATCCATGGATTTGATTCTTCATATGATTGGATCGGTTTTACCCTACAGCTGCTGCAGGAGGGAGCCAGCATGATTGAAAATATTTGCCTGAAAATATTTCAACTTGGGTTATTGGTTTACCCTGCTGGTTTCAGGTCTCAATTTGCTGAAGAAATGGCGGAAGTTTTTTCAGAGGTTATTTCCGAAGCATCTTCGAGCACAGACCGGCGGCTCTTGATGATCTGCCTGCGAGAGTTTTCCGCAGTACCGTTGGAGGCATTTCGACAGCGCTGGGAAGCGTATCGAGCAGGTTTCTCAAATAAAACGTTATTCAAATGCAGGTGGGAGGGTCCGCCCACTCGGAAAGAATTAGCCTTAGCAATGGCTGTATTTGTGGCGCCTGCTGTGGCTGTATTCGCAAAATTTATTCCATCTTCGATCCTAACAATAACCGTTCCTCTGGTGGCAGTATTCCTGTTAGTCATGTTATTCGCCGGCCTGGTCAAGGGATTTCCTCGCTGGTCGCTGCCCTATTTAGGATTGGTATTATCGGCGCTCAGTTTTCTATTCTTGTTTAACCAAACCATTGATATATTTTCCACTTATCTCATTATCTATAAAGTTCAACCCGATAAGTGGGGTGAGAGCGAGCGCCTTCTACTGCAAGTATTCTCGGCGGGTATGATGTGGTTGAGCTTATTTATTTTTATATTCCTTGTAATTGTTGTTTCAATACTATTGAAACGATTCAGAGGGTTTTATTGGCGCTTACGTTGGGATTGGACCCAGGTTTCATTTATCTTATACTGCGGGTCGATATTGGGATTGATCCTGCTATTTGATAAAACCAGCCAGGAAGAGCCTTATCTGTTTGCCAGTTTGCTGTGCCTGGCTGTTGGAGCCTGGTTGTATTTGCGCAGTCCAGAAAGTTGGCAGCGCCTTTTTGTGCTTTTAGCCGGGATCACGTTGGCGATGTTAATCAGCACAGCAGGCAAGGCGGTTGCCGCTCCAAACCAGGATTGGTACACCTATTTCCTTCGAGAACCCCTCCAAAATGAGTTCTGGTTTGAGGTTGAGCTTGCGCTGCTCGAATGGGGTTGGCTGGTGTTGATTTTGCTTATCCCGGGAATAATGAACCTCTTTCCTCCTCCCAGGGATCTCGAAACAACCTGATCAAGTTACTTTTAATTCTAAAAATTATAAAGGTTAACTTATAAGAAATGTCTGCACGATGGCGGATGGCTGCCAATATTGCCTTGCTTTGTATTTGGTTCTGGTTGTACCGCCCGGTTTATTCTTATTTGAGAGTGATTTTCACGCGTGAAGAATTCCGCAGCAACCAGGTAGTCCTTCTGGGGGTTATAGTCTTGATTTACCTGCAAGTTCGTAAAGGTGATTTACGACCCCGACTAGACCAGTTTCCCCAGCTTTATTTCCCTGCTATTTTTCTGATTTTGATTGGTTCGACCATATTCCTGGTAAACGAAAGATTCTTAGATATCAACACGCTCTCTGCTAGTATGTTTGCTTTGTCAAGTTACGGCTTGCTTGGTTTGTGGATGCGTCCTCAGCGCTGGAAACAGGGATTGCCAGCCGCGCTGCTGCTGACCGGCGCACTGCCTTTCGGCGATCACATGCAGACATTTATTGGTTATCCAGTGCGAATTTTAACGGCCGCTATGGTTCGGGATGGATTAGCTGTTATGGGTGTACACTCAATCGGCGTCGATACAATCCTGATCTTTGAAAATGGCTTTTCACAGGTGGACCTTCCCTGCAGCGGTGTTAAAAGTTTGTGGACGGGCGGTTTATTTCTCATCGCGTTAACCTGGATCGATCGGCGGCCGCTCAACTTGCGCTGGTTCTTGATCGCTTTGCTGTTTGTGGTTTTACTGTTAGCCGGCAACCTTGGCCGGGTAGCTATCCTGGTTATTATTGGCCAGGTAATTGAATGGACCTTGCTGGCAGAGATAATGCATGTGCCGTTAGGCGTGTTGGGGTTTGTCGCCGCCTGTGCTGCAGTGGTTTGGATGCATAACTTTACGTCTGGTGTGAATCATGAGCAAAATAAGGAACACGATGCCTCGATTTCCGTTTTCCGTCCAGTGTGGCTGCTGCCAGTCCTATCCGCGCTTGTACTGCTCATGGGCTTTCTTTACGCCCCACGCGAAAATATTGCAGCGGCACAAGAGCCGGTCAACTGGAATCTGCCAGACAGCTTGAAGGTGGTTCCATGGCCGCTTGAGCCTGAAGCCATGGATTGGCTCACTCATGTTGGCGCTGATTCAGCTGATCGATTTCGCTTCAGCTGGAACGACCAGACTGGTTCCATACTCCTCGTATCCAGTTCAACCTGGCGCGGACAACACAGGCCGGAACGCTGCTTTATGGTTTATGGTCTGGAAGTGAACAATTCTCAAACATATCTGGTTGAGCCGGGCTTTCCCCTGCGGACACTCTCTCTGGGTCAAGATCGCCAACGCGGTTTATTCTCCGCGGTCTACTGGCTACAATCCGCGGATCGTGTTACGGACGACTATGCTGTCCGAATATGGTCCGATTTGACTCCTGAACGCCAGCGATGGGTGCAGGTAACTATCCTTTTTGATGATATGAGTAATCCAATATCTGATGATTCTCTTGTGCTGTATGAAATACTGCGCCAGTCAGTAAAGCGCAGTCTCGAAGGAGGTTCCTGACCATAATGAGTTATTTTCCTCAAAAAACCTGGCGAGACTATTTGGCCTCTGGACTTTTCTGGTCGTGGAACGTGATCTTTTTGGCGTTCATGACGCTTGGATTCGCGCCAAGGATTCTGCCGGATTTACTGGTTGACGTGAGCACGCGCATCGTACCAATTCAGTTCCTTTTCTACGGACTGGTGCTTGCAAGTATCCCGCTCATTGCAGTGATCATCGGTTTTACCGTGCTGCGCAGGTCGCCCATGAAACTGTTCGCTTTGGGATATGTCGTTGAAGGTCCCTTGATGCTGTTACTGGTAGTGCGTTTCTTCGTCATCCGCCAGGCATCTTACGGATTGGTGATGTTGATCATTTTTGCAGTCCTGGGTATGGCATCCTTCCTTTGGTACTTGCTTGATCCGCTGGCGGAAGGACGCAGTTTATTCTGGAGATGGCTGCGTTTGATCGGTTTAACAATGATGGCGTTGGTAAGCTTATATGCAGCTATCTGGATTGCATTCTATGCAGTGCCTGCGGCTGCTGAAACGGTTAAATGGTTGGGAACCGTCTTGGATAATCTGCCCAATTCCTGGGATGAGTTTATCCGTTGGATTCGCAATATATCGCGCGACGGATTGGTTTGGGTGCCGTATGCTTTGCTCGGATTTATTCTTCTGATTTATACAGCTACGCTGTTTATCCTGGCGCCTATTGCCATACCTGTGCTGTCGCTGAAAGCCTGGTGGGAGATTTTACAAACTGCTGTGGATCGATCCGGGTGGCTTCGCTCTGCGGTTCTGCTCACATTGACCATTCTTGGATCAGGGGCATTATTTGTGTTCGTTAACCGGCAACCGCAAATAAAGACATTTGAACTGCTGAGCGATCCACCGGCCACGCGCGAAGAAGCGCAAGCTCTTCTCGACCAGCAGCAATTTATCAGGTCGGGTTTACTTAATGCATACCTTGCTCCCTTCCGCTACATCAGCGCGGCTGGGGAAGTAGTCCACATCAGGAAGATTTACCAGAACACCTTCGACATGGACCTAAAATATGCGTTGAGTGTGCAGCGGGTGTACGAAAGTGTCGCCCGCCCGCTTCTTTATACACCAGTTAACGCACAGGCACTTTCCAAGCAGCGCGATAACTTCGCCTTGGCTGAAGAACCATTAGAGGCGGCAAAGCTGTACCAGAGATTCTTTGATCAAACGATTATTGAGGGTGAGCGGGAGACGATCGTAAGAACCGCACGCACTTCCTGGTCAGCCGACCAGGTAGAAGCCGCCTGGCAGGCTGTGGACGATCGCGAGGTGCATCTACAACGACAGGAGATAAACGTCAACGAACACGGAGATTGGGCTGAAATTGAACTGATGGAGGTCTACCAGAATCAAACCGCGGACCGCCAGGAGGTGGTTTACTACTTCAATTTGCCGGAATCAGCAGCGCTTACCGGAGTCTGGTTAGGTGATAGTGAGGATAGAACCTCACGCTACCCTCCTATTGTGGCGCCGCGCGGCGCGGCGCAGGCGGTATATCGAAATGAAAAACGACTGAGGATCGATCCGGCTTTACTCGAACAGATTGGACCACGCCAGTACCGGCTGCGTGTATTCCCGATACCGCCTATTCAGATGAGATGGAATGCTGACAATACGCGCCGGACGGTCGAAGAGGCGCAGCCGCTGTATTTGTGGTTGAACTACGCCACAGTTGCTTCTCAGAATTCCTGGCCCCTGCCGCGATTGGCAGAGAAACGGAATGTTTATTGGGATCAGGATACCAACGTTTTGATCAATGGGGAAGAGACGCTGAGAAAATGGGACACCTGGCTGCCCAGATCGGTCCCTATTAAAAAAGGGGTTTTACCAAAAGCCCACCGCTTTGAATTGCCGGGTGAACGAACCGTAATCGCGCTGCCATCAAGAGAAGTCGAACTGCCTGTATTACCGCATAATATGAAAATTGCTATCGTGTTGGACCGCTCGCGCAGTATGGCTGTTTACGCACAAAATGTTTCCGATAATTTGGATCAATTGAGTGGTTTGTTCGGACCTCAGACCGATACTTACCTTACCTCTTCACCTTATCGCGGGGAAGAACCCTCACTGGTCTTGTTAGGAGATTTTGACCCGGAGGGGGTGGTGTATTTTGGTGGGCAAAATCCTGCTGAGCTATTGGATCAATACGAGCAATTGCGCGCAGACAGGGAATACGATGCGGTCGTGGTGCTCAGCGATGGCAGCGGTTACGAGCTGGGTGAAAGCCAGGTTGAACTGCCCTCTCCCAGTGCGCCGGTCTGGATTGTACACATGGATGACGATGTACCGCTTGGATACGATGACCCGACATTGGAATACATCCAGGCATCCGGAGGCGGGGTGGTGGGTGATATCGATTTGGCTCTTGAGCGCCTGGCACTGTCACTTTCCACAACCTCCAGTGAGCCCGATGAAGGCGTGATTATACAGGATGTGGTCGATGATTACGTTTGGACAGTGCTGCCCACAGTTTTAGCTCAAGAATACACCGCTGAACAGGAGTATGCACAAAATGACGGCGGGTTCCTACCAATCGCCGTCCGATGGCTGGTAATCGCTGACATCCAGCAGCAGCGAGGTCAATTGGACGACCTGGGTACGCTGGATGCGATTCACGCTTTGGCGGTGGAAAACAATATCATCACCCCATACTCTTCCATGATTGTATTGGTCACAAGTGAACAAAAGGACCGGCTAGAAAGGCTGGATGGTTCCGATAACCGCTTTGAGCGTGAATACGAACCGGTCGGTGAGACTGTGCCTCTCAACCCGCTCCCTTTAGGCGGTGTACCAGAACCTCACGAATGGCTCTTAATGGGGTTGGCAGCTGCACTGCTCATTTACTACACGTATACCAAAAAACTCGCTCCCCAACCTCGAAAATAATTGTACAGGTTGTAGGTTACAAGGGAATCCAATTCAACACAATATCGACACTGTATGCTGTTAATATCGCCCCTGTTTGGTAGCCAATAAACAGATTTTCAACTGCATGGATTATTGATCTGTAGATCAGATCACTTATAATGAGAGCCGGAGATTCGCTACAAAGCTGAAGATATTTCATTCGTGACTGGGA
>Ga0180438_10010699_pt1 | contig 11218 bp, 10 predicted proteins | sample SS_ome_12_FD_132455 | JGI IMG/M metagenome (GOLD analysis project Ga0180438, IMG submission 132455) | Hypersaline lake sediment archaeal communities from the Salton Sea, California, USA - SS_3_D_2 metaG | ecosystem: Environmental > Aquatic > Non-marine Saline and Alkaline > Hypersaline >...
AAAGCACAAGGATGGCATGAGGGCCATGATCCAAGAGTCGGCATTGCGTTTGTTCGATACACTCTCATTCATTATTTTGCGCAAAAAAAAGGGGAGAGGGGCGCCAACACACAAGTTTTCAAACGATCAATCAAGGCTTTTACAACCTCTAAACCTTTGCTTTCCCCTCCTTTGCAAGAAGATAAACCCCAAAAATACCATCCTAAAAAAAGCAGACTTCGATATGATCTTTCAGTAAATGGATGGCAAGACCATGCTATTAGCCGCCTTGTCGGCAATGTAGGAAGTGCTTTTAGACCAGAAGCACCCTTTTTTGAAATTCTCGTTAACTCTAGCCGAGATTCCGCAGAAAAAACTTCCTGCCAGCCCTTCCATATTTCAGTATTTAAAAATGGAAGCGAAATAGACGAACGTCAAAATAAACTACAAAGACTCAAAACAACTCCAGGCGACCTGGCTCATTTCACCTTTTATTCCCCTAATTTACAAAAACCAGACGCCTTCTTACGACAACATCAGAAACAACTTGGCCCAAACTCAACCCACTTACTTAAAGGCCTAGCCTTTCTTCAAAATGTCACTATCAATTCGCAAACGGTTGGTAACTGCTGGATGAAACAGCCAATGCGTGCTCTACTAGCAACCCTCTATGTTGAAGTGCTCACACAACAGCCGAATTTAACACCAGAAAAAGCTTGGGAAACAGCTAAAGCACTCTACAAAAATATCCAAAAGACAGAAGCTATCCCTCTGGTAGAATCATTTCTTGGTCAAGTACAAATTACTGACACAATGAAAAAAGCGGCTCTTGAAAGCCTTGAGCATCACAAAAAGCTCTAATCCCGACTTTGACAAAAGCCGAAGCTTTATTCACAATCTTAATATACAAACAATGTAATCTTAATCTATTATTAATAGATCAACTTAAATATTTTGATTTGCAATCTTAAATAAAGTATATATATGAATCCACTTCCCCCTCTCCAAGATCTTTTCAAAGAATGGAATTCCTTTTTGAAAACAAAAGAATGTGCATCCCTACCACCATGGTTTGATTCTCTCTTGGAAATCTTTGCTCAAAATGTCATGCCAATGGGTGTAACAGCTCCCACGCTACGAAAATCAATCGCTCAAGATTATATCGTCTTAGACACCTTCAAAAAGAACATTATTGAAGGATATCTCAATCTCAGTAAAGCACAAGGATGGCACGAAGGCCATGATCTTCGAATTGGCATTGTGTTTGTCCGATACATTCTCATACACTATTTTGCACAAAGGAAAAGTGAGTTGGGTGCTAACACACAAGTTCTTGAAAAAGCTATTAAAGCCTTTACAAGCTCCAAGCCCTTACTTTCTTTTGTTTTACAAGAAAAAAAACCAAAGAAAAATCATCCCAAAATAAGCAGACTTCGATATGATATTTCAGTATTTGGATGGCAAAATCATGGTATTAGCCGCCTTGTTGGCAATGTAGGAAGTGCTTTCAGACTAACAGCACCATTCTTTGAAATTCTCGTTAACTCTAGCCGAGATTCTGCAGAAAAAACTTCCTGCCAGCCCTTCCACATTTCAGTATTTAAAAATGGAGGCGAAATAGATGAACGCCAAAAAGCCTTACGAAATTGTAAAACAATACCTGAGCTGCTGGCTCGCTTCACTTTTTATTCCCATCATTTACAAAAACCAGATGGCTTCTTAAAGCGACATCAGAAACAACTTGGCCCAAACTCAACTCGTTTACTTCGCGGCCTCGACTTTCTTCAAAAAGTCACTATCAATGCTCAAACGGTTGGCAACTGCTGGATGAAACAGCCAATGCGTGCTCTACTAGCAACGCTCTATGTTGAAGTACTCACACAAAAGCCGCAATTGTCACTCGAACAAACTTGGGAAGAAGCTAAAACACTTTACAAAGATATCCAAAAGAAAGAGGCCATTCTCTTAGTACAATCATTTCTTAATCAAGTAACCATCACTGAGACAATGAGAAGAGCAGCTCTCGAAAGTATTGAGCATCTGAAAAAATTATAAACCCAAACAAGCCGAAGAATTGAGATTTAGAAGGAGGCCAAATAAGCCCCCTATCCTATTACACAGCAGGATCTGCCAAACGAATAAGAGAAAAGTAGACAGGATTTGCCGTTGGAACGTCATTGTCTACATATTTAAAAGAAGGAAGTCCATTATATGGAATATTTTTCATAACTAAAGAGACTGTCGAGTTATTGGGAATGACGGTAATCGCCTCTCCAGTAATAATATAATAATACGTTGTAGCCCACGGCCAGCTACCTGTAATCTGTTTTTTAATATTCACAATTGGAATCGGTTTTTCATATCCATTGATTTTCAATGAAATTCCGGTAATCTCATCATCAGTAACGACTTTGACAAAGAAATGCGCACGGTAGGATCCTCCAAACACAACTCCTACAGCATTTCCTGAACAGCAGAAGTTCATGTTTTCCGTTTTTTCTCCTAATGTATCAAAAGGTACGATCTCATCAGTTAGAGTTGGAACATCTACAGGATCAACAAGAGGCGGAGCTAGAGCAACATCGATAAATGAAGGAAGTGTCCCTGGTCCAATTGGCCCTGGTGGACCTCCGGGTCCTTGCACTCCTGGAGGACCTGGCGGACCCATTATGCCAGCACCACACCCATTGTTAACATTTACCCCCACACATGTCTGTTTTCCAGAACCACCTTTGTGCATTTTCCGATATCTACTTTTCCAATAGCATTTATTGGCGGTCTGTTCCTTTTGAATCGGCTTTCTTTGAGCACGAACAGGAGCCTTTGCTTCACCCGCATGACAGAATAATAGAGCAGCTGAACAAAGAACTATTTGCACGCTTTTCATCATCTTCCTCCTAAAAATTTACTTAATACCTTTCCCTTTACAATCTTTCGAACTCTATGTCAATTATTTTTTATGCTTGTATGAAAAAACCCGTGAAGGGATATATTATTTTCGTTATTTTGGAGGTCCGCTTTCTTCTTGATTCTTATTTTTTTTGTCAGTGTCATGAATGCCCTTTCCGCTCAAAGCGCCCATCTTTATCTACAAACCGAGCCCTTTTCATTAGACCCAAGAATTGGTGTTGATCGCCGCTCACAAACCGTTCTCAGAACACTTTTTGAAGGATTAACTCGAATCAATAAGCAAGGAAATGTTGAACTGGCCCTTGCTCGATCAGTCGATATATCCGAAGATCAACTTACCCTTAGGTTCACTCTTCATGATGCGAGGTGGTCAAATAAAAAAAAGATAACCGCATCTGACTTTGTGCGCTCATGGAAAAGTTGTATTGATCCCGCATTTGGATCAACAGCTGCTCATCATTTTTTTGATATCAAAAATGCAAAAAAAGCCTATGAACAGAAATGCTCTCTCGATGATGTTGCCGTCTCCGCTATAGATGACACCCATCTAAAAGTTACTCTTGAAAGGCCTATACCTTACTTTTTAGAATTGCTTTCACTTCCTGTTTTTTCACCACTTTCTCCGTCTGTTGATACAAAAAACTTTATCTCAAATGGCGCCTATCTTCTTGAAGATCACAGCAGCCATTCCCACATTCTCCTTAAAAAGAATCCTGAGTACCGATGTAAAGACGAAATTCACCTCGATCATATCAAATTTTCTATCATTGAAGAATCGTGTACTGCCTTTTCTTTATTTCAAAAAAAAGAACTCGATTGGTACGGAGATCCTTGCGGCATTATACCAATTGAATATATTACCATTTTACGCAATAAGCTTTCGTGTGAACATGTTGGCGCTCTTTATTGGCTTCGGTGTTCCTCAAAACGCCTGTCACTAAAAACACGTCAAAAAATAGCTTCAGCAATAAATAGAGACCAAGTCTGTCGCCTTCTCAATGGTGGAGAAAAACCGGCTTACAGCATTTTACCGGAAAAATTGTCTCAATATTCAGCCTCTTTTTTACCCATTAATGCTAAATTACCTGAAAAAATTACTCTTACACATTGGGCAGAACCAGCATCAACAGCTATTGCCGAACTTTTACAACAACAATTACAAGATAAACTGCATATCACAATTGAACTGAACGCCCTCGATTGGACATCTTATCTCAACGCTCTTAATAATAATGATTTTGAGATCATCACAGCGGCGTGTTATCAAATAGTCAATCACCCATTTCCATCTCTTGAATATCTATCAACGACTGATTGGGTAAACAAAGACTTTTCAGCTATCATGGCTAATTCTCAAACTCCCCAAAATCCAGAACTTCTCAAAGAAGCCGAGATGATCACCTTGCAGGAATTACCTATCATTCCCCTCCATTACCTAGCCTTTAAATACATGAAAGCCAAAGGGTTGCAAGGTGAAGTTCTTTCTCCTGTTGGTGTCATGGAGTTAAAGTGGTTAGAATGGGAAAAAAAATCTTGTCTTTAATCTAAAAATCAATCAAAAAAAATTCATAAGTATTGAAGGTAAGTTGTGCAAGATTTAGATCCTCATTCTCTCGAACCTACGCAACCTCAACCAGGTCAACCTATTCCTCATCCTCAACAAGAAATAAAAAATATCGATCAGCTTTTAAAAAGTGTTTGGAATGAATCTCAATTAACTAACAGAAATACTGAAAACACAATAATACACTTACAACATATTAAAGCTTTTAGTAATAAGATTAGATTATTTGAGCAACAAACACATACCAATTTTTTTATAGCTCTTGCACAAAGCTTAGGACTCGCTCAACAAGCTCAGGAAGTTGCCCGTTTCAACAAGGTGCAAGAAAATATCCTCTCGTATTTGGCTATCTGCGAACAAGATGTTCAAAAACTCATCGCTGAGCAAAAATTTCCAGAGGCAATCGCTCTGTTAAATTCATTGGCTGAAACTGTTGACAACCCTATTCCTTACTTAAGTAAAATCGCAGAGCTCCATGCTATGCAAAATGATTTTCAAACAGCCATTCACCAATATACTTCTATATTAGGGCTCATTCCTCAAGAACAAACAGATTCTCGAGCATCATGCTATTCATCTTTAGGAACATGTTTATATCATGTCGGACTATTGGATCAAGCACATGCCGCTTTTACATCCGCAATAAGTTGTGCGCCACAAACACAAGGGTTGCATTATAGTTTTATCGAATTCCTTTTAAGCCACCCCTTTTTAGCTGAAATGGGAATAGAACCTTTTAATACCTATCTTAATTCAATTACTGATCAAGTTTGCAGCGGAAATCTTATACTTGATACTACATATTACACGACAATTACCGAATTATTACAAAGAAAATACGAAGAAACAGGTGAACTCGAATTCCAGGGAATAGCAACTCGTTTTTTACAACATACAGGCAATTATTACGCACATGAGCAAAATTTTGACATGACTTTTGCCATTAGTATGATTGCTGCACGCAAAATTCGATTTTCTCCAACTCATCCTTTTTTCAATATTGATGCTAATATTTGCGAAAGATCTGATCAAATGCCATATCCTCCTATAGGAGCTTTCTTTGATTCTTTGGGCGGCAATGAAATAAAACATGGGGTTATTAAAGGTGCTCTTAAAATGATCGACAGCAAACCCACAATTGTGCTTGATTTCAAAACCACCTATCCTACAAGAGACAAAATAAATGACCGTTTGGCTTTACTGCAAAAAAATGCAAAGCATTTTAATCCTCCTATCGAGATTACGCAAGAAACCTATACTTATCGAAAAAGACGGGAAGATGGAACTTTTTCAGATACATGCGATGAAAATTTACCAATGAAAAGCATGGAACTTTCCTCTAATCTTAATGTTTTAGCAATTTCTTTTCCGAATTGCGGTAAAATAATTATTGGCCACAACTCAAAATGGGGATCTCTATATAATCGTATTCAAATTGAACTACCAGCCCAACTCCCTGAAGCCGAAGCTCTTTTCAGAATACAACATATGTTATCAATGATTGGCCTACCAAATGTGTTAACTCAACAAAGCTTAGGGGCTGATCAGAGAATAAAAATTTTGCAATTATTCCGCACATTTTTTCCTCAACAAGCTTTTACGATTGAAAGAAACGAACAATGTCTTGAGATGTCACCGGAAAATCTAATCGCCTTCATTATTATGACAGAGCCAAGTATGCAGTCTGTTTTTAACACATATTTAACAAGCAATTTAATGCAAAAAATTGAAATTCTTCCAAATTGTCCTGTTTGGCATGTTATGGATCTTTCTGACAAGCTTAAAGAACAAGGAGCTTGGGGATTTATGGCTGGAGTGCATCACCTCGATGTTTCAACTGCAGGCCCAGCAATTGCATTTTTACTTCAATATGGATCCTTTTCAAGCCAGATACGATTTGATGCTGGACGTATCCGTCCTGGGCTAAGCTCCATATCAGATCATCTAGCTGGAGGGGCTGATTGTGTATTTACAAGAATTGTCACACAAACCTTATCCAAAGAATTAATAAATTCCGCATCTTTTAGTGGAACAGTACAAGTTCTTTTTGACTTGTCCCTAGCCAATCGGGGCGGGTACGCATATACTGAGGATCAATTTGGTGTACGCAATCAGGATCACATCAATGGGGATGAATACGCAGAAAGAAAAAACTTTCTAGACTCCGCTAAGCAAATTGATGATGAGATGGCTCTTGATAACGAATATATGTTTAAACATGCTGTAGGGTCTGAGTTTATCAAAGGATTGGTAGTACAAAATCAAGACAATAAAATAAAATTAGTTAATGCGCTCAAAGATGAAGGAGTTGTTGAATTTAAAGGAAAACCAATAGAAGAATGGATATACGTAGCAACGCATTTCACACAAGAATTGTTTACGTAAAAAACATGGCTCTCTATAAGAAATTAAAACTTTAAGGATGATTTACTATGAAAAAAGCATTTCTTCTTCTCTCAGGTTGCGGTGTAAAAGACGGCAGCGAAATCCATGAATCAGTTCTCTGTCTTCTCGCCCTCGACAAACTTGGAATCAACGTTCAATGCATTGCTCCAGACGTTGAACAAAATCGCACAATAAACCATTTCACACAAACACCTGAAAGCACTTCTCGTAATGCCCTAGTAGAAGGAGCACGCATTGCCCGGGGCAATATTCTCCCTCTTACAAAAGCAAATGTCGAGGAAGCGGACATGCTCGTTATTCCCGGTGGTCTTGGCGCAGCGACAACACTCTGTACGTATGCTGCAGATCGAGAAAAGGCTACGGTCTTACCAGAAGTAAAAACTATAGTACTCAGCTTTTTCGAGAACAAAAAACCCATTGTTGCCACATGTATTGCCCCCGCTATTCTTGCCCTTTGCTTGCGAGATCGTGCCAACGTCACCCTTACTCTTGGAACAAACCCCTCAGATATCGCCTGGCTCAACGAAATGGGCATGCATGGGTCTGCTTGCCATAGTGACAGTTTTGTCTACGACAAAACCTATAAAATCGCAACAACACCAGCGTATATGGAACAGACAACCATCGCTAAAATAAGCAAGGGAATTGAAAATGCCATCATAGCTGCTTCTGAGTGAACATATCAACTTTGCATGAGCAAAGCTCGTGGTGGTGGTGGTGCCGCCCCCACTCCCCTGCCCGAGGGACTTCCCCTCGGACTCTCCATAAAACAGGGCAATGTTTTCGAACGAAAGTCCTCAAAATTGTCCTGTTTCATCATGGACTAGAATTCGTTCTAGGCATTGGTTGTTGAGGAATATCTGACGAATGACATGAATGTCCAGATGCTAGTGCACCATCATAATCAGGAACGTCGATGAAGTAAATTTTTCTGCTCTCATGGCTATCTTCAACATGTTTGACATCTCGACCGTATCGATCTTTGTCCATTGTCTCTATCTTTTTTTCCAACTCTACTTGAACACTTACACAACTGAGGAGATCATCTGGAGCACCATTATCAAGCAAATATCGATAGAACAGATTTTCTTCTTTAGATTTAGTAGAAAATACCCGTGGAAATGTTGTTGCCAATCTAAGAGGAAGTGAGGCAATATCAACAACTAAAGCAACAAGCCCTAAAATATTTCGGGCAATAATATTAGTGATTCTTGGTACTTGATTTGTACAAGTAGGAAAAAACAAATCTCCAGCAAAATGTTCATTTGTTCGCACAGGATAGAAAAGCGCCTCAACAATATTAACAACGCGAGCACTATCTTGAAGGCGTCTTTCGATATCTTCATATCCATGAGCTGTCACCACTTGTTTCCATGCAACCTGATTTACCGGATTTGTTACTGTAACCGAATATTCCATTAGGGAACCTCCTTCTAAAGTTTTTACTTCATTTTGGCAATAATGACAGTTTAATGTTAAGTGTCTATAAATTCATATATTGTTCCAACCCGCGATTGCGCAAGATACAGGCTGGACACGCTTGGCAACCAGGATGGGAAATGCCATGATAACAAGTAATGGTTGTCTCAATAAGAAAATCGAGAACACCTAAACTTTTAGCTAGTTCCATAGTTTCAGCTTTCGTCATGTGTACGAGAGGGGTTTGTATTGAAAAGGTGTTATCTTGTAGGTCGCAGCGCATAACTTTTTCAACACAATCGATATATTCGCGTGAGCAATCTGGATACCCGGAATTCTCCCCTTCAAGCTCCATAACGCCGATAAAGAGCATTTTTGCTTGCGTTACTTTAACAAGTGGCGCTGCCGTCATAAGAAAAAGACCATTGCGACCCAGAACAAAAGAATTGGGAAAATCACCTTCAATTAATATGGAAGGATCGAGAAGGCTTGAGACTTCCCATCCAGGAAGTGTTGGGAGATCGATCACTCTGCGAGAGACACCAAAATGGTCGGCTATCTTATTAGCCGCTTCTAATTCTTCACTATGACGCTGACTATAATTGAAACCTAGGCTGAGTACACGCTTTTCGCCAAATTGCTCTTTAGCTAAGGCTAAACAAATCGAACTATCCATACCCCCAGAATGGAGAACAATGGCATCAACCGTTTTCACAAACACCCAGGCGTCGAAATTTAGCAAACCTTTGTTCTAATAATACTTCTACAGGAAGGTGGAGAAGAGCATGCGCCTTATTAAGAATCAACTCCTTTACACTCGAAAAGACCTCATCAGGAGCATTATGTGCTCCACCAAGTGGTTCCGGAATAACTTCATCAACGATTCCTAGTTCAAGAAGAAATTCAGCATTTAATTTTAAGACTCGAGCTGCCTCTTCCTTTTTTGCAGCATCTTTCCATAAGATAGATGCGCATCCTTCAGGACTAATTACGGAATAGTATGAGTGTTCAAGCATGGCGATAACATCGCCAACACCCATGCCTAAAGCACCACCAGAACTCCCTTCACCAATAATCAAGACAATAATTGGAGTGGGAATAAAGAACATCTTTTGAATATTTTCAGCAATGACCCAACCTTGACCGCGTTGTTCCGCCTCTAAGCCAGGATACGCACCAGGTGTGTCAAGCAAATTGATAACAGGAAGCCGCATACGACCTGCAAGCTCCATCAATCGCATCGCTTTTCGAAAACCCTGAGGAGAGACCATACCAAAATTACATGCTACTCTTTCATCAGTATTCGCCCCTTTCTCCTGACCGATAATCATAACTGAAAGATCATCAATCTGTGCGAAACCACCAAGAACAGCAGGATCATCACCAATAGCGCGATCTCCATGTAATTCAAAAAAATTGGTCGTAATAGACTGAATATAATCTCGAGCATGTGGTCTTGAAGGTTGGCGTGATATTTGAACGCGTTCCCAAGCAGAAAGATTGCTGTAAACCTTTTTCTTTAGCTCTCAAGTTTTTTTTCCAGACGGTCGACCTCTTTTTTAAATAAGGGATTACCATCCACTTGTTTCTTTAGATGCTCTATTGTCTTACAATATTCTTCTATTTGCTTTTCATGGGGTAGTGTCACAACAATTCTCCATTCAATAATTTCGATTGTTGAAATGATGGAACAATTTCAATATAGGTTTTTCTCGTAGAGATAACAGAAAAGAGCTCTTGCATATCCTTTCCAGCTAAACGAATACACCCATCACTTGAAAACTCGCCAATTGATGAAAGCTGCTCTTCAAGACCTCCTCGGGCATTTCTAAGCATTGGAGTGCCATGAATACCAAAACCTCGAGCAGGCTCACTACACCCTGCAATTTCCCGCTCAAAAGGAATCCAATGTGTTCCAAATACTTGGACAAGTTCAACACGCTTATTTTTATGCATGCCCATCATATTTGGCTTAAAAACAGCAACTCGCGAACCCAGCTGAAAAACACCTAAGGGCGTTAACGATCCAGAAACCGATGACGAAGCCTTCTTTCCAAGGCAAACAGGGTAGCTCTTTAAAAAGACCACCTTCTTTTCATGGGGAATAACGTAATATAAGCGCATTCTGCACGAGTTTAATGAAACAAGCAGATGGAATCGAAAATCGAAATCAAGGCGAAAAACATTAAACTGCACTCCTTCTGAAAGAGAGGTTGGATTCACACCTCTATCCAGACTTTTGCATATAAAGTCCACAGGCGTCTTATAATGCCGAGCATAATCGACTAACCATGCAGAGCGCCGAGGTTTCCACGGCACTCTACTCTTATATCGAATGGTTTGGACCAAAGGAGAAGAACTCGGCTTTTCAAAAAGAGCAGCAAGACCTTCTGGTGCTTCATCGTGTTCGATAACAACGCTCTTTTCTACTTCTGCTTCTTGTGTGGGAATAGGAATCACAGAAGGAGGTGGAGAAAGAGGTGCGAGCTGTGATAATTCAATATTTTCATACTCTGTGACATTAGTCGTTTGTTCTTGCACAGGAACTCGTTTTTTGAGATAAGACAAAAAACCAATTCCCACAAACAAGGAAACTGAAATAATCAAAAATAACCGAGAAAGATTCATACTGTTATCAAATTACTCTTCAACAAGTTCCTTTAATTTTTTTCCTGGTGTAAATTTCACACCTTTACGAGCAGGGATGATGACAGGAATTTCAGCCCGTTTTGGATTTCTCCCAATTTTCTGTTTTCTATGCACAATTTCAAAGACTCCAAAATCTCGAAATTCAATCCTTTTTCCCTCACTGAGAGCTTGCGTGAGCAAATCCAAAAAACCTTGGACGATCCCTCGAACCTCATGAGGAGAAATCCCTTTTTGATTGGCAAGTTCAACAATCGTATCTTTTTTTGTCACTGTTTTTTGTTTTTTTTCTTC
>Ga0180438_10010700_pt1 | contig 11218 bp, 7 predicted proteins | sample SS_ome_12_FD_132455 | JGI IMG/M metagenome (GOLD analysis project Ga0180438, IMG submission 132455) | Hypersaline lake sediment archaeal communities from the Salton Sea, California, USA - SS_3_D_2 metaG | ecosystem: Environmental > Aquatic > Non-marine Saline and Alkaline > Hypersaline >...
CCGCTCGAGACCACTCTCTTGAGACCATCCCAGATTACAGGATGATAACTTACAATCAGCTCGGCCTTCAGCCCCTTCGCCTCGGCGGCAACCGCCCTCGTGACATCAATCGTCAACAGGACTCTCTTTACCTCCTGCTCGCCGTCACCCACAAGAAGCCCAACGTTGTCCCAACCCTGCGCCAGCTCAAGGGGAGCTGTCGCCTCTATTCTTTCGGCTATATCACTTACTTTCATACCTCAAACCTACCCTCGACAATGCTGCTCTATATAACTGTCAAAAAGTTTCAAAAGCCTCTTGGTCATTGAACCGACCTTACCCTCGCCGACCCGGTGTTTCTCTATTCTGCTTATCGGCAGAACCTTCATTATTACATTCGTAAGAAACACCTCGTCGGCCCCCAAAAGATCATCTATCGTCAAATCCTTCTCGACAAGTCCTATCGAATTGTCAACCGCAAGCTCGCAAACCGTCTTTCGCGCTATCCCCGCCAGAACCGGCGTATTCACCGGCGGAGTATAAAGCCTCGAATCCTTCACCAGAAAAATATTGCTGATACAGCCTTCCGCCAGGCGATTGTCCACCGTAAACCAAACCGCCTCAGCCGCCCTCTGCCCCCGGGCCTCCTCCAGCGCTATCATCCGAGACAGATAATTGGTCGTCTTGTGACCACAGACTGGCTCGGTCGTATTCTGCCTGAAAGGGCACAGCACTACCAGAACGCCTTTCTTGTAATATTCCGACGGATACGGCTGGGCCTTCGTGGCGGTAATAAGCAGTGTGGGCCGCTGCTGCTCCTCGAACGCGGCCATCGGACCGCTCGTAAGCGTCAGCCGAAGCCGCCCCTCGCTAAGCTTGTTGGCTTTAAGGGTCTGATAAACCGCCTCTATAACGAATTTCTTGTCATACGTGTTGTTGATACTCAAAGCTGCCGCGCTTGAAAAGAGCCTCTCAACGTGGTCTCCAAGACGAAACACAAAGCCCTTATAGCTCCGCATCGTCTCGAAAAGACCCATCCCATACAGAAACCCGCTGTCCGAAGCTGCTATACAAACCTCACCGACATCGACAAGCCCATCATTAAAAAAAACCTTCTCTGCCATATTACCCTTCTTACCGTTCAGTGATTTGAGTTTCTTTCGTCCCGGCGCCCCATGTTCTCGCTTCATCTTTCGAGCTTATCCGGCATATATTTCTCGCCTGCTGCACGCTCCTGATACCCGCCAGAAGCGCCCGGGCCTTCGTAAGCGTCTCCTCCCATTCCGCTTCGGCGTCCGAATCGGCGACTATTCCACCGCCCACCTGCGCGTAAGCCTTGCCCGCCTTCACGATAATCGTTCGAATAGCAATATTCAAACACACCGTTCCCTCGATGCCGATATACCCGATCCCCCCCGTATAAACCCCACGCGCCGTCGGCTCGGTCTCATCGATTATTTCCATCGACGCTACCTTCGGAGCTCCCGTAATCGAACCACCCGGAAACATCGCCCGAAGCACATCACAGAACGAAATCTCCTCCCGCTGCTTGCCTTCGATAGTCGCCACCGCATGAAAAACCGTAGGGTAGCTCTCGATTGTCCGCGGCTGGACCACCTTTATCGTCCCGTACTCGCAAATCCGCCCGAGGTCGTTGCGCTCTAAGTCGATTATCATATTAAGCTCAGCCTGCTCTTTCTCACTTCGAGCAAGCTCATTGAAGTTCCTGTAATTAACCATCCTCGCCGCCGCGCCCCCTGCGCCGTTCTCGTCAAGCCGCCGACGTGTCCCCTTGATAGGCTTGGTACTGATCACCCCGTCGCAAATCGTTACGAACATCTCCGGCGATGCGCTTACAATCTGAAATTCACCTCCGTCGATATACGCCGCATAACCGCTCGGATTGTAAATATTCTGCCAGTGAAAAAGCTCGACACCCCTGCCGCCGAACGCCGACTCGAATCGCTGCGAAAAATTGACCTGATACACGTCGCCATCGTAAATATATCGCCTTATCTTTTCGACGGTCTCGAGGTAATAGTCCTTCTCCATGTTGCATCTGACCTGTGAAAAATCGGGCCGCTCCAGCCTCCCCGCCGCCAGCCGCCTCACGCTCACGCGCTCAGCCTCCGACGCTAATCGCTCCAGCCCGTCAAGCTTATCTTCCACCCTCTCACTGTCACCTGCAATCTCCAGCGCCATCAGCCGACAGCGCTTCGCAATATGGTCCACGCATATCAGCCGGTCATAAAAGCAAAGTCGAATAAGAGGCATCTGCAAATCATCAACCGCTCTCTCCGGCACTCGCTCGATATACCTGCCCAGCTCGTACCCGAAATAGCCGATCCACCCGCCACAAAATACACACCCCGGCAATTGACCGTCGCACCTGATCTCATTCCACAACCGGCGCAAATCCTCGCTATTAAGCCGATACCTGCCCAGAGCCTCCTCCAGTTTCGCCAGCGGCGCCTCCTCGCCCGCGCGAAACTCGAAAACCTCCCTCGGCCCCGACGCAAAATAGCTGAACCCGTCCGCCCCCGCCTTCGCACAATTGCCCCCAAGAATTGACACACCTTCCAATCGAGAGAAAACTTCGCTAAGCCCAACAAGATTCACCGGGCCGGTCAGGTTCCTCAAGTGCAACCTGCACAGAACAGGCCTCTTTTCCGTCGTATCTGCTTCGTGGCCCTCTGTGATTCCAATACCTCTTTCCGCCATAATCTGCCCTGCAGTCGGTCGGCATCGCATATGAACCATTCCCTGCCAAACATCTGAATCCTCTCCAACAGTCTATATCAGCCCCGACATTTGTCAAGCCTTACCCTGTGACCGCGCCGTCGCGGTCGCTCAAGCGGTTTTTCGAACCACGTACGCAAAGAAAAGGCCCCGCCGAACGCAAATCCCGTTTCTCACGCTCGAAATCGCTCTTGATTCCGCTTCTCTTTTCGCCCTCCGTGCTGTATAATGCGATGCTCGAAAATGGCCGGTTTTTTGTGTGTATGCACGTTAAAGCCTGAGCAAATTGTTTAATTTGGTGTCTATTTAGAGAAGGAGCAGTGATGCGAACGAAAAAAAAATTCACAGCGATTGGTTTGGTTTGGTTCTTCTATATGTTGTTTGCGGGCCATGGAAATGCTTTTGGCGGCGATTACAGGACGCGATACTTCCCCTCGTTTGCCGATGAGCACACCGTCGGCCTGTGGTTGTTTGATGAAAATCAATATCCGTACACAACGCTGACCGACGCGAGCGTAAACGAGTACGACCTGCGCCTGATGAAGGGCGGCTGGCTCGTGCCCGGCAGGTTCGGAAATTGCCTCAAGCTCACCCCCGGACTCGATTACGCAGCCGGTTACGCCGCCTGGAAGGGAATGGTCAGTTTCACCCACATGCGCGAAGTCAGCGGAAGACCCGGAAGCGGCCTCTGGGGCCCCACCGTTGCGCCCGCCCGGCTCGTCGATTCCCTCGCTGCACAAGACTTCACCTGCGAATTCTGGCTCCTTCTAATGTCGAACCCGATTCAGGACGTGGTGCTCATCGACCTGGGCGATAAATATGATCCCGGCTTTAAGCTCACCCTCAAAAAGCGCGCCCAGGGTTTCCTCGTTGAAAACGCCTACGCCGGTTTCAAAGCCGTCTGCCCAACCGTCCTCGACCAGATATGGGGCAGAGACTGGCATCATGTCGCCTTCACCTATTCCCCCCAGAGTAACAAGCTTTCCTTTTTTATCGACGGCGCATCGCAGGCCCCGGTTGCCCTCGAAACCATTGCCAAATCACAAGCCCCATCAGCACGCTGGCCGGAATCCCTGCACCGCACCACTTACGGGATTTTTGAAAAGGAAAAGAGAACCGACGTGCCGGATTTCGAAATACGTCGCAGGAACCGATTCAACTTTGCCCTCGGACATGACCGCCACGGTAATTCCGACTTCAACGGCTGCATCGACGAACTGCGCTTTTCCGACCTGATTCGTTACAAGTCCGACTTTACCCTGCCCGACAGCTTCAGCAGAAACTATCGAAAGGATGCGCCCCCGCCTTCGGCGCCCACCGGCCCGCCGCTGTTGTTCGAGGGTACCTCGCAGTACGACGTTCTGCAGCTCGGCTCGCGAAAGCACGTCTTTATCGACGAGGCCTTCATCGATAAGAAAAGCGGTGTCAAGCTCACCGTCAATCCGCCCGTCGACACGGATTCGACCAACGTGGATGTGGGCGGCGATACGCCCCTGTTCGACCACGATGGAAAGGTATGGATGGTTGTGACCCCCGGGTACGGCTCGTCGGTCGGGCCTATCCGGCTGCTCTTTTCCCGCGACGGTATCAATTTCGAAAAACCGCAGCTTGGACTCATCGAGCATAGAGGCTCCACCCAAAATAACCTTATTTTCAAGCACCTCCCATGCTGGGGCCGATTCTTCAAGGATACCAATCCCAATTGTCACCCCGAAGAGCGCTTCAAGTTCACAGGATGGGTAGCACAGCGCGCAATCTACCTGTACGTCTCACCCGATGGCATACACTGGCGACGAAACGAAACCTGCATGCTCCCGCTGGTTAGCGGCGGCGGCTGTGAGACCTTCTACGACGGCCAGCGCGGTCTCTACGTAAATCTGCTCAAACGCGATGGAAGCTACAGCACCGGCGAGCATCCCGCCTACGGACGCGGCGCGACGCTCTTCCAGACACGCGAAGTGGCTAAGGCATGGCCTTTCAATCCCGTACAAAATCCCTATTACGAGGGCTGGCCCTTTCCAGCCGTCACCGGCGAGGGCGTCACGGTGATGGGGCCGGACTTGTTCGACCCCGACTATGGGCAGGTTTTCCGGACCCGCGCCTGTAAATATGAATGGGCCCCGGATACATACGTCGCTTTTCTCGCGCGCAACAGCCAGACAGAACTTGCCGTAAGCCGAGACTGCATGAACTGGCGAATCTATGAAGATCAGCCCTATATACCCCCCCGGCTCGAGGTCAACGGCAGGTCCGCAAGGGTGGAGTGGATAAAAGACGGAGTAATTCGGCGCTCCGACCGCCTTTGGCAGTACATCGCCGGTGAAGGACCTCGCAATAATAGAAACGTCATCCGTCTGTCGCAGCGACTGGACGGGTTCACCTCGATTGATGCCGGTGACCAGAGCGGAATCATTGTTACGCGTCCCTTTGTTTTTGACGGCGACACGCTTACTCTGAACGCCGATGTGACCGGCTGGCTCAAAGTCGGCGTCTTGAACCTCCCGGGCATGGCAATGACCGGCCTCAACGTCGGACTCACAAACAAGCCCAAAAAAGACGTCCCGGGTTTCGATATCGAAAACTCCAACCCCGTCAAAGGCGATTCTCTGAGACATTTTGTCACCTGGAAGGGAAATCCCAATCTGGCCAACCTCGCAGGCCGTGTCGTCCGCCTCCGTATCGAAATGAAAAACGCAAAGCTCTTCGCCTTCGAATTTGAATAGATGACCATCCGTGACACGACCAGTATGAAATTCGCAGTCAAAAGTTTCGGCTGTCAAATGAACAAGCTGGATACCTCCCTCGTGACCGCCGCGCTCAAAGATGCCGGCTGTGTTTTGACCGACAGCGTAAAACAGGCCGATGCCGTATTGATCAATACCTGCTCGGTCCGCGAGCACGCCGAGCAGCGGGTCATCTCTCACCTCGGCCGCCTCAAGCATATCAGGAAAACGCGACCCGAACTCATCGTCGCCGTAATCGGCTGTATGGCCCAGAGGCTCGGTGCGGAGCTGCTCGAGCGCCACAACGTCGATCTCGTCTGCGGACCGGCACAAATCCCCCAAATCACTCAACTGCTCCAAGACGCCCGCAAAACAAAACAAAAGATAATCGCCGTAACCGAAAAAATACGCAAAAACCCCGAAAGCACCGCGCTCGAGGAATTCGAATCAATTCACAGCGCCGCCGACAGGGCTGTCCCCGGCCAGGCATTTGTCCGCGTCATGCGAGGATGCGACAATTTCTGCTCCTACTGCATCGTCCCGTATGTCCGCGGTCCGGAAATATCAAGACCGCCCAATGCCGTCATCGACCAGATAAAAAAACTCGCGCAAACGGGCGTAAAACTTGTAACCCTGCTCGGCCAGCGGGTAAACGCATACTGCTATGTCGCCGGCGAAAAGACCTACTGCCTCGCCGACCTGCTCGAAATGGCAAGCCGCGTCGACGCAATCAAGTGGATAAGATTCGTCACAAGCTACCCTTCCGAAACGTTCTTCCACCCCATACTCCGCGCCATGCGGGACCTGCCGAAAGTCTGCCCTTACCTGCACATCCCTGCCCAGAGCGGCGCAGACAGAATCCTCAAGGCAATGAATCGCCGATACACCGCCGCCCAATATCTCCACATGCTCGCACGGGCGAGAGAAATCGTACCCGGCCTTGAAATTGCGGGCGACTTCATTGTGGGCTTCCCCGGTGAGACTGATCAAGACTTCGATGCGACCGTTGAGCTTGTAAAGAAGGCGCGGTACAAGAATGCCTTCATTTTCAAGTATTCCCCGCGCCCTGTCACGCATGCCGAAAGAAACCTCGCCGACAACGTGCCGGTGGATGTCAAAAAACAGAGAAACATCGAACTGCTCGCTGTCCAGGAAAGAATTAGCGCTGCCCTTGCCCGAAAATTCCTGAACAAACGGCTCACCGTTCTCGTCGAAGGGCTAAGCAAAAAACCCCACCTCAACCGCAGCGAAGAACCCGAAAGCCCCCAACTCCTCGGCCGCACCGAACACGACTGGATCGTTGTCTTCAACGGCCCTGAAGAACTGACCGGAAGCTTCGCCGAAGTCAAAATCACAAACACCACCCCACTTACCCTCTTCGGCCAACTATTGCCTCAGGGCTGAAGGCCGAATACACTCACAATTTCCCCTGACCAGTTTGCCGGCGACCGCGCTTCCTCGGCGAGTCCTTTCCCCAAATCCCATTACTCCGAAACCACGGGGGTACACTTTCATCCCTGCAACTGCCACCGCCTGCAAAACTTCCCCAACAGATTCACACGCTTTCCCTGCCTTCAGCCCACAGGTCTGTTCTTCAAAAATCGCAGGCTATTCTTCCTTCACAGGCTCACATGTGCATTCCGCTGACGGTTTGTCGCAGCCGGAACACCGCCCGTCTTCGATTGGCCTGCCGCACTTCTTACATGGCGTGCAACCACAACTCTGACACATTGTAACTCCCGTTAATCTATAATATGCATCCTGTTACTATTCACACATCCATAATCCTTTTCTAACTCAAACAGTCAATCGGTCCCAACCCTGTTTTTAACATAGGGGCCATCCCCGATACACACCCTCAAATAACACCCTCCCACAAACCGGGCTGAAAGGGCTGAATATTATGTCCGGGAACTTTCTTGGCGCCGCTTCAGTTTGTCATTGGAGACAATATTAGCTTTTGTAACATATGGATAATTCGAAGTTGATAAACCAAGGGGCGCTTCAAACGACATGCCAAATCGTTTTCTATTTGGCGTGGTGTTTGATCGACCCGGCGGCGGCAAAGGCGAAGCTTTTCGTCTTCAAAACAAGCAATCTCCCTCCCTCGAAAGAGGGTAGAGAGGGAGATTGCGGTCGTCCGAAGCACATGGGCGTTTATGAGCCGGAAGCCAGTTTCGCCGAGGCGTCAGCATTTTATCTACGCTCTTTCCTTCCGGCTCCTCCACGTTAGGGCAAAAGAGAAAATTTACCTCCGGCTCGTGCTCAGCCCCGTCCCGTCCCGCACAGATTCTGTACAGCAGCCGTACTTTCTACTTTCCACTCCACCCAGCCGACGCCCGGCGGCTTCGCTACCCACGCAAACCCCCTACTTTACACCCGCTCCCCACGCGTGTATCATCTGTACAATCGCCTATGGAAGACTCCAGACATTTCGATAATAACGACCGGGCCGCCAAAGACTCCGCACAGCTCCACCGCTTCTTCGTGCCCCCGCAAAACATCCGCCCCGATACCGCGTCACTAACCCGCAACCAGGCACGTCAGATCGCAAACGTCCTCCGCCTCAAACCCGGCCGCCGCATCGTCGTTCTCGACAACACTGGCGCCGAATACCGGCTCCTCCTCACCGAAGTTGCACCCGACCGGGTCCGCGGACGCATAATCGAAAAGAAAACCCCAGCCACCGAACCAACTGTCCGAATCACACTCTGCCAGAGCCTCCTGGCACGGACCAAATTCGAATTGGTCCTGCAAAAATGCACCGAGCTTGGCGTCGCACGATTCATACCAATAATCACCGAACGCTCAGTTGTCCGCGACACCGCCGCTTTCACATCCGCAAAAAAACAACGATGGAACCGAATCATCACCGAAGCAGCCGAACAATCACACCGGGCAAGAATCCCCGAACTTGCATCCCCGCTGACTTTCGAACAGGCCCTGAAAACCTCCGCAGAATTCGCCTGCTCACTCATCGCTTCAACCGCTCCCGACGCACCCGCCCTGAACTTGTCCCTCACTAAACCACCAACCGAAGAAATCGCACTCTTCATCGGACCGGAGGGAGGATTCACCGACAACGAACTGAAACTCGCGCTCGAAAACAACGCAACCTCCTTCACGCTCGGCCCCACAATCCTCAGAACCGAAACAGCCGCCATCGCCGCCACCGCTGTTATCCTTCACCAGCTCACCCACAAGGAAACCGTAGGAGAATAAAATGCTCTACCTCATCGCCACACCAATCGGCAACCTCGCCGACATTACGCTCCGCGCGCTCGACACCCTGCGCTCCGTCGACTACGTCGCAGCCGAAGACACCCGAAAAACGGGCCGCCTCCTTAAACACTACGAAATCAGAAAACCCCAAATCTCATTCCACGAGCACAACGAGCGACGCGCAGGCCGGAAAATCATCTCACTGCTGAAAGCCGGAAACTCCGTCGCACTCGTCACAAACGCCGGCACTCCCGCAATCTCCGACCCCGGCTTCACCCTCGTCAGAAGCGCCGTACAAACCGGGCTCGATGTTACAATGGTCCCCGGCCCATGCGCTCTCATCATGGCCGCCGTCCTCTCGGCACTGCCAATCCACAGCTTCACTTTCAGAGGCTTCCCGCCCAGAAAACCGACCCAGCGAAGAAAATTCTTCTCTGCCGACAAGGATTCCCCTCACACACTCATCTATTACGAAAGCCCCTTCCGACTCCGCCCGTTTCTGCAGGACGCCCTCCAAATCTTCGGAGACCGACAAGCCGCAATAGCCCACGAACTGACAAAAATCCACGAATCGATAACAAGGGCCACAATCTCCCGGCTGCTCGAATCACTCCCCCAAAACCCCAAAGGCGAGCACGCAATAATAATCGCCCCAGCCAAATAGCCTCGATTCGCTTAAGAACCGGAATCCCAAAAATCTTCACCATAATCGTTGCAACGGCCGCCAAAAATACAACGTATTGCATAAGAATCGGAATTCAATAAAATGCTCAAATGCGAACTCCGCAGTATGTACAAAGAGCTTCGGTTTCCGATAATTCTCTCTGAGAGGGTAAAAAATGGTCACACTCGGTAATAAGCAGTTTACATACGAGGTTTCAGGCGATAACTGGGGCAGGCTCCCGGAGGGCTGGTTCTACAAGGAGGCTACATCTGTAGACGTGGACTCAAAAGACAACGTCTACGTCTTCAATCGGGGCAACCATCCCATGATAGTCTTTGACAGCAACGGCAATGTCCTGCGCTCCTGGGGCGAGGGAATCTTTACCAACCCGCATGGCGTGACCATTGCCCCCGACGACACCGTCTGGTGTGTTGACAATGTTGACAATTCCATCCGCCGGTTCACACCCCAGGGCGAGCTCCTTTTCACCCTTGCACAGAAAAACAAGCCCGCCCCCATGATGAGCGGCAAGCCGTTCAACAGACCTACTCGCCTCGCCATTGACCCCCGCAACGGCGAAATCCTCGTAGCCGACGGCTATGGAAACGCCCGCGTGCACAGGTTCTCTCCCGACGGCAGCACCCTCCTGGCCTCCTGGGGCGAATCCGGCACCGACCCCGGCCAGTTTAACATAGTCCACGACATCGCTGTTGACAGAAACGGATGGATTTACATCGGCGACCGCGAGAACAGACGCATCCAGGTCTTCTCCCCGGAAGGCCGATTCGAGACTCAGTGGGTCAATTTCTCACGAACCGCAGCCGTCCATCTCTCAAAGGCCGACCCGCAACTGGTTTACGTGGGAGAATACTTCGCAATAGACCCCGAAGTCTGCAGCATTGCCATGCGGCTCGGGCCACGCCTCTCAATATTGGACACCAACGGAACACTGCTTGCCAGGCTCGGCGAGCATCCTGCCGGCCCCGGGCCCGGAAGGTTCTACGCACCCCATGCAGTAGCTACCGATTCCGTCGGAGACATATACGTAGCCGAAGTATCCTATTCCGAGCGACGCGATAAGCACAAAGACCCGCCCGAAGAGCTTCGCTCAATGCAGAAACTCATAAGGAAAACCTCGAATGCCTGACGAGGCTGTAAACGGCAAAAGGAAAAAAACCAACAGCGTTTAGCACAGATAGTCGTTAGTCACTGTCCTTGGAATCCGGTATTGCGGCCCCTCTTTTATATCACATATCACTTGCCTGTCCCGCTTTTCAAACAAATCCCCCAGTGCATCATAGTCTATATCCTTCTTTCGAATATCAATCGCGCACCCATTTCTTTCCGTAATCGGCCTGATCAACGGTAATATCAGCCATAGCTCGCAACCGGAGAATTACATCAACAGGCTGCACAACACGCCGCACAACTCCACCCCACAAAAGTTAGGTAACTGCCCCAACGATTGTCGGACTTTTTTCAAAGCTCAAATTGTTGTGCTTTTCCGGCCCAGTGAGCCACAAGCACTTTTGTGCAAAATGCCCAACCACAGAGTTTGGGACAGACACAAAGTTAGCCCCCCAATTTATTGGGGGGTTCCAATTCACTCATTGCCCGGTTCCAATTCGTCACACCCCAAGACAAGCGGTTCCTCCCCAACCCCAATCGCCACGCCACGCGCCCCCCACTTCACGAAATACGCGCACTATCCCGTATCCGCCCCAGATCCTCACCCGCCGCCGGCTTGCGAAATACAAACAGATGCTCATGCATTATCAGATAAAACCGCTCCCGCTCCGCCTTCCAACGCCACCGACCCGTGCACGCACAATTATGCTGAACCTTGATTATATCCTCCTTAAGCACAAAACCTGACGACAGAAACCGACGC
>Ga0180438_10010701_pt1 | contig 11217 bp, 8 predicted proteins | sample SS_ome_12_FD_132455 | JGI IMG/M metagenome (GOLD analysis project Ga0180438, IMG submission 132455) | Hypersaline lake sediment archaeal communities from the Salton Sea, California, USA - SS_3_D_2 metaG | ecosystem: Environmental > Aquatic > Non-marine Saline and Alkaline > Hypersaline >...
CCTTTGGTAACCGACATCAGGGGCGTCATGGTGTCCTCATCGTAGGGTGGTGCGTCTGCTGAAGGGCCGCGTATACCCCAATACCATTCGCCCACAATCTTGGCCTGGCGCGTCACCAGCACCGCGCCGCCCGTGCAACCAAGCTGGTCGCCGACGCGTTGGGCGTATTCGCTGGATTTCAGCAGGCGCGCCGAAGACATACCGGCGCTTTCGGGAGGTACTTTTTCAAATTCCATTTCTCACTCCTTGCTCGTAAAAACCAGAGTCGCCCCCAATGTTTCGTGAGATCGCATGCCAGCCTCAAGTGAGACAAACCCTTCAGCTCCCTGTTCTTGGTCCTGGAGTATGCTGATTGTGGATTGGATTAGCAAGTCGATGTGCAGGGCGTATACGGGTCGGAATGCCTTCCGACCTACTGAGACTGTGCTCTCCTGCCACCCGACGTTCAAGGTTTGCCAATGTGTAGACTGCATCAATCACCCCGCAAAACGAGCGGCAGGTAGACCCGCCGGAGCGAGCTCACGACCACGACCCCCGCCGATGATTTCCCGCCGTAGAGCGTATACCCCACGATGCTAAAGGTTCCAACCTCCGTCCCGGACGTGTCCCACCCCTCGTCAAAGCGAACGGAGCTGGCCGGGGCCAGGTCGCTGAACTCGTGCCGGAACTCCTGAATCACCTGGCTGTTTTCGTCCTGGACCTCTATGACTGTGGTCCCCGTGATGGGCACGGTGCCAGTGTTACTGAACACCAGGGAGATGCTGATCGGTTCCCCCACGTCAAAGCTCCCCGGCGTGGCTGTAAAGGTGGTGACCCTGCCGGCGTGAATGCCCAGCATAAAGCCCGCCATCGCCCGGTCGAGCAGGTTGCCGCCGCTGTCCCTGACCTCCGCCTCGACGACGTGCTGGCCTGAACCAAAGTCGCTGCTGTCCCAGCCGTAGGAGAAGGAGGACACCCCCGTCATGTCCTTGAGGGAGCGCAGGGGCAGGCCGTCCACCACCTGGCCCGTGCTCCCATCCTTCACGACGGCGTCCACGATGACGTTCTGAGGGGTACCAGGGTTGCTCAGCCAGAGCTCGATGGAGACCTCCTCCCCCTGGGAGTAGGCGTCCTTGTCCGTCGTGAGCAGGCTCACCTCGACCGTCGTGGTGATGGTCTGGATCTCGAAGCTATAGTTCTGGTAGAATTTGGCGTCGGTCGTCTGGGGGTTGTAGTAGAAGGGATAGATCCGTATGCTCAGCGTCGAGGTTCCCGCGGGGCTCTCCTGGACGCTCCAGTCAAAGTCGCGCTCGGGCCACCAGCCGGGGCTGGCCATTGCCGCGGCACAGCCGCGTGCGCAGCCGCACCCGGACACGGCCGGCATAAAGTTGGTTATGCTCAAGCCTGTGGTTGTGGTCAGGCCGGACCGGTTGGTCATCACGACGTCCTGCACGCTGGTCCCCTTGGGGTACTCGACGTTGACGTCGTAGAGCGGCACCAGGGGTTTGCCTGCTTCCATAACCGTGAAGCCGCCGGGGATATCGACAAAGGTCTCCCCCTCCAGCGTGGTGGTGATCTCGTAGGCGGGGATGACGACGGGGAGGGACGCGGTGAGCCCCGGCGTCACCGTCAGCGCCTGGGACGCGTGGACGGTCAAGCGGTCCTGTCGCGGTGGTGCCCACTCGCCGTACTTCGGGTCGCCGAACAGGTGGTACTCGGCCGTCCACATATCCTCCATGTACCCGCGGTCCAACCGCCCCGGGTCATAAGCGCCGATGTCCACCTTCGTCTGTTTCAGCGCATGGCCGATCGATTCACCGGGGTCCCACCGGTCGTAGAACTTCTTGGCCACGCTCTTGTTCGTGCAGCAGTAGCTGACCTCGGTCGCGCCGATGTAGACCCCGGCGCCGCGAAGCAGGAACGCCTCGGCCAGGCTCAGGCCATCGGAATATCGCCCGGTCAGGCACGAGGAACCGTAGACGAAGGGATTGGCATCTCCAAAGGGGTCCAACTGGCCCGCGATGTCCCCTGCCCCCAGGTCGTCGCACCCGCCGGGGTTCCCGTGACCGACCAGGTGTATGATGTCCCGGTCGGGCGCCAACGAGAGGAAGGCGGTCACGGCGAACGTGGACGAGATATAGTTGGTCGTATACAGGATGGAGGTCTGGGTCCCCCTGTTGATAAGCTTGGACCTGACGTCCTGGGCCTCCTCGGAGAAATCGATGTCCGAGCACGTGCCGCTGCGGCACTCGTCCCACCCGCTCAGTATCAGGCCGTGGGAGCGGTCGAAATAGTAGTGGGGCTCCCATTCGTAAATGCTCATGCTGGTCTGGATGGGGGTGAGCAGCGCGGTGGCGTTGTTCCCGATGATCCGGCCCACGATCAGCTCGGGGTTGAAGGAATTGCCGCCCGTGTTGGCATAGTACATGTCGGTCATGTCGATGTGCAACGAGGGGGCCCACGAAGCGTACCAGGGCGGGTTCATCTGCCGGCTGTGGGCCGGGATGATCTCCGTCTCTCCCACCAGCAGCAGGTAACCGTTCGACAGGTAGCCATCCGCGGTCCCGTCGCTGCCCTTCATCCCGTTGCCCCACTGCGTGATCCAACCGTCAACAAAGTTCGGGTCCATCACGTCCCCCACGGACCCGGCGACGTAGCCGAGGACACCGTCCTTGAGTATGGCCAGCTCGGCCAGCTTCGAGAGCAGGATCTCGACACTCTCCTCGTTGAGGAAATTGTGGAACCTTACGTAGGCGGGGTTGGTCACGATCAGGTAGTCCGCCTCCGCCTTGGCCCAGGCAATTGGGTTCAGCTCTCCCTCCTCGGTGGAGTAACAGGGCCTGACGATCTCCTGCTCGCGATAGGTGAGGCCGCCATAGTAACCGATCACCACCTCGTACGGGCCGATGGCGTACTGCCAACCATAGGTGGGCAGGATGGGCACAACCAGGTACTCCAGCGTGAGGCTCTCCCCCGGGGCGAGCGTGATCCTGCCACCGGGCACGGTTCCCAGGTCGATCTCCACGTCACAATGGGTGACGTCGAGCGAGCACTGGGTGGTCACCTCGTAGGCAGGATCCTGTCCTGTCGGAGTGCTCATTCTTATGGGCTGGAAGCCGTACACGTTGTCGAGGACCGAGTCCACGTCTGCGCTGGCCGTCCCCTGGTTGATGAGCGTCAGGCTCACCCGGAAGTGGTTCTCGATCCGGGAGACGGACCGGCTCAGGTCAAAGCTCGGCTCGCCCCGGACGATCCCCATATGGCGGGAGCGGTACAGCATCCTGTCGGCGTTGTCGTAGGCCTTGACCGCGATCTTGTGGGTCCCGCTGCTATAGCCGCCGATGGGCCAAGAGTAGTCGTGGTAGAAATCCTCCTCCGACGAGGGATAGGACGTGTAGACCGGCGTGTCATCGATGAGGAACTCGACCCGCGCCACCGCGCGATCCACCTGCGTGCTGTAGAGTACTTTCTGGAATACGCCGCCGGGGACCTGCTTGAAGGGATCCGCAGGCGCGGCCGGCCGGGCCGCCTGGAGCCCTAGGGGACCGTTGGGTACCCCGATAGGCTGCTGGAGGGTGGGGCTGGTCACGAGCATATCTATGATGGACGCCCACTCGTACTCGACGGCGTAGGCCCGTATGTCCACGTGGGTGCCCGGCGGCACGAAATCGCCCTCGATGTACAGGATGTGCCCCGGCTCGGGGAGCTCGATCACCAGCTCGCCGTCCATCGGCTCCTCGTAGGGGATGATCATCTCCGTGTGGCTGCCCGATAGCCCGGCCTGATCGTACGCCACCACCCTCATCGTGTGGCTGGTGAAAAAGTCCTCGCGCGCCATCCCCTGGACGAAGGGGTGCATGTAGGTCTCGTATACCGGAGAGGAGGGCGCGTAATCCGTCCCGATCAGCACGTCGTCCATGTAGAACTCGACCCGCTCGACGCCGGTGGTGTCGCTGACGGAGGCGGAGAACCGGTACAGGTCATATAGTCCCTCGCCCCGGACGAACTCGAGCGACGAGGCGACCGGCGGCAGGGTGTCGGAGAGCGCCGCGGTCTCGAAAAAGCCCTCGGGGCTGGCGACGGTGTTGCCCGCTGCGTCGGCCGATTGAACAACGTAGTGGTAAACGGTGGATGGCTCAAGCGCGCTCAGCGCGAGGCTGTGGTCCTGGACCAGGCCGACGTCCTGTTTTTCCAGGTTGTACGTCCCGGCCTGGTCGCCGTACCGCACCGTGCTATCGCCAGCTTCGTCCGTCTGCCAGACCACGACCGCCGAGTCCTGGGTGATCGAGATGGCGGCCGGTCCCGAGATGATGGTTGGCGGGGTGAGGTCGTACTCCGCATATCTGAGATTGCCGCCGGCCTGGTCGTGGCAGCTGACGTGGGGATAGCTGACCGAGTCCAGGACCAGGGACGGGTAGTTGCCCACGTCACCACCGTCCGCCGTCTCGATGGCCCAGGTTTCGCTGATCCAGCGGGCGACCTTGAGACCAGCCGCGCCCCGGTAGGCGATGTGAGGAAGCCCCGCCCCATCCAGGGCCAACGAGATGTGCGCCAGCGCATCGTCCAAGGTCACCGTCTCGGTGATCCACGTCGGGACATCGAGATGCGCGTACCTCAGCTCGTTGCACGCGGCGGCCGGCCCGCTGCCCAGGCAGTAGCCGACGTGGGGCCGGTCGCCAGCATCCAGGGCCAGGGAGGCGTACAGGCCCACGTCGCCGGCGCTGTCCACCGTGTCGCTGATCCAGGTGACACCGTCGTGATAGGCATACTTCAGGTCGCCATCGGCGCCGTTGTAGTAGCCGATGTGGGGGTGATCGGCCCTGTCCAGCGCCAGGGAGGTGTAGCCACCGCCGTCGCCGGCGCTGGCCACCGTCTCAGTGATCCAGGCGACGCCGTCGTAAGCAGCGTAGACCAGGTCCCCGCTTGGGCTGTGGTAGTAGCTGATGTGGGGGCGGTCGCCCGAGTCCAGGGCCAGGGAGGTATACGTGCCCCCAAGGCCGGCGCTATCCACCGTCTCGGTGATCCAGGCGACGCCGTCGTAGGCGGCGTACCTTATCTGAGTCAAGCTCGCCGGGGCACCAACCGCGCTGGCGCAGTAGGCGATGCGGGGCTGGCCTGTCGAGTCGAGGGCCAGGGAGGTGTACGTACCCGCGTCGCCGACGGCGTCCACGGTCTCGGTGATCCAGGTGGCGCCGTCGTGGTGAGCGTACCTCAGGTCCAGGCGGCGGTAGTCGCGGTAGCTGATGTGGGGACGATCCTCCACGTCCAGGGCCAGCGAGGTGTACGTGCCCACCACGCCAGCGCTATCGACCGTCTCGGTCTGCCAGGTCAGCGCGGCCACCCCGACCAGACCAGCGCCAACGGAGACGACGGGAGCGCACACCGCTCCTTGCACAGAATTGGGCACAGGACCGTACGCCTGGTTCGCCTCGACCAAGTTGCCCTGGCGGGCAAGGGAGGCACGCGTGACCTCCCGCGAAACATCGGCGTCCGAGACTTGGGCCTCCTGACTCAGGCTCAGTCGCACGTCTCCGGCAAGGGCAAGACCGACGAAGAGAGCACACAGGAACAGAATCCTTGCTTTCGTCATGTCGCTTCCTCCGTATTGATCACACTCAGAACGCGAGTCCCTCTGAGTCTGAGGGAACAGAGCTTGGAGTCCCGGTCAAGGTTTTCGATAGGAGTGGAAGAGGGGTTCTACTTGGGCAGACTGTCGGTGATTATACTATGAGCTGATGAATTCGTCGTTCAACCAGAATGTAGCCCGGACGCCTTGCGACGGAACTACTCATCAACGTCACGCGGTTCAGTGAGCAACAGAATGCCGTCAAGGATTTGACGAACGCGCTCACTGGACAGGGCGCCAATCTTCTCAACCAAGTCCCTCTTGTCTACGGTGAATATCTGAGAGACATTTACCACACTCTGCTTGGGCAAGTTGGCCTCTTCTTTTTCCAAGAGAACATTCCCCGGTGCATTGGCACGTTTGAGATTGGACGTAATCACACACACCACCACCGCGTTGATGCGACTACAATTAAAGACATTGTTTTGAACGACGACGTGAGGATGACGGTAGCCCGGCCCCGGTCCTGACGGTTCACCCAAATCAACCCAATAGACGTCCCCTTGGCGGATCACCATTCTCCCTCCACCAGTTGCCTGTGTTGGCGGCGCATTTTGTGGCGCAGAGCTCGCTCCTCCGGGTCTGGCAAGTCGTCATAGGCGGCGTTGATAGCCTCCAGCAGTTGCCGATTTTCGTAGCTCCGGATATAGTCCTCGACGGCCAGCACAAACAAACGGCTCCGGGAGATTTGCAGTTCACGGGCCAGTTTATCAACCCGTTCAAACAGGGATTCTCGTAGAGAAATCGCAGTCTTTACAGTAGCCATTGGTTATACCTTCCCTTCTTCTATTAGTATAACCCAGTAGCTGAGATTTGTCAATACCCAATCGTGGTTTTGCCGTCATCCGCGGCCCCTACCGCGGCGGCAGCCCGAACTGCACCCGCTCCTCAGCCGTCAGCTCGCGGATGACGCAGCACTCCTTGGCATAATCGATCAACTCCTGGAGCGTCTGCCACGCCGGGAATACCCTCAGCGTGCCATCTATATCGGCAATGGCGATGCGCTTCTCATCTGGCGACCAGTCTGCAAACGCGGCGTCCCCCACATCGTAGCGGTGGTCGCGTCCCATACTTTGATCTCGGTATCGTCAAAGCCGGCTGTGAGAATGCGAGTCCCGTCTGGGGACCATCGTGCGCAATTTACCCGATCTTCGTGTTGCAGGATCATGCGCACTCGACTGCCCAAAACAGCCATACCCAGAGCGCGCTCCGCCTGCCAGGTGTAGGGGTAGTTCTCCAGGGCCTCGTGCGCCACCTGCACCGTCTCCTCCTCTGCCGTCACCAGCCGCGCCTCGACCAGCGTGGACAGTACCCCCCTCCACCGCCGTCGCTTCCTCGGGCCGTGTGACCAACTCGTCCAGTCCTGCCTGGCGACGGGTGTCCTGCGTCCCCTCCCCCAGCTCCGTCAGCCGCAGGAAGATGGAACGGGCGATGGCCTGCTCGTTTTCCTCCAATCCCTGGTAGACCGCCTCCGCCGACTGGGCGATGGCACCCTACACGCGACCTGCCCCGGCGTACCCCGCCAGCGTCATCATCCGCCCCCGGCGGCGCTTCCACGTCTCCAGCAGCGCGTGGGACAGCAGCGGCAGCGCGCCGGGTTCGTCGCCCACGTCGTGCAGCAGCAACCCCACCAGCCCCGGCTCGAACTCCCAGTCGTTGCGCCGGGCGGGCTCCTCGATGGCCCGGCGTAGCTCCTACAGCGTCATCGAGCCGATGTAGGCCTGGTAGGTCTCCAGCGCCTCCTCGATCTGGGCCGCCATCTCGGGCGTGATCCGCACGGCGGGGTCCTGGGTCTCCGCCAGCTTCACCTCCAGCTCGGCGGCGTCGAGCCAGACCGCCTGCCCTGAGCCTGTCGAAGGGTCGGCCTCGGGGTTCATCACCACGGTCTCGCGGGTGATGGTGACGTAGGGGGCGAGCTCTTTGCGCAGGCTGGAGAGCGCCACGCGCAGGTTGGCCAAGGATTGTCGCTGGGTCCGTTCCTCCCACAGCATCTCAGCCAAGACGTCGCGGGACTGGGGGCGTTCGGCAGAGGCGACGTAGACGAGCAGCGCCTCGACCTTGCGCGAGGCCAGGTCGGTCACCGGCTCGCCGTCGCGGCGGATGGAGAGTCCTCCGAGGGTCGTAATCGTGAGCATAACGCCTCCTCTCTTTGCCCTGCACAATTGCACTCAGAATGATGCCACCGATTCACTGTCAGTGAGGTGCATATCCAAACCCTTGCCCAGTTGTCCTATATAATGCCCTATGGTATACTGCGAATAGACAGTGGAAAACCCTGGACTTTGGGACTGCCGCATGACCATCCATCAAGAACAACTCGATCGGGCCGTTACATTGGCCAAAGCTTACGGTGCGACGCGGCTCATCCTTTTTGGCAGCGCTGCCACTGCACCAGAGCAAGCCAGAGACCTGGATCTGGCGTGTGACGGCGTTGCTGGATGGAAGCTCTACGAGTTGGGCGCACGACTCGAAGAGGAATTGCGGATACCACTCGACCTCGTCCCTCTGAGCCCGTCCACTCGTTTCACTCGCCTCATCGAACGCCGAGGCAAGGTGTTGCTGTGATCCCCGACGAACTCCGCGAGGAAATTGCCGCCGAACTCGAAGCAATGGAGGCAGTTGTAGACGAGTTGCTGGCACTGCAGCGGGATGTCGCTCGCAGAGAGCCAACGGTCCGTGAGCAAACCGCCGCTGCCGCCTTCCTCGCACAGTTCTACAACGGCATTGAAAACATCCTCAAGCGCATCAGTCGCTATCACGACGTGCCCTTACCTGCCAGCGAAACGTGGCACGTGGATCTCTTCCAACGTTTCTGCTCGCCTTCCCATCCAGGTCTCCCCGCATTGTTCGATCAAGCCCTGGCATCCACTCTTGCGCCGTATCGTCGCTTCAGGCACGTAGCCCTTCACAGTTACGGCTTCCAGCTAGACTGGAACCGTATGGTCGAGGGGGTCGTCAGAGTACAAGACGTCTTTTCGCAGGTAAAAGCCAGTCTTTCCGATTACCTGGAGACCCTCGACGCGTAGCACCAAGGCCTCGACGTTATTCTTCCCCAAATTCTCACGCTCTTGCCACTGCCTACTCAGGCAGGTGGCCGGTACTCTTCATCCGCAAGCACTCCTACAAACAGCAAACGCCACCCTTGACCGGGCGGCGTGCTCGTACTCATTTCCAGAGTGTGATGTTGGCAGAACGTCGGTTATGCGCGGGTGTCGCCCGGCCGGGCTAGGCACTCGTTCAAAAACAACTTGACGCTCTCGTGGGGATTCCTCGGCTGGACCAGCGTGCCTAACCCCCAAGGAGTCTTTGGGAGTCTGCGTGGACGACGCATCAGAGTCCTGAACTTGTTCGGATTCTTTGCGCGAATGCATTCCGATGCACGCACCCCCAACAAGTTGGGGAGTCCGACACCCTGACCACGCGAAATCCTAAAGAGCCACTCCAGAGTTGTCGATGAACAAGTGCCAGGGTCCCTTGGTTGACCCTGCAGGGTTCTCGCTTGTAGTCGTTAGTATACACGAACTCTTGCCCTTGCACAAACCAAAGACCCCCCACCCCCAGCAGTCCCCGCACTTGGCAACCCCGCCACTTCAAGTACAATATCCTCGACTGTCGGTCGCACAGCCCCACCGGACGATGAAGGTGGGACTAGCCGTGATTTCAGCCACAGGGGGCAATCCTATGCGCTTTGAGTTTGCCACTGCCACGCGCATCATATTCGGATCGGGCACGCTGCGCGAAATCGGGCCGTTCGCGGCGGAGATGGGCGGCCGCGCGCTGGTGGTCGTGGGCCGCACCGCGGCGCGCGCCGCGCCGCTGCTCGATGCGCTGGCGGAAGGGGGCCTGGAGGCCGTCACCTACTCCGTACCCGGCGAGCCGACCGTCGAGGTGGCCCGTCTGGGCGTCGAACGGGCGCAGAAGGCGGGCTGCGACGTGGTGATCGGCTTTGGCGGGGGCAGCGCCCTGGACGCTGGCAAGGCCATCGCCGCCCTGCTGACCAACGGGGGCGATCCCCTCGACTACATGGAGGTCATCGGCGGCGGGCAGCCGCTCACCCAACCCTCGGCCCCGTACATCGCCATCCCCACGACGGCAGGCACCGGCGCCGAAGTGACCCGCAACGCGGTGTTGCTGTCGCCGGAACATCGGGTTAAGGTCAGCCTGCGCAGCCCGCATATGCTGGCGCGCCTGGCCTTGGTCGATCCCAAGCTCACCCACACCCTGCCACCGGGCATCACGGCCAGCACCGGCCTGGATGCCCTCACGCAGGTGATGGAACCGTACGTCTCGAACCAGTCGAACCCACCGACAGACGCGCTGTGCCGGGAAGGGATGCGCCGCGCCGCCCGTTCGCTGCACCGGGCCTATGAGCACGCCCGCTTCCAGCGGAGCGACGACGCAGCAGCCCGCGAGGATATGGCGCTCGTCAGTCTCTTTGGCGGACTGGCGCTGGCCAACGCCAAGCTTGGTGCAGCGCACGGCTTCGCCGGACCACTGGGGGGCATGTTCCCCGCGCCCCACGGCGCGATATGCGGCCGCCTCCTGCCCCACGTGATGGCGGTCAACGTGCGCGCCCTGCAAGAACGGATGCCTGGGAGCGAGCCACTGCGCCGATATGCCGAGGTCGCGCAGATCCTGACCGGGAACCCCAGCGCCACCGCCGACGATGGCGTGACGTGGGTTCAGGAGCTCTGCGGCATACTCCAGGTGCCCTCGCTGTCCGAATACGGGGTAACGCCAGCGGACCTCCCGACCCTGATCGACAAGGGCTCTGTCGCCAGCAGCATGCGGGGCAACCCAATCAAGCTCACCCCAGACGAGATGGAGGAGGTCCTCGCGCGGGCGCTGTAGCCGACGGAGGGATACAACTCTGTGTCGAGGAATCCGTATAGATAGTGGTACCAGAACGATAAGGAGGGTCATGATGGACCGTAGACGCAGATCAGGTATATTTGGCGGACTGGTGTTAATCCTGCTAGGGGCGTGGTTCCTGGCCGTCCAGTTGATGCCCGGCCTGCGATTCTCGTTCTCCTGGCCGTGGATCATCATCGGCATCGGGGTGTTCCTACTGGTGCTCGGCGCGCTGACCGGGGCTGCTGGAATGGCGGTGCCGGCCTGTATCGTTGGTGGCATCGGCGGGTTGTTCTACTGGCAGGACGCCACCGGGAACTGGGAAAGCTGGTCCTACGCCTGGGCGCTGATCCCCGGTTTCGTCGGCGTGGGGGTCGTGCTATCAGGCCTGCTCGAGGGCAAGTTCGGCCAGGCGCTGCGGGAAGGCGGCAACCTGATTCTGATCAGCCTGGTGCTTTTCGCCGTCTTTGGGTCGCTCTTCGGCGGGGTGAACATACTGGGCGACTACTGGCCGGTGCTGTTGATCCTGTTGGGCCTGTGGCTCCTCATCCGGCCTTTGTTCCGATCCCGCTGACGGGCGACCAGCCGCCCTGCCGCAGGTTGCCCGCGACGTCTCGCGTGAGCGCACGGCGGCCTAAGAATCAACCGTTCTGCGTGTTTATGTTATAATCTACCGGAGGAAACACTCAAACGCCAGATTAGTTTCAGGAGGAAAAGAGAGATGAGAAGAGGTAGCTATTTCTGGGCGGGCATCCTCATTC
>Ga0180438_10010702_pt1 | contig 11216 bp, 10 predicted proteins | sample SS_ome_12_FD_132455 | JGI IMG/M metagenome (GOLD analysis project Ga0180438, IMG submission 132455) | Hypersaline lake sediment archaeal communities from the Salton Sea, California, USA - SS_3_D_2 metaG | ecosystem: Environmental > Aquatic > Non-marine Saline and Alkaline > Hypersaline >...
CTGGTCGCTCTCTCTCGACTGGCGGTGCGCTACCCGGGTATCCGGGAGCTGGATTTCAATCCCGTATTCGTTCAGGAAAAGGGCCTCAAGATCGGGGATGTACGCATCATTCCGCAGGCGCGCTCACCCCGGGATGCACGCGGTTAGAAGTCGAGAAAATCCCGCGGATTACCTACTAGCAGAGTCTCGATCTCCTCGCCGGAGATGCCGTATCGCTTCATGGCAGGTAGGACATTGCTCAGAATGTGATCATACCCCCACCCTCCGTAGGCGTGGAGCCTGCACTTGAGGCAGACATCGCATCCCAGCATGATCTGCCCGAGATATCCCCTCTCGAGAAGCGAGCACAAGCTCTTAACCCGATCCAAATCGGAGGGACCGTAGTTGGGGTGCAGACAGAAGTTTTCCCCGAAGGTGTCGAACTCGATGTTGGCACCTGTATTGAAGATATCCTCGAAGTAGGACACTTCGACGAAATCACTGTCCAGGTGGCACAGCGCGACCTTGGACAGATCGGCACCATTGCTTGAAAGGAGGTCCAGTATGTCCATTGCTAACCGGCTCTTCGGATTGGTGTGCACGGCTATGGGCGCTCCTTCGCTTGCATTGACCCGTGCGGCGGCAACCAGCACCTTGGCTTCCTCCGGGTACAGTCGTTCGCTGGTACCGATCTCACCGATCACCCCCGCGCGTACTCCGCTTTCGCCGATCCCCACCCGGATTTCCCTCAGCATCTCATCTTGTAGTGCCTCCACCGACATCCTTTTCACTTCCGATGATTGATAGGCCTCCACATAGCGTCCGGTGCAGGTAATGATGTTGATCCCGGTGGCCTCCGCGATCCGGCGGAGTGCTCCGGGATTTCTGCCGAACTCCGCCGTGGTCAGATCCACGACCGTCCGTCCACCGGCCTTGCCGAACTCGAGCAGCTCGGCTATCGCCAGATCGACGTCGTCGAGGATGAGATTGTCTTTGATGGCCGACGGATTGTTCGTAACGATTCCCAGGGTTGCCAGCTCCACCTTTGCTTCAGCCTCTACGCCTGCAATCGACTCGTAGTTCTTTGTCAGATCGCAAAGCATGTGTTCGTGGATATCCGTGATGCCGAGCTGTTCCGGCGGGATCTCACCGCCGACTGTAATCACTGCCATCTTTTCGACCGGATGAACCATACCATTTCCTGAGGGACAGTTCAAATAGAGCTGGAAGATCGCACGGTAAAAGGTTATTTCAACCGTAGCGAAGCTTCGGGTATAATGATGGGAATTCAACCGACTGCACAGTGGGAGGAGATGAAATGGGCAACAAGCTCGCCGTGAACAACGGGAAAAAATCGGTGTCGCCTGAACTCAAAATACGCTGGCCCGTCATCAGCGAGGCGGACAAGCAGGCGGTCATGGAAGTCCTGGACAGCGGGAACCTCTGGGGCCCCTATGCGCCGAACTGCAAGGGACTGGAAGCGGAATTCGCCGCCTACGTAGGAACGAAATACTGCATTGCTTTCAACAGCGGCACAGCAGCGCTTCACGCCGCCGTGCGGGCCGCCGGGGTGGGGCCGGGGGACGAGGTGATCACTGCCGCCTACAGCTTCTTGGCCTCTGCGGTGGCCGTGCTCCACAGCAACGGGATCCCGGTATTCGTGGACATCGATCCAAAAACCCACAACATCGACCCGGCGAAGATCGAAGAAAAGATCACCGAGCGAACCAAAGCGCTCATTCCGGTCCACATCGAAGGGACGCCGGCGGAGATGGATGGGATCATGGAAATCGCCCGGAAACACGGTCTGGTGGTGATCGAGGATGCGGCGGAAGCCCACGGGACCCGCTACAGGGGCAGGAACATCGGCACCATCGGGGATATGGCGATCTTCAGTCTGAACAGCACCAAGAACCTTCCCGGCGGAGAGGGAGGGCTGTTCATCACCGACAGCGCCGAATATCGGGGAAGGGCCAACATGCTGCGCATCTTCGGGGAATACATGGAGGAAGGGGAAGGCAGAAGCTACGTCGCCTATACCCTGGGTTGGAACTACAGAACCCAGGAGATGCCCGCCGCCTTTGCTCGCAGCCAACTTCGGCGCCTGGACGCTAACAATGAGAATTCCCGTCGAAACGGGGAGTACCTGTCCAAAGAGCTGGCTAAAATCAAGGGCTTGGAGCCGCCCTTCGTTCCCAAACACAGCCTCACCAATTACTACAAATACCGCCTGCGGTTGAAACCCGTTGAACTTGGTCTGGATATCGATGCGGAAGAGTTCCGAGACAAGCTGTTGATCGCCTTGCGGGAAGAGGGGGTGGACGTGGCCATCTGGCAGACGAAGCCGCTGGTATCCAACCCTCTGTTTCAGATCCGCGACGGGTACGGTTCCGGATGCCCCTGGTCCTGTCCGTTTTACAAGGCAGAGATCGTCTACCGGGAGGAGGAATACCCGGCAACCATCGACCTGTTGAAAAACTCGATCATCCTAGGCAGCGAAGAGTATCCCCTGTTTCCCCAGAAGATCGAGCTCATGGAGCGGTACGTAGAGGCTTTCCACAAGGTCTTCGACAACCTCGAGGAAGTGCTGGGGATCGATGTGTCCCGGTTCAAACGCAAGGGTGCATTGGGCAGAGCGGAGGAGCTGTAGTAGAGATGGATGGTCCCGAAAAAGTATTTCCGGAAGACGAACTCAGCAAGAAACAACGGGTATTGAACACCTTGAACCACGAGGCGGTTGACAGGGTGGCGATTCACGAGCAGCTCAGCTACAACAGCACCGTCATTGCTTATTTCACCAACAAGAAGATCGAAGGTTTCGACTTTACCCCGGAGGACGTCGGTGTGGCGATCCGACGAACCCTGGATACGTGTTTCCCGATTTTCGAAAACAAAGGCACCGGCACGGAGAAGACCGGAGATGGATTCGTTTTCAAAAACGATCATTGGACGACCTGGCGCGTTTCCAGGCCGTTCACGGAAGAAAGCGGAGCGGCCCGGTGGTTGGAAAGCAAGATCGACTGGATGAATAGAACCGGTTTCAACGATCACACCGCGGTCAAAGTTGAGGCCGATGGTCCTCAGAGCCACCAGCTGCGTTTTGACGGTGCTCAAGAAAGGCAGCGATACCGGGAATATATGAAGGACCTTCAGGAGAAAGTCGGGGAAACCGTAATCATTGACTTCAGCTTCACCGGTTTCTGTGATCTCTTCGATGCAATGGGGTTGGAGATATATACCTTTTTTTCGCAGGATTACCCCGAGCTGCTCAGAGACTATATGAAAATATCGATCGAAAATGAATTGCGGAGAGTACACGCCGTGGCCGACAGCCAGCTCTCCCCGCTCATTCTTATTCCGGAGGATTTCGCCACCAAGGTCGGCCCTATTTTCGGCCCGGCATTTCTGGAGCGGTACCACTACCCATATATCAAACGACTGGCTGCCGCCTGGCACCAGCACGGTCTGAAGGTCATCTACCACAGCGACGGCAACTACAAATCTGCGATACCCGAGCTCATGGCCTGTGGCGTGGATGGATTCTACTGCCTTGAGCCGAGCTGCGGCATGGACATCATCGAGCTGAAACGGCAGTACCCGGAAATGATCTGGGCGGGCGGCCTGGATGGAGTGAATCTGATGGAGAGAGGCACCCCCGAACAGGTGAAGCAGGAAGTACACCGACAGATCGAACAGAGCGGTGCCTTGAGGGAGGGGGGAATGCTTCTGGGCACCTCCAGCGAGATCAATCCGACGATCAGGCTGGAGAACTACCTGGCCATGATCGAGGCGGCGGGGGAATGCCGCCTGGATCTATCGGGGGAACACTCCCTTGATCCCGCTTAGACGACAGAAAGACCGGAGCTCAGACCCCACACGGCCATAACCCAGCATCCAGTGATGACCAAAACCGTGCTCATTGATCACACCCAGCAAGGTCTCCAGTCCGACCTCCGGCTTCACCTTTACCGGGTTCCCCTCGAATACCATCTCCGTCTCCACAGCTGAACCTTCTACCGCGCATAGCCTGTAGGTTCCCCTCCTGCCTACCAGATTGGCGAAGGTCACATTCGGGGATGGTTTGGCCGGAAACTTGATGCACACTCCCCGCTCAAAAAGGCGAACCGGCGTCAGCGCGATGGCCTGGGGACGGGCCGCCAGACTCGGGGAAGCACAACCGCAATGGGAGGTAACGATGGTGTTCTCCCGTTCGTCGATCTCCAGGAACTCGCCGAAGTGAACCGGCTCGCCGCTGAACTGCTGCAGCAGGTACATGAGGATAGCCGAGTTCATGTCTCCTTCGCAGGCGGTCGGGATCCCGTCCTCCGAGAGAAGACCGGTAATGATACAGGCGATGCCGGCATAATGAGGATAGCATCCCAAGCCGAGTGCCAGGATTCCGTTCTCCTCGGATAGAGTACGAAGGGCCAGATAAATACGCAGGGATCGTTCCAGGGCTTGTTCCGTACTCTCAACTGTAGCGGCCAGAGTTTTCAACCGTTGAACAACTTCTTGGATTGAAGCCGGCGGCACCGCGTCGGCCAGAGATTCGATCTCTTCCCAGCCGTAGCTGACAACCTGCGGGCCGAAGGAACGGGTGATTTCGACCTCATCGAAAGCGATGGGGGTCATTCCCGGAGTGCGCCGTCCTATGAAACCCAGCTTGCCCGACTCCAGCCGCCGTTTCGCAGCCGCCGCCCGGGCGTACACCGCAAGGGGCAGGAAGGTGTCGGAACGTTCCGGCGGGCCGTAGAATACATTATGCTCACTTCCCAGGTCCGTCAGATAGCTTCCCAATTGATGGGCTCCGACGATCGATCCGGAACGTATCCCGGGAACCGCCAGAATGGCCAGCGGCCGCTCGATCTCTTTGAGGATCCGCACGCTCAGATGATCGAAGCTCCAGGTGATGACAACGGCAAGAATCAGATCGGGATCCCGGTGCTGGAAAAAATTGGCGGCCTGGACGGCCGAAGCCTCGTCGGCCACCAGGTCCGGCGCCGAATGGACTTCCAGACCGGCATCCACCAGCTGATCCTGCACCCGTTGCATAAGGGATTCGGCCTCCTGCCACCCTTCTTCGGTTTTTTCCAGCACGCCATATACACCAACCTGCGGCCTCAACGCCATCGGCTTCACCTCCCTCTGTTCGCTGCTCACACCCGGATCGGGTAGTTCCCGATCTCCCGCCACTTGTTCAGCAGGATCCTCACTTTGGCCCAGGGATTGGCTCCGGCCAGCAAAACATCTACCGGATAAAGAATAAAACCTCCCCCCGGAGCGAGAATGCGAATCGCCTCCGTGACCGCCTGTTCAATTTCCCGTTCAGATCCCTGACCCAGGGTGATGGCGGAGTTGATCCCTCCCCAAATAGAAATACGGTCACGAAATTTGTTCTTCAGTATTTTCAGATCCGCCTGGCCTTGAACCGGGTCGACCCCGAACACACTATCCATTCCGAGCTCCAAGAAATCTTCCGCATAAGTATCAATGGATTTAGTCATAATGTAGGCGAATCGCACCTGCGCCTGGTGACAGATGTTTATTAATTTCTTCAGCCGTGGTTTGAGCAGCCGCCGGTACACCTCGGGAGTGAAAAAATCGGTCATCTCATACCAGGCCGAGTGGAACAGGATCTCGATTCCCTCATCGATCATCATAGCCAATCTCTTGCTTTCCCACTCCAACAGCAGGTCAAGCAGCTGCTCGAGGAAATCGATACGATCGTAAGCCCCCAGGATCGCCGCCTCGATCCCCAGCAGCCAGATCAGACTGTCTCCCAGGGAGGTTCTCCCTCCCTCCAGAATTACTCCCAACCTGGAAGCCGCCTTTCGCAGCTCAGCAGCCTCCTCCTTGAAACGTTGGTATTCCTCCTTCTTGGGTTCTCCCAGAAGAACATCCAAATCCTTCAGATTCTCGGGCCCTTTAATAAGATACTCCTTGCTCCGGGACACACTGAAATCGCTGAATACGGGGATATCTATTCCATGCGGCCAGTCATCGGTGACATGTACCGTTTGCCGCAAGGTACCGCTGCCTGTGTGATACACCTTCTCGATAACGGTTCCCTCCCCGTCAGGTGCCGCTGTTTGGTGGACAGAAGATTTCACCTTCCGCACACCTTCAACGAAATATTCCTCCGCCCAACCCAGGGGCGGTTCAAGGCGGAGGGTATCGTCCACCCCGAGATCCAGCAGCTGCTCGGCACGCCGGATGTGATGGGCGATTGAATAGGGACGCCGGACATCATAACGGTGGAGGTTGCCGAAATCGAATCCCGCGGCCTCCTCATAATCCAAGCCACTGCCCATCAGCATCAGGTATAGGGGCACGTGGTCCGGTTCTTGATGGCTCAGGGCGCAAAGGATCCGCTCGCGGGAGTTCATACTGGTTTTCAGGTTCACGCTCCAGTCTCCCGAGCTAGGTCTTTGCTTCTCTGCCGAGAATATATTTTGATGAAATAATGATGATCAATGTAGAGGTAAGAAACACCAGCGAGGCCAAGGCATGCACCTGAGGGGTAAACTTGGCCCGCATCATGGCCCAGATCTTCAACGGCAGCGTCAGCTGGGCCCCGATTACGAAGAACGTGATCAGCGTTTCGTCAAAGGAAAGGACAAAGGCCAGAAGACTGCCGGTGAGCAGGGCGTTACGGATATTGGGCAGGATTACGTAGAAGAAAGTCTGGGTGGAGTTCGCTCCCAGGTCATAGGATGCTTCCTCGAGACTTCTGCGCACAACCATGAGTCGTGCCAGCACCGTTTTGAAGACCACCGCCGTGCAAAACACGACATGGCCGATGAACACGGTAAACAGGGACTTGGGAATCCCTACCCAGGAAAAGAACAGCAGGAGTGCCAGTCCGGTGAAAATCCCTGGAAGAAGAAAGGGCAGAAGAATCACGACGTTGTAAAACCCCGAAAGCGGAAACTTGTAGCGGTGCAGGAGAAAGGCTGCAGTCACACCGATGATCAGCGATCCTCCCACAGCACCAAATCCGATGATCAGGGTATTGCGAAAGGCAACCATGATCGAACGGTTTTGGAACAGCTCCTGATACCATGTCAAAGAGAACTTGGACAGAGGAAAAGCGGCAATTACACTTTCATTCAGAGAGAACATGATTACCAGGATGATCGGAACGTAGGTAACCAGAAGAAGCAGGAATCCGAATCCCGGGCTGTACAGCTTGCCCAATACCCGGCCGACCTTTCTCAATCTGCTGCCAACCATGGTCCCGTTCGATTCGTCAATCACGGCAATCAGATCTCCCGCAGGGCTCCAAAGCGATTGCTCACCAAAATGGTGGACAGGGCAATCACCAAAAGGATGGCTGAAAGAGCAGCCCCCAAAGGCCAGTTGTAGGCGATTCCGAAGTTCATCTGGATTGCTTTGCTGATCGTCATTCCCTGGGTTCCCCCCACCAGGATTGGAGTGAGAAAATCCCCTAGAGAGAGTATGAAGATAAACATCGAGCCCGCCACGACTCCGGGTACGCTGATCGGGAAAATCACCCGCCAAAAAGTCTGCAGATCCGAGGCACCCAAATCTCTGGAGGCCTCGATCAACGACCTGGGAACCTTCTCCAACGAGGTATAGATCGGCATCACCATGAAGGGAGAGAGGGTCACACACAAGGTCAGAAAGATCGCAAAGCGGTTGAATAAAAGTACCTGAAGGGGTTCTTCGATAGCGCCGATGAAGATGAGGAAGTTGTTGATCAGGCCGTTGGAACCCAGCACGAGCCGCATGGCATAGATGCGGACGATGTAGCTCGTCAGCAGCGGAATGAGAACGAACATGTACAGCAGCGATTTTAGCCGGCCCGATTGCCGGAAGATGTGCAAAGCCAACGGGTAGCTCATGACAAATGTAATGATCGTCACTCCAAAGGCGATGATAAGGGATCGCAGCAGCAAAGCGGGATACAAGGGGTTGGTAAAGAATCGCACGTAGTTGCCGAAAGAGAACTCCCTTACTATGGTTTCGTTCCTCACCACCCAGAAGCTGTACACCCCAAACATCGCTATGGGTATCAGGATGAAGAACAACAGCCACACTGACGTTGGAAACAGCAGCGTATACAAACCAAAACGGCGATGTTTCTTCCCAGGCTGCATAGAGAGATTTGCTCTGATCTTGCTCATGAGTTGTTCGAGACCAGCCAGCACTGGTCCTGATGCCAACCGATTCGTATCTTCTCTTTCCGATCAAGCCCTCCCGAGGGATACCCGCTCCCTGCCTTCAACGCGTGCAGCTTGATCATGATTTCCAACTCCGGAGAGGAAACGGGGGATACAAAGAGCTTTTCTTCGGAACCTACGAAAACCCGTCTTCTGATGATGCCCTCATAGATGTTACCGGCCGTGCCGGCCTGATCGCCGATGAGGATGTTTTCGGGTCGAATCACCACATATAATTCATCCCCTCCTTTGATGGGAGCGATGGGCTGTTTGTCGGCGAATTTCACCGCCACATTCCCGATCTCGGTCTCTACGGTAGCTCCACTTGCCGATAGATCGACTACCCTCCCCTTGATCAGGTTGTTCTCGCCCATGAAGTTGGCCGTAAAGAAATTCTGAGGATAGAAATAGACGGCTTTGGGATCATCAAGCTGTTGAATCTGTCCCTCGTTGATAATGGCGACCCGGTCCGACATGGTCAGACCCTCTTCCTGATCATGGGTAACGTGAACGAAAGTGATATTAACCTGTTCCTGGATCTGCTTCAGGGTAATCTGCATCTGTTTTCGCAACGCCAGATCCAGCGCTCCAAGCGGCTCATCCAGCAGAAGCAGTTTGGGCCTCAATATCAGAGCCCGGGCCAAGGCTACTCTCTGGCGTTGGCCTCCACTCAGCTGGTCAGGATAGCGCTCTCCGAAACCGGAGAGCGCTACCATCTCCAACGCTTCTTCAACCCGCTGTTTGATCTCCTGGCGACCGATCCCCCGCACCATCAGCCCGTAGGCGATGTTCTTGAATACGTTCATATTGGGAAACAGGGCGTAATCCTGAAACACCGTGTTAAAGGGCCTCTGGTTGACCGGTGTCAGGGCGATATCCCTGTCCTCCAGAAGTATTCGGCCCTCGTCCGGCGTCTCGAACCCTGCAATTAAACGGAGGATGGTGGTCTTTCCGGATCCACTAGGGCCCAGAATGGCAAGAAACTCCCCGTCGTAGATGCTCAGATCGACGGCATCCACGGCAACGACGGGACCGAAGCATTTGGTGACCTTTCCCAGCCTAAGCAGTTCTTTCACGAGTAAATTGACGACTCTGCAGCAGAAGGTGTGTTATTTTGCCAAAATTAGTTTGATTTCGCTCCACTTCTCTGTCAGCGTCTGATAATCCCCGCGGGGCTGCAACCAGACGATTCGATCCATCTCATAGTCGATGCCCTCCGGCGGATTGCATGCCCCGGGGTAACCGATGGTATCGGACATCATCTTATTGTAGTCCTTGCGGATGGTGTGATTGATCCATTTCTCCGCCAATTCCTTGTTCTTCGTCCCCGCCGATATGATCCAGCAATCCAGCCAACCTATGCCCCCCTCTTTGGGGATTGTCAGTCCGATGTTCAATCCCTTCTGATTGGCTACGAAGGCTGTTTGCTCCCCGAAAGCCATACCCAGGACGGCTTCCTTGTTCGCCAACAGGGCGATCTCATCGGTTGCACCGGTGGTAAGCGTTCTGAGCTGCGGCGCCACCGCCCGGAAGCCTTCCTTCAGCCTGTCGTAGTCGCTTTCGGCGAAGTTCCAGATGTCCTCGAAACCACCCAAAATCAGGGCCATGGTAACCATGGTGTTCTGTGGTTCGTCCAACAGCACCACTTTGCCCTTGTATTGCGGCTCCATCATGATTCGCCAGGATTCCGGTTCTTCACTAATCACATCGGCATCGTAGAACAACGGGATGGTGCCCCATGCATAGGCCACACCGTAGGATTTGCCGTCAAACTGGACTTCTTCCAAATCCCGGAAGTTGGGCAGGAGTTCGGTCTTGGCATTCGGAATATTGTCCATATTGATCGGCAGCATCAGGTCTTTTTCGTAGTAGCGCTGGAACAGGCTCGTGTCGATTGTGACCAGATCAAAGCCCGCCCCGCCGTCCGCGACCATTTTACTGAAGATCTCATCCACCGAAGTCGCATTGGTGATGTTGATAGTCGCCCCGGTCTCCGCCTTGAAGGGATCCACCCAGGCCGGCTCGGCGTAGCCCTCGAAAACGAGAAGGTTCAGCTCATTCGGTTTTTCCTTTTCCCTGCCTCCGCCAGCGAATAGCGACACGGTGCCGAGCAATGCAATCAGTGCGATGAGCACCACTATCTTGGAATGGATTTTTCTCATTTCCGTACTCCTTTCTACAGAGATTCTTACAATAATCATACAGTATGATTCTGATATGTCAATTCTAAAAAATTCCGGGCGGTTCTAAGCCTGGCGTACATTCGCTCGACAATAATCCGCGGATTCTCTTGTGTGTAGACCAGGAAGTTCTGCCTGGCCAGGGAAACAGCATCTTCGCAGGCGGACTACATTGCGGCCTTCTATATAACGAATCGTCGCGTGGTACACGCAGCTAAGCTCGTCGACCTCTTTGATCTCCCGCTGGAACTCCGTTTCAACGATCGGTTTGGCGCTGAAACCGACCGATCAACCGTTGACCTCCGCTGTCAACGCATCGATATTGGGCTCCAACCCAGTGTCAAGCTGCCGGTCCGCGGGGATGTAGGGAAGGGTCAGAAATCCGACGGTCAGATCTTTCTCGAACTCCGGATTGTAGAGCTCGTACTCTTCCTCCACCCACATACGCTCTCCCCGCTGCTCGAGGAGGATCGTCAGATTCCGCAGCTCGATCCTGGTCTTTCCGGCGGAAAACAGCACCCCGCCGAAGGAGTTGACAACCGGTTCGCCATGGAGCGCCAGAACTATCAAGAGGTTCAATACAAGCACCGAGGACCGCTGTTTCATGTCTATTTCTCGTAAGAATTTCGGATTGATGCAGGCTTACCCCCCCACCATCTCTTAGGGTAGTACCGCTGAAACTGAATTCAAGGCATTTCCCCGTGATATCTGAGGGTAGGCGTGGACAAAAACCCATTGTTTAGGATACCGACGATCCACCCCGTCTGGGTTCAACCCCGCAGCCAGGGCGGAATTCCCAACTTCCTCTTCACCATCAGCACGGTATTGGGGCAGTGCTTCGTGATAACCTCCGGAACCGAACCGAACAGCAGCC
>Ga0180438_10010704_pt1 | contig 11216 bp, 9 predicted proteins | sample SS_ome_12_FD_132455 | JGI IMG/M metagenome (GOLD analysis project Ga0180438, IMG submission 132455) | Hypersaline lake sediment archaeal communities from the Salton Sea, California, USA - SS_3_D_2 metaG | ecosystem: Environmental > Aquatic > Non-marine Saline and Alkaline > Hypersaline >...
ATCCATCACGTCGATCATATTTTCACGGGCCATTCCGGTGCTCGCCGAGATCGACGAGACGCTCACACTGGACCCGGACGATGTACGCAGAAAAATAACCCCCCGAACCAAGGCGATCATGCTGGTGCATATGCTGGGGAACCCCGGCCACATCGAAGAGATAAGGGATATAGCCAAACAGAACAACATATACCTGATTGAAGATTGTGCTCAGGCCTTTGGGGCACGCTATAAGGGCAAGTATGTGGGCAGCTACGGCGATGTGGGTACCTACAGTTTCAACTTCTACAAAACCATAACAGCCGGCGACGGCGGGCTTGTTGCAACCGGAGATAAGAAAGTATATGAAAGGGCCTTTGCCATACATGATCAGGGACATCTGCCGCTGCGGCAGGGGGTGGAGCAGGGGTCCCGTACGGTCATGGGGCTGGATTTCAGGATGACCGAGCTTGCGGCAGCGGTACTGCTCGCACAACTGGGCAAGGTAGAGGGGATTCGCACCGAGTTGAAGAAAAGGAAGGACCGTTTCAAAGAAGGTATTAAGGACCTGGATGGACTGGAGTTTCGTACACTGCTCGACGCCGATGGAGAGCTCGGAACGCTATTAACCGTGTTTCTGCCGGATGAACGGGTCGCAAGAAAGGTGGGAGATGCGCTCGGTTGCGGGGTTGTGGCCGATTCTGGATGGCACGTGTACAACAACATGGAGCATGTATTGGCGAGGAAGACTGTGGATGAGCTGAACTGTCCCTTTTCCTGTCCCTATTACCGGGAAAAGGGAGGGAGCATGGAATACTCAAAGGGCATGCTCCCGAAGACCGACGCGCTCCTGAACCGGACCATCAACATCAGCATCGGTGTTTCTGATGTTGGTTTGGGCTCAGGGTTCGGAGTCACCATTCTCAGTGACGATGATGAGGTCGACAAGAAGATAGAGCAGTTCAAAACAATCGTTAAGAAGTTCCTCTAAAGGTTTTGTAAAAGGTATAGAAAAGCTTTACACTGTTTTTGGGGAAAGGAGGTGAGCGAACACTCACAAGTATTCTTAGATAAAAACTTTGCAAAGGAGGTTTCATCAGATGTTGCGATCGAAAAAACGTATTTCACTAATTGCAGTCACCGTTGTGATTGTGATGCTCTCCGGGCTGGCGCTCATTGCCAACAGAGGGGGCGGTGCAGAAGAAGCCACATTGAGCATACTTTGCTTCCAGGGTTATGCCGAACCTTCATGGGTAGAACCTTTTGAAGAGAAGTATGACTGTGAAGTAAAGGTTACCTATGCAGGCACCGTTGAAGAGCATTTCACCAAGACAAAAGCGGCACCGGAAGAGTACAATATCATTTCAAACGACTCCGGCCGTGTGCAGATGTACTACGACGCCGGTCTCATTCAGGCCATCGATACATCCAAGCTCGAAAACTACAACAAGGTGGGTGAATTCTTCCGAGAGCATCCCTATGCACAGGTAGAGCCTGGCAAGAAGTTTCATGTGCCTATTACTTGGGGAACGCAGACTATCACTATCAACACCGAGAAAGTACCTGCAAACATGCTCAAACCCTATTTGAGTGGTGATGGCAGGACGGTGTCTCTCGATATTCTCGTCGCACCCGAAGCCAAAGGCTATACGGCCTTTTTCGACGAGTCGACCAACGTAACACAGATTGCCGCTATACACCTCGGCATTGTGCCTCCTACACAGTTCAGCGGCAGCGACTGGGACAGGGTGGCCGATCGTCTGTACGAGTGGAAATCCAATGCCAGAACCTTTACCACGGGATTCGACTCTGAGTTCGCCGTGATGACAGGCGAAGAGGCTTTAATTTTGCTTGGAGGAAACGATGCATTTCTCAATGTGGAGCTGGAGAATGCGGGCGTGCGTGATAGCTTTACACAGTATCCCATGACTGAAGGAACCATCTGCTGGATCGACGGCTGGGTCATCACCAAGCCTACGTCAGGCGCATCTCTGGATCTCGCCCTCAAGTACCTGGATTACATGATCGGAGACGAAGGGCAGGGTGACCTTGCCGAGCTCATCGGTTTCGGCATCGTGAACCCGGGCGGCAAGGGCCGCTACAATCCGGCAGCGATCGATGCTTGCTGGTGGTACGGCATGGATGTTGCCGATGTACCGTTCCCCATTCATGTCATGGTTCCCGAGGAAGACCCGGGCAAGCGCGTTGAGCTTTGGAACAAGGTAAAGGCCCGACCATAACATAATGGCGGGCTCCTCGCGCACAGGCAAGGGATCAAGGTTCGGAACCTGTGTCGAAGCATCTCATGAGTAGCTTAAGGTGAAACAAGGGGTGGAGTCAGGATCCAATGGATCTCGACTTCCACCCTCAGCATATAGTGGAGCTCTATATGGATGACGCAACTGCAATCGAACTGCAGAACCTCACGAAGAGATTCGACGAGGTCGTTGCTGTGGACAATTTCAACGTAAAGATACAAAAGGGAGAGTTTTTCTCGCTTCTCGGACCGTCGGGCTGCGGCAAGACAACCACCCTCCGTGTCGTTGCGGGGCTCGAGGGCCCGTCAAAAGGCACCGTACTCCTGGAGGGGAAGGATGTCACGGGTGTTCCCGCATACAAGAGAAACGTGAATACCGTTTTTCAGGACTACGCACTCTTCCCGCATATGAACGTGAAGAAGAACGTATACTTCCCGCTCAAGATGAGAAAGATCTCCTTAAATCAAGCCGAACCGAAAATCGAACGTGTGCTGCGACTCGTCAATATGGAGGGGTTCGGGAAAAGGCTTCCACAGCAGCTCTCAGGAGGTCAGCGGCAGCGTATCGCCCTTGCCCGATCTCTGGTAAACGAACCTGCAGCCCTTCTGCTCGATGAACCTCTCGGTGCGCTGGATTTCAAGCTCAGAGTAGCCATGCAGAAAGTGCTCAAGGATATTCAGCGAAATGTAGGCATCACGTTTGTGTATGTCACCCATGACCAGACCGAAGCCATGACCATGAGCGACCGCATTGCAGTGATGAAGGACGGTCACGTGCATCAGATCGCCTCCCCCGACGAGATATACAACGATCCGGAGACGGCATTTGTGGCGTCGTTTATCGGCGATATGAATTTCCTGCATGGCATCATTAAGAGTGGCAGTGAAAAGAGTGCCAAGGCTGACATCTCGGGCAATATCATCAACACACGAAAACTCAAACAGGGGATCAAAACTGGCGAGGAAGCGCTGCTCTGTATCCGTGTAGAGCGCGTCGAGGTCAATCCCCTGGAGGGAAAGCTGGACAACGTCGTTGCATGCACGCTGGGGCGCATTGTGTTCAGGGGAACCGATTATGAGGCCACATGCAGGTTCGATGATTCGGAGATACGAGCAGTGGTGAGTGCAACGGCGTGGGACCATGGGCTCAAGGAGGGAGACACTATCAAGATCGGATTCAAGACCGATGACGTGATCGTGTTTCCCAAATCCGAAGAGAAAGATGTTATTAAATATTCCGTGGAGGCGGTGTAACAGGGATGGAACTGAAAAAAAGCCGATTCGATCCGCCGCGGTCCTATATCAGGGGAACACCCATCATTCTGTGGCTCCTTTTTCTCGTCGTGGTGCCACTTATCTTCACCTTTGCCATGAGCTTCTACTCGAGCGAGGGACTGGTGCTCGAAAAGACATTTACCCTGAAAAATTACAAGGTTTTTTTCACCGATCCTGTCTACGCCCGAATCCTCTTCAAGAGTCTCAGGCTCGCACTGGGTACCTCAATGCTCTCCATCGCCATGGCCTATCCGCTTGCCTATATGGTTTCCTTCAAGATGGTGCGGGGGCGCAATCTGCTCTTCATGATGTGCATCATTCCACTGTGGGTAAGCTACCTTGTGCGCATCATTGCGTGGCGGTCCATTCTGGGAAACAGGGGTGTTATCAACTCGCTGCTGCTGGCAATTGGCATCATACAGGAACCGCTTCGCATATTTCTCTACAACCGCTTTGCCATCGCCGTTACGCTGACCTATATCTGTATTCCCTTTGTCTTCATTCCGGTATACACATCTCTCGAGAAAATACCGAGAAACATACTCAATGCGGCAAGCGACCTGGGTGCAAGCGAGTTCACGTCGTTCATAAATGTGGTGCTGCCCCTTTCGCTACCCGGATTGATCACAGGTTTTATATTCTCCTTCATCATTGCGTTGGGAGACTATATTATCCCCCTGCAGCTCGGGGGAACGCAGGGCATCATGTTCGGCAACCTCATATGGAGCCAGTTCGGTGTGGCCTTCAACTGGCCGTTCGGTGCGGCTCTCGGGTTTGTACTCTTCATCATATCAGTCACCATTCTGGGTCTCACCGCGAAGTTCGGATCGACCGAAGGAGGTTTTCTCAGTGAGTAGCGTCAAGGGTTCCGGAAGGCTGGAGCGTAGGGGTGTAAGCCTCAAGCTCTATGGGCTGCTGATTTTCATCTATCTGTACCTTCCGCTCATGGTTGTCATCGTCTATTCCTTCAGTCCCACGAAGACCATTGTGGGCATGACCGGTATGACGGGCAAGTGGTATGTGGAGCTTGTGCAGGACAAGGAGCTGCTCAAGGCAGTGCTGCATTCCTTTGAAGTGGGGATCACGGCCGTTGTTCTTGCGCTCGTGTTTGGTACAGCCGGGGCTTTTTTCATAACAAAGGTGCGATTTCCGGGCAAGGGTGTATTCAGGGCACTGGTTATGCTGCCCTTCGTGCTGCCGGGCATCATCATGGGCCTTACCCTGCTCATTTTTATTAAGAATCTCAACATTCCGCTCTCCATGCTCACCATTCTCATGGGACATGTATCGTTCACCACGCCCATTGTCATGTTTCAGGTGTCCGCACGTCTGCAGCGTATGGGCCCCAACTTCCAATTTGCGGCCCAGGACCTGGGGGCGACGCCGTTCAAAACATTCTGGTACGTGACGCTGCCCATGATACGCACGGCACTCATCGGTGCCGGACTGCTTGCCTTCACCGTGTCCTTCGACGAGATTGTCATTTCCTATTTTCTGACAGGCACATGGACCACGCTTCCAGTGTATCTCTACGGTATGCTCAGGTTCGGGCTTTCGCCTAAGGTGTACGCCGTTTCTGGTCTTATCCTCATTTTTTCTCTTTCGCTCATACTGCTCATGACGAAGTATATCGGCAGGTCCGCCGAAGAGTTCAAAGTGAGGCGATAGGGTTTTCAACGCTGACCGCCAATCGATTTACCGGTTGCGATGCATCAGTTACCGCTATAGAATACCGGTACATTTTAAAAACCGAATAGGGATGCAGGTATGAAATCCAACAACAAGCCAAAGATCGGTCTGTTTGCAGGTGGAATAGAGCAGTACTGGACCGAGTGCGGTATGGACACGCTCCCCGATGCCATGGAGCGCGACATTCAGAGATTGAAAAAGAGGCTCGAGGCGGAATGCGAGGTATTCTACCCGCACTTTGTCGGAAACGAAGCCGAAGCTTGTCGGGCGGGAAAGGCCTTTGCCGAGGAGGAGGTGGACATGGTGCTCATGTACCACGCCACCTATATTGACGATGAGATGACCGTTTCCATGATAGACGAAATTCCGGGAATATTTTCCGTACTCTTTCACTCCCAGGGTTTGAAAGGTATCCCGGATAAAATCGACCTTGTCGAGTCAGGTACCTGCTGGGGCGTCAACAGTGCGGCGCAGCTTCCTGGAAGCTTCAAGCGAATGTGGCCTGACTTCAACTATGGATACGTGTTCGGTCATCTGGATGACGACCGTGCAGTAGGGGAAATCCTCCAGTATGCACGGGCAGCCCGCTGCGTCAGGAAACTCCGGGGAAAGCTCATCGGTTTCCTTCCCCATCGAAGTGCGGGCGTACCCATGTATGACACCTTCCCGGACGAGGCCAGGATGATGGGGCAAACCGGGGTCAAGCTCTGCTTCCTCTACATACATGACCTGATCGAGGGTATGAAAAAGGTTGAAGCAGGCGAAGTCAAGGGGCTCGTCGATGAGCTCTACAGAACCTGCGAGGTGGTGGAACCGCCCCGCGAAGAGGTGGGGCTTGCAGCCCGACAGGCCATTGCACTTGAGCGTATGGTGATGGAAAAAGGCCTGGATGCACTTGCCATTGATACGTTTCCCGGGCTCACACCCATGTGCGGTATGATCCCCTGCGTGGGCATGGCCAGACTCATCGACAAAGGTGTGGTCGTGGCGACGGAAGGCGATCTTTCCGTTTCGGTGGCGGGGCTCATCATCAGGGAGCTCTGCGGAAAGCCCATACATTTCTGGGAGCATCTCATGTTCGATGAGGAGAAGAACTGGGTACTGGGTGGTCACGAGGGGGGATGTGCCGGATTCAGTATGGCAAAGAGCGGCACAAAGCCGAAGCTCAGGAACACACAGTACATCGATTTCGGCAAGATTCCCGGTGCCCCGCATTACGGGGTGCTTCCCGAGTTCATCACACAGCCAGGTCCCGTGAGCCTGCTCACCCTGTACCGGGGAGAGCAGGGCTACGAGATGCGGCTTGCACGCGGCGAGTCGGTCGACACACATCCGAGAGAGGTCCATTTCGAGCATACCATATTCAAACCCAACCTGCCTTTGAGGCAATACTTTGAGCGCATAAACAAGTTCGGCGTATGCCATCATTTCGCATTGGTTCACGATGACATAAGCGGTGATATCGAGAAGGTGGCGCAGCTTCTGGGCATGAAGCTCGAGTATCTGACAGATTGAGGAGGAGGTCTGGTGCGTCTCTCACGCATGACAGTCTTGAACCGGCAGGATATCGATGAGATACATGCTGCGGCGCTACGTATTCTGGAGGAAACCGGTTTCGGCACCAACTGTGCGGACATTCGCGAGCTGGCCAAATCCGCGGGATTCAAGGAGCACGGAGGGGCTATTCACATCAAACCGAGTGCCGTTGAAAAGGCTCTTGCAGCGGTTCCGCGGTCATTCACGCTTTATAATCCATCCGGGGAGGTCATTGCGGAATTGGGTGCGGGTGATCCGCTTTTTTTCAGCGGTCATCAGGCGGTTTTTGTGCAAGATTATGGCGCTGAAGATGCCAGACCAGGCTGCTGCGAGGATGTGGTCAGGTTTGCACAGGTGGCAAATACTCTTGAAGATATTGACGGAATCGCTACTCCGGTATACCCTCAGGAAGTTCCCATACATGCGGCGCTCGTCCATGCGGTAGCGGAAATGCTTCAGCATGCGACAAAGCCCCTCTTCTTTGCACCGGAATGGCGTGATGATTTCGAGGCCATCTGTTCCATAGCCAGGGTTGCCTCGGGCATGAGGAATCTTCATGAACGACCCTTCCTCATCGCTCAGCCTTCACCCATTTCACCGCTTTTCTGGATAGAGGGTTCGGCGCAGTGTATACTTTCTGCCGCAAAAGAGGGCATTCCGTGTGTGAGTCTCACACAAATCATACCGGGTATGTCGGGACCGGTCACACTAGCCGGAACACTCGCTCTGCATCATGCCGAATTTCTCATTGCACTGGTTGTGATGCAGCTTGTGAATCCCGGTACACCGGTAATCTATCCGGGAGCATGGGTAACCTTTGACATGGCTGGAGGCGGTATAGACATTGGTGCGCCTGAAAAGTATCTGTTGAGTATCTCGTCCGCTCAACTGGCGGATTTCGTCGGCGTACCCTGTATGGCCGCTGGGCCCGACACCAATGCTCATTGTCTCGACGCGCAGAACGGCATAGAAAAGGCATTTTCAGGCATTGCCGATGCCTTTGCAGGAACGGACATGCTCGTCAATTCGGGGATGTATTCCAATGCGCTCACCGTTTCTCTGGAGCAGCTCGTCTTGGATGCCAACATTGTCTCTATGATCAGGCGGATGATGCGTGGTGTCGAGGTAAGCGAAGATACCATTTCATTTGAGACCATAGACAGGGTGGGCATCAAGGGCGAGTTCCTCAGCGACTATCATACGGCCCGCCACTTCAGAGAAGAGTTGTGGGACACGGGGAAATCAATACTGCAGCGAGACAAGGTGGACAAATGGAAGGCCGCAGGGTCAAAAAGCGTTGAAGCGCGTGCACATGAACAGGTGGAGCGCATACTGGCGGATTCTCCACCGCCACGTGTTGACAAATCGGGACTCTCAAAAATACAGGAGCTTGTGGCTGCGTTCGACTCATCGAAGCAGTGACGGAGTGAAAACCCGGGCCGATGTACTGCCGGCGCAGCTGAGATCGGACAATACTGTTGACTTTTCAATCATGATCGCTATATTTGGGGAAAACCGAACAGACGGGATGAGAGGGAGGAAAGCACATTATGGCAGCGTTGAAAACATCCTATATGGGTATTGAATTGAAAAACCCTGTTATTGTTGGTGCCTGCAGTATGACATCCAACATGGGCAGCATCAAGAAGATCGAAGATCAAGGGGCCGCTGCGCTTGTATTTCCCTCACTGTTCGAGGAACAGATAGAACTGGAACGCATGAAGCTGGAAGAGGAGCTGCAGGCGGGAAGCAATCTGAATGCTGAGATGATCACTATCTTTCCCGAAATGGAGCACGCCGGTCCGGCAGAGCACCTGATGTGGGTCAGCAAGGCCAAGGAGAGCGTGGACATTCCCGTGATCGCGAGCCTGAATGCAACTCACCGTGAGACATGGGCCGACTACGCTGTACAGCTTGCAGATACGGGTGTGGACGGGCTTGAGTTCAATTTCTATGCAACCCCCACGGACTTCGACCGTGCAGGTTCCGATGTGGAAGACGAGCAGGTCGCTATCGTGAAAGAGATTAAGAAAAAGGTTGAGATACCCATCAGTGTAAAACTCAGTCTCTACTACTCGAACCCCCTCAATTTTGTCAAAAAGCTTGATGAAGCGGGTGTTGACGGTGTGGTACTCTTCAATCGATTCTTCCAGCCTGACATCGATATCGAGGAAGAGAAAAACATCTTCCCCTTCAGCTTCAGCAGTGAAACCGACAACAGACTCCCGCTAAGATATGCGGGCCTGTTGTACGGAAACGTGAAGGCCGATGTCTGCAGCAGCAGGGGCATCATTTTCGCAAAGGATGTGATCAAGATGCTGCTGGCCGGTTCGACCTGTGTACAGATGGTGAGCTCCCTTTACAAGCACAAGGTCACACACCTGAAAACAATCATTGAAGCCCTGAACAAGTGGATGGACGACAAAGGTTACAGCGATATCGATTCATTCAGAGGCAAGCTGAGCAGAAAGAACTCCAATGATCCCTGGCGCTACACGCGGGCCCAGTATGTGAAGCTGCTTCTCCATCCCGATCAGTTCATGAGAGAGTCAAAGATCAGCTGACCGTTGCGGCTGACAAGTGTTTCATTTAAAGCCTCAAATCCTCCTAACCCTGTGGAGGGTTCATCATGCGTAAACCCATTTCTTTTGGCGTCATCGGATGCGGCACGTGGGGTCAAGCCCATGCTGAGATATTCGCATCCCACCCCCACGCCGCGCTGACTGCAGTGTGCGATGTTGACAAAAAGCGGGCAATGCGTGTCGGCAAAGATTATTCAATACCCTTTTACACCGATTACCATAAAATGCTGGAAGGGGAAGATCTCGATGCGGTGGGAATCGCAACCCCCGATTTCGCACACGTCGAACCGCTCATGGCCGCTGTTTCAAAACACAAACACGTGCTGTGCGAGAAGCCGCTTGTGACGGAAAAACGGGATCTTGACGCAGTTGCACAGGCTGTTGAAAAGGCGGGCGTACGTGTAATGGTGGATTACCATAACCGCTGGAACATACCCTTTGTGAAGGCAAAAAAGAGGCTGACGGAAGGGGAGCTGGGTGAACCGATAAACGGCTACATGCGTCTGACAGACATTCAGTGGGTTCCGAAGGGCTATATCTCATGGGCAGCGGAAAGCTCCATACTGTGGTTCCTTGGCAGCCACACCGTTGACACGCTTACATGGCTGTTTGGAGATCGTGTCAAACAAGTCTATGCTGTATCGCGGAGCGGTATACTCAAATCCCAGGGCATTGATGCAGTGGATGTGTACATGGCCATACTGGAGTTCGAGCACGGCGGCATCGCACAGACTGAGAACGGGTGGATCACGCCCGATTCGAATCCCTTCATAAACGATTTCAAATTCAACATGCTCTGCACTAGGGGAATGGTGAATATAGACTTGAGTTCGAGCAACTTCTTCGAGATATACACCACAGACAAGGTGGAGCATCCCGATTTTCTCGTCAAACCGCGGGTGTACGGCAAGCCCATGGGTTTTTCCTACGAATCGATCAGGGACTTCATCGACAGGCTCTATGGGGATGAGGATTTCATCGTCCCCTTCGAGGAGAGTGTCAATGTCAATCGTGTGCTCTTCGCCATAATGGATTCAGCGGAGTCGGGAGCGCCTGTTGGTATTTCGTATTGATCAAAATGCATACATGATGCTTGCAGTAATCGGGATGGCAACACCCGTCGATCTATAGTAGCTGCCGAATGATATCATAATGGGAAGCTCGAGACGCACCTCCCACCGTTTGGCAAAGACCCAGGCCGCACCTACATTGAAGATGCTTCCCCCGCTTGAACCTTCTCCACCGCTCGGGGGTCCTGCAGAACCGTCGGGTATAAATGTGCTTGTCTCCTCCCACTCGAATCTGCCGAACCAGAATCCCACACCTGCAAGTGCATAGAAACCGTTCTTATAGGGAGTGTAGAGGAAAAGCCAGTCCCAGCGCACGCCGAAAATGTACAGCCAGTCTTGATAATCGTACTCCCAGTTGCCTTCCGTTGAGGTTTCTTTACTGGAGCTGTAGAAGAAATCCGCGAGCACCTCATTGTAGGCAGCTCCCACATCGAATCTGTACCCAGCGCCCACACCGAACCCGAAACCACCTCCAACTGGATCAAAACCCAGGCTGCCTCTTACCAGTATGTCTCCCGGAATTTTGTCCTCTGCAAAAAGCAGGGCACCGGAACCCGAGATGAAAAACAGAGCGACGATGATAATGAAAGTACGTTTCATAGGGATGCACCTCCTCTTTATGATTATATATGGTGTTGTGAATGAGTGCAATGGAATACACGGTCTGGTTGATAGGGGATTTCACTTCTCAATGAGCTCGATCCACCGCCGTGCGACTTGCCTGATGTCGAAGTGTTTTCGGGCCTCATGCATGCCAGCTCTAGCGAGTTGTTCAAGCATATCGGGCTTCATAAAAGCATCCAGCATGACCTTTGCCGCAGCTTTGGG
>Ga0180438_10010705_pt1 | contig 11216 bp, 6 predicted proteins | sample SS_ome_12_FD_132455 | JGI IMG/M metagenome (GOLD analysis project Ga0180438, IMG submission 132455) | Hypersaline lake sediment archaeal communities from the Salton Sea, California, USA - SS_3_D_2 metaG | ecosystem: Environmental > Aquatic > Non-marine Saline and Alkaline > Hypersaline >...
ATTACAAACGATGGAAATAATATAATTGTTGAATTTGATGATGACGACCTATCTAAAAATGATTTTAGTAAAATAAATGGTATCGGTGATTCAAAACAAGATTTAGAAAGATTAAAAGATGGTAATAAACGTTATACTGAAATTTACTTAAAAGATAAAGAAGGTAGACAATTAAGACTTCGAGGACAGGCTATTATTACAGATTAGTATTTATTACCGAGTAATTATTTCGTTGTAGAATTCTTTTTTTGTCTTTTAGGTTTTTCTTCAATAATACCCAAAAATAATTTTTCATTTAACTCATCCTTTAATATAGGCGCGAATATTGTTTCCAATGCTGATTTAAACTGATGTTCAAAATAATATTCAAAATCAAGCGGTATACAATTTTCTTGCAAATATTTCGGATCTTCTACTCTTTCAAACTGTAACGCATTCTTCTTATTTACTTTCTTAAATACATATGGAACTCTTTCTCCAACTTGTGGACAATTATATGGATCTCTCTTTTTCATTTCTCTTGCCAAAGCTACGTGTGGAATGTTTGCTTTATTTGTTTCAAAATATCTCTCTTGTTTGCAATTATGACAATATTTTTTCTCACTGATAAATTTTGCAATATTTTCTTCTAATGGTTTTTCCAAATTCATTGGTATTTTATATACTTTTTTGCCATTTTCTTCTACATACCACCTTTTCTCACATACGCTACAAATAACCTGTTTATCAAATTCGTATGAACCATAGCCTTTCAATGATTTACTAATTACTAATTCTTTAATAGGTACTTTTCCCCATAGTAAATTATTAGTAAAATCTCTTGCCATACTTACACTTTTTTCTATATTTTTCTCCAATAATATCGTCTCAAAAATATTCATTGATTTATCTTTTACATATGGACAATTATCTCTTCGTACAACTTGAATTCCTTTATAATCAATATAATCGTGTTTATGAGGATTTGTCCAAGTTACACACGCATAACGCTTTTTAGAAAATAATATAAATGGATCCATAACTTTTTCAAATTCCATCTCTATTGGCTTTTTAAATAAATCAGTACATCCATCTGCTGCTATTTCCGACAATCTAAATACTTCATTCATATGTTCTTGTCCTGAAAATTCTGTATGAAATTTAACATAAATCGAATCTGTATTATGTACTATAAGGTCTCCTATTCCTGCTGCAAAATGGTTATTTTCTGTTGTTAAATCATAAACATATTCATTATCATATTCAAAATCTATTAATTCTTCTATTTTTAATACTTCGTTACTTGCGTTACTCGCGTTACTTGTGTTACTCACGTTACTTGCGTTACTCACGTTACTTGTGTTACTCGCGTTACCACTTTCTATTTTTATATTTGTTTTTATTTTATAATAATCATTTTCATAATCAATATATATATTATAACCCATTTGTTGTAATTCATTATATTTTCTCGCACATTGTATTTGTGTTTTATATTTAAGACTAATATATTCGTCTGCTCTTGTATTATTATTATTATCAATAAGTCCTCTCATTAATAATTTATTTCCTGTTTTTAATTTCTTTGGGCTAATTGTTTTTTCATTTTCTAATATCAAAGAATGATCATCCGTTACATCTACTATTCCATTTCTTGTAAATATTCTTAATATTTTCTTTTTCTCGCTAATCTTATGTCTCATTATTCTTTTAATCTTTGTAAATCCCGTATCTGTCCACGTCAATATATTTAAATCTTCCAGATTTAGGTATTCTTTTGCGTAAGCGAACTCCTTTGCATTAGCGAATCGTTTCTGGTAAGTAGAATCATTATTGTAAATTGATTCCATAATTTTCCATTTTTTATTTTTTATATAATTACCTAAATTTTCGATTTCAATTATTTCAATTTTATTATTAATCATAATATAAATAGGTGTATATCCCGGAACTGAATCTCCATAAACTACCTTCGCATCATAATTATTCTCCACATATTCTTTACAAGCCTGAATCATTCTTCTACCTTCCGCTGTTGTAGCTGCTGCAATTCTCTTTTCCGGTAATCTTCCCAAATTTGCACCCGTAAATCCATAAATACTATTCATTGATACTTTCATAGCCAACTGAAATCCATCTAATACATCATATTGCATATTTAAATCTTTCTTTTCTTCTTCCGTTTTTGCTTCCTTCAATTGTGCTTTAACTCCCTTCATCTCCTTTTTAATACTCTTTCTCTCCTTCCATAATTTTTCCAACATAATCGGCAATATTCCCATTTTATTCTGAACAAATCTTACTTTTTCTTCCCGCTCAATTTCTGTTCCTTCATCTTCTTTCCAGGTAATATCTTTATATTCTACTCCTTCTAAATTATCGTATTTAGGATCTTTTACTATTGTCTCATAAGAATAATTGTTTGCAATCATAATTGATGGATATAAACTTGCAAAATCTAAACCCGATATTGGCTCAAAATGCGCACCCGGAATAGCTTCTTGCACCGTCGCACCAGTAAATTTATCTTCTCCTTCCAATTCTTCCAAACTTTTGTATGGAAGTGTCGGTACTAAATAATCGTTCAAACGCGCCTCATATAATAATTGTGAATGTACCTTGATCTGCTGTCCGCGTGATTCTAAGTAATTAATCGGCACCCATGTCACATTTGACATTGCAGTATTATTAGTGATAATACATAATTTCTTAATTAAATTAATAACCAAAGTACAATCCTTAACACAGTATTTGCATACAGTAGATATTTCTTTTGCTGTTCCTTTTCCCCAATTAAAAATGTCAAGTGGGGTTAAAGGATCCTTATGATCTCCAATAAATTCATTTGCTACATCTTCTAACTTATAAGATACTAATTTCTTTTCTCTCTTAATAATTGTATATAAATCACTGTTAAATATTCCAGGACATTGAAAATACTTAAAAATATTTTCTCCTGCTGCTTTTGACTCCAAACGCTCTACTACAAATTTACCTGGCTTATCGTGCAACCGCGTTATTCTCATTAAATCGAGTTCCAATTCCAATAATTTACATCTATTGTAAATATAGTTCCAATCAAAATTATTAATATTATAACCCGTGATAATATCTGGATCAATATCTCTGATAAAATTTATCCAAGCGCGCAACAATTCTTTTTCTGTATCATATGTGCATATTACCACTCCCTCTATTTCTTCTACGTAACCATCCTCGCTGCTATTAATTGTAAATATTATTTCAAAATTTGTATCTGTGCCATAAATATGCAAAGTATTACCAATCTGCGAAATAATGTCTGTTTCTAGCTCTGAATCCGGAAAGATATTCTTTTGTGATTGTCTCGCTCTTTCTGAAATTGCCTCTATATCATAACTTAAAATATTGATTTTTGCAACATCTTTTCTTTCTAATGGTTCAATATCAGTCCATCTACAACTTAAATCTAATTGACAACGTGAATTATCCTCTGCTGCATATTTTTTTAGCTCTACCCATCCACATAATTTGATATTTTTAATGTGACAAAAACGAATAAGCGGTTCAATATTTGCTTCATAAAGTGTAAAATTCAAATCCCTTGAACTAACTGATGGAATATTTGGTTTTGGTCTGTAACTTCCCGGACATAATATATATTTAACTTTTGTAAACGCTTTTTCATTTTTTACTATGATTTTTAAAAACTTATAATTTTCATCATTTGTGAAACCATTTAAATCTTTTTTGTTTGCAATTGAAACTTTCAATAAACTATCTTTAAATTTATATAATTTTGTTCTTATGTACCTCTCTATTTCTTTTGTTTTATAATTATTCCAATTATTCTGTAATTCATCTGGAATCTTTGCATAAAAGTATGGTGTAAAATCATTGATTTCTACACAAATACTTTTTCCATTATCCATTACTCCAAACATAAAAATCTTAAATTCTAAATCAAATTCATTTCCTTCTACTTCCTTATCAAATTTCTCCCAAGATATAACCTGAAACTGTACTTTATCTTTCATATTCACTTTACCCTTCTTTCTTTTATAAATTTCATACGGACTTTCTACTTTTATCCTTACTTTATTTTTCATTTTATCTTTTGAACTGTTACTTTTATTGGCTGGGCTATTATTTGTTAAATTCTCGGTCAATTTTTCAAATTCTTCTAAATTTGGTTCCTCGCGGTCCTCACTTTCGTTACGGTCCTCCGACTCCGTCTTTTCCTCGCGGTCCTCACTTTCGTTACGGTCCTCCGACTCCGTTTTTTCCTTACGGTCCTTTTTACGCCCCATAAACTAATAATTAATTAAATATAGTTATGAAAGTATATTTACTTAATTATTTATTGTAAAAATTTTATAATATATATTTAAATTATTTTTTTAAGTAAAACTTTAAAATTCAAAAAAATTTAAAATGAAAATAAATATTTATATTGTGGATGATTTTATATTATATAGCAGAAGGTTGTATATTATTTATTAATACATGTATTATATCACGAATCTGATGAGAGCCAGTTACAAACTGTTTAATTGAATAAGGGTCTTTTATAATGGGACCACTTGGTAATTTTCCTCTAAATTGATTTACCATAAAATCATCCATGTCTTCTCTTAATGCAGCTACTATTTCATATTCCGCAGAAGCAGATAAATCATAAAATTCATGACCAGGACCTGTCCCACCTTTGAGACTTCTTTTTGGATAAGAAAAATCATTACTTATAGAATTTCTTTTATCTCCCGTGTTCCAATAGATATTAAATCTAATTTCATTATTGTCTACTACTCTACCTAATCTTATATAATTATTATCGGCAGATTGAGCATCATTTAATCCATTTTGTAAAAAACGTGGTGTGTCTCCATCGTTATTAGATATATGAAATGCAGCTAATACACATTTATTCGGATCATTTTGATTAATTACTAATCTTATAGGATAATCACGGCCGCTTTTACTATTTCCATTATCTACTGTTAAAAATCCTATATCCCCTTTTTTGCTCGTATCTTGTGTATTATTAGATACAACTCCCTTAATTTGGCCCAATTTATCAGCTGGTCCTGCTAAAAATGAATGTGGACTTATACCTTGTTTACCGGCAAATTTAACTGTATATGTTCCATTATCGAACTTAGTATTAGTTTGTGCATTATTAACATAATATAAATATAAATATGCATCACCATCAGTTTCACACAAATGACCTTTACTATTAGTATTTAAATACATTCCTGTTTTTTTATTTTTTAATATTATTAAATTTCTTGATGGAACACCATCCCATGTACCATTAACACCTGTATTTAATACTCTTAAATCTTTACCTTCATTCCAATTACTATCATTCCACGGTTTATATATAGGAGCCCAGGAGCCGAATTTCGTGAAATATCCTTCTTGGCAACTAACATTATCATTTTTAACTATATTTCCAAAATTACAACAACCTTCTCCAAATCCGCTAACGCTGACTCCAAGCTTGTTCGTTGGCGTACAAAAAAATTTTCTAGATGGATTTTCCTCGCTTGGTTGTTGACACTGAATATTATTTGGAAAACCAATATTTTCATTAGGTGCTTTTGGACAAGATGAAATATTCTCTTGATCTTCAGTAAGACAATTTTCACCATCTAAACTACCATGTTTACAAAATCTACCAGAATTTAAATACTTACATGAGCCTCTATTTGTTAAACAATCACTACCTTTTTCTGTAATTGTTCCATTTAAATTATATATATTCGCAATTTTTATACCCTTAAGTGATCCAAAATCACTCAATGTGCTTGCATCACAAGTAGATGTTAATCTGCATTGTTTTTTATCACTTACAATTTTTGAATAATCAACTTTTTTAATACTACCACCTATACGATCAAATACGTTAAAACAATCTTGTGCTGTACAATTTTCATCCTTCATATTACCAGTTATTGTAAATCTTAGATCTTCCGGATTTTGATGTTTCCAATAATTATAACCTTTTCCATCTGTGCAAATAACACGACCATCACTTTTATTTGGTGTATAAATTAAATTACCATCAAAACTACAATTCACATTTTCGCAATAATCATAATTATCCGCATTATTCAATGCATAGTTATTTTTTATTTTCGGGTCATAATTTCCACAGGCTAATCTACATTTATCATCTTCACATACTAAATTTATATTTGGATCATTTTGTGAATTTTTAAACTGACAATCACCACCCTTTAACGGACTTCCAAAATTTTCTTTACCATAATTATCATAAGCATTTTCGCTATAATTATTGTTAAATGGGCTGTAATTATTGTTAAATGGACTATCATTGTCATTCATTGAAATATAATTATTATTAAATATGTTACTATCGTTAAATGTTTCCTTTGTGTTACTACATTCTGATCTTTTAGCATTGAATGGAATACCTTTTCCAACATTAGAACATATTCTTCTACCCGAACTAATAACGATGGGTTGTAAATTTAGTTCTGAACTTTTACAACAGAACGTAGTATTATCCTTTCTCGTTATAACTCTATCAGGATCGCAGCATTCACCACTATCTGTTCCTGTTTCGCCCTCCCCACAACATATACCGTTACTATTTATAGTTTGTCCTTTGGGACAACAGCCTTTTGTAGATTCATTTCCCGGTGTTTCTACATTTACTGGTGTTTCACCTGTTTTACAACAACCTTTGGTACCTATATTATCTGTTAATGTCATTAAATCTGGATCACAACACAGCTTTCCATCACTAACATTATCATTACAATAAGTGGCTAATGGTTTGCCATCATCATTCAATAATGTTATTCCTTCACATTTACCTTTTCCACAAGGAGCACCAACTTTATTTATACTACAGAAACTATGTTGACCAGGAGGGCAAGAATTACCTGATGGTGGTCTAGTATCAAAACAAAAACCTTTATCTTTTTCATCCATTTTACAAATATTTGGATTTTGACAAGATAATGGTATTCCATTAAATGTTACGTCAGTTTCTTTTCCATCTAAATTTATTTTTGAGCATACTTGTCCAACTGGTATATATTCTAAATATTCATTATCATCATTGTCACCATCTTTTGGTCGATTTACATATGCACATACATAATCATCTTGTTTTTTTCCATCTGGTGGGAATTTAGTATTACCACACATTTTTACACAAGTTCTAGTATCTTCATTATTTAAATTATTAACAATAGAATAACCATCATCGCAACCACAATCTGGACAATCTGGTCTATTTGCAGTGTCCCATTGTAATTTTGAACCTATTATTTCATCTTGGCATGTATCATCTGTTTTTTGTTGACATTCATCTTTAAAACATTTTTGATCTGGTCCTTGTGGACTTTGATCTTTTGGACATTTATCTTTAAATTGACCTGTTATAGACATAATACCATATGTTAGCGATAATAAAATAACAATAATAATAATTACAGTATAAGTTAGTCTTGCACCTCTACTGTTTAAAATTTTTTTAGCATTTTCTAAAAATTTTTTTGTACCGTTTCCAAGTGATTTATTCATTTTTATAATAATAATTAATTATTATTATTTATTATTATTATTATTATTAAATTATTTTTTTTTTTATTTTTAAATTTATTTTTTAATTTAGTAATTCATTTAATGTACCATTGAAAATCTTTATTAAATGTTATATAATTTATATAATTAAACATAAAGTATTTATTTATTGTTTTTTCTAATAAATATTTTATATACCATTTATCTTTATATTTTCTTAATGTCTCTAAATTATACATTTTACTATACATTAATACATCATCTTTAATTTTACAAAATGGATAAACATTATTTGTTCTCAAATCTATTAAATATCGTTTTAAAGCTGAAATTTTACAATTTTTTTTATTACAATAAACTATACACTTATGCGGATACATATCATACTCATAAACAATCTGGTTTAATCTACTCAATCTATAATACTGGGAAGTTTTTATGGTACATACTTCACTTATTTGAAAGTTACTTGCGTTACTTGCGTTACTTGCTGCGCTTACGTTACTTGCGTTACTTGCGTTACTTGCGTTACTTGCTGCGCTTACGTTACTTGCTGCGCTTACGTTACTTACGTTACTTACGTTACTTACGTTACTTGCTGCGCTTACGTTACAATTACAATTATTATTTTTAATTGTAAATGGTGTTACTATATTACATATCATACATTCATTAATTTTAATGTACGTTTTTCTTGCACAAAAATTCACATTAATTTTATTAAAATGTTCAATAAAAATTTTATTACATTCTTTATTAATTAATCTAAAATTAAAACCATTATTTTTATCATTTATATTTTGAAAAATTAAAGACAATAAATCAAAAGACAATAAATCAAAAGACAATAAATCAAATGATAAATTATTATTCATAAAAATATTTAATATATAAATTTTTAAAATAATTAATTTTAACTGTGCAATTGTAATAATTCACTTATTTTGCGAATTTTTAATTCAAAATTTCCTATTAATATTTCTAATAATGAAACTATATAATCATCATTAGAATACGTTATTCTTAATTTTTGAAGACCTGCGAGACTTAAACTTAAATTATAACTTAAATTTAATAATTTATCTGTGCTAGATTCTTTAATTTTATTTTCTTTTAATTTTTTATTACATTCATTATCAATAGACATAATATTCTCAATTAGTCCATTTAATTCTACATCTAATTTTTTTAAATAATTAATTGTGTGAATTCTAGAATCATCCCGAAAGAATCTAGATAAAAAAGGCACATAACTATAATCTATTGTTAATTCTTCATTCTGAATAGATAATTTATCATTGTCCCTTAATTTAGATATAATTTTTAAATTTAAAATATAATCGTCATACGTTTTATTTACATTTTCTATTCTTTTAAAATCGTTTGTTTCATTTTCTGTCTCTTTATTTAGTAATTCTTTTTTTTCAAATTCTTTACTGTTTGTTTCTTCGTTCATTGTTTCATTATTACTTGAACGTTCTTTCTTTTTAGATTTTTCCATTTATATAAATTTCAATTTTAAAATTTTAATTATTTTTATTTTCAATTATTTTCATTTTTATCTTTTTAATTATTTTTAAATTTATTTTTTGAGTTTTTTGTTTTTTAATTATTTTTATTTTTCGAGTTTTTTGTTTTTTAATTATTTTTCGAGTTTTTAATTATTGAGTTTTTAGTTCGTGTTTGCCATTATTATCAATAATATTAATTTTTGTTTTATTTTTATATTGTAAAATTTCTAATACTTCTATTCTTTTTATATTTTTTTCCAAATCATTTCCAAATGCTCTTGATATACCCAAGTCTGTCCTAATTACTCTATTTTCACATATACTATTAATATGTTTATGAGTACTATGACCCATAACTAAATAGTTAGCGCCTCGAAAATAACTTAAAATTTTAGAAACATTATTTTTACAATCTTTTTTATTCATTTGTTTTGGATCTGTTAATTCTCTATTAAATAATGGATTTATGTTTTCACTTTCATTAATAAAAAATGGAATTTTTTTACTTTCTCCAGTCATCCATTCAGATATTGATTTATTAACTTTGCGAATACTAATATATTTACCATTAGAATTAGTCATATCATTTTTTTTACATAATTCTAAAAATTTAATATTTAGAGATCCGTGAGTAAATACTACCGAGCCTAACTGTAACATAAATGGTCGCGTTAAACCAAAATGTTTTGCACCTGGTCCTTTTCCAGGTTTATAATATTGAAATCTACTCATATTATATCTTTTTATATAATCTTTAACATCAATATCTTTTACATAATCATTTTCAAATTCTTTATCATTATAATAATAATAAGGATATAATTCGTGATTTCCCAATATAGAAATAAACCTACCTCCGTGTTCTTTTGCTAATTTATCTAGTTTTATTATCATTTTACATATTTTTATTTCACCTGCGCTTTCTAAAAAATCTTTATTTGTATTTACATTGGGTCTTTTACCATCTAATATGTCTCCTAATTGTACTACATATGTATCACCACATATCCATTCACCTTTTCTATTAATTATTTTTACATTTAATAATATATTTACAAATATTTCATAATCAGCGTGAATGTCGCCTATTGCTAATATTCTATTATTATTATACATTCATCTTAATAATAATAGAATATATTAAAATTTATTTTATTTGAATAATAAATAACTTTTATCGATAAATCAATAAATAATAAATTACTTTCTATTTATTACTAAATTTTTAGATTTTAATTCTTCTTCACTAGAATGAAAACCTTTTCCAACTGATAATTCATTATTGTCATTAATCGATATTAACAATGGAATACCAGTGCTTTTAGTGTGACTCATCAATTCTTTTGCTAGTTCTTTTGTAGTTTCATTATTTAAATCAATTACTTCGTGATCAATACCAGCATTATTTAACATATCATATTGTTTAGTAGTAAAACCACAATAATCAGCGCCGATAACATATAATTTATTTTTTTTTAATGAATTAAAATTTATTCTTTCGCTACTTTCGTTACTTTTTTCGTCTTGTTTCGATTCTGGATGTTTTTCATTGGTATCAGAAAGTTCTTTTTCGTGTTCTTCTTTGCTTTTATGACCGACAGACTTTTTTCCATTTTTGGTATTAACAAAAGTAGGTGTACCTTCTACATTATATTTTTTTCCTAAACCTTCACTATCTTTAATTAAATCGTATATTTTTACAATAGTACCATTTAGCTTGTAATTGCATTCTTTTAACATATTTTCGGCTTTTTGTGAGAATGGGCATTTAGAATTATGGAAAAATATTATAACAGTATCATCATCTTTATTTTCATTTTGTGAAGAATTAATAGTTTTAAAGTCACTCTTTTTTCTAAAAATGCACCATAATATTATAACAATTAGTACTAATAAAAGCACACCACAAATAATATTAATAATTAATTCTTTTTTATCACCTTCCATAAAATTTGTTTCAAACATTTTTATTATTTATTTATTATTATTATTTTTTTTTTTATTTTTTCTCCCCCCGCGTTAATCTACTTAAAGCTAACGAATTAATCTACTTAAAGCTAACGCGTTAATCTACTTAAAGCTAACGGGTTAATCTACTTAAAGCTAACGCGTTAATCTACTTAAAGCTAACGGGACTTAAAGCTAACGCGTTAATCTACTTAAAGCTAACGGGACTTAAAGTTA
>Ga0180438_10010706_pt1 | contig 11216 bp, 10 predicted proteins | sample SS_ome_12_FD_132455 | JGI IMG/M metagenome (GOLD analysis project Ga0180438, IMG submission 132455) | Hypersaline lake sediment archaeal communities from the Salton Sea, California, USA - SS_3_D_2 metaG | ecosystem: Environmental > Aquatic > Non-marine Saline and Alkaline > Hypersaline >...
CTCATCCACTGCTTTCTTAACTCCTTGGTGATGACGGTTTGGAGTTATGTAATCATGTCCTGAAATGATCCCTCCCGGCTTTCTGATCTTTGGCTCCCAAGACCTTAAATCCAAAAGTGTATCTTCATAGAAATGGGTTGCGTCAATATAGACCATATCAAAATATCCATCAGGAAACATACCAGCAGCCTCGTCAGATGAAAGCCTCACAACTTTTAGACAAGGAAAATATCTCATCAGCTTACAAGCTGCTAGATACATTGCATTCCAATCTTCTTGTGTGAGTTTACTCATCCGACCGAACTTTCGATCCGGAAGAAGTTTCCAAGGATCTACGGCCCAATATTCATTCAGAAGATAACCTGAATTTCTTACGACAGTCTTTAGAAACCGACACTTGTAAACTCCAACTTCAGCAAACCGCTTCACCTCAAACTTTTTTATAAAGCCCTGCACTGCCGAACTATGAGAAAAATTTTGCAATGATATCACCCCACTTTCTAGGATCTAAGTTTTCTCGAGCCCAATCCTTCGCATACATTCCCATTTGGTGACGATATTTCTCCTTACGCATGAGCATCCTCAACGCGTACTTATATCCATCATAGTCCACACAGTAGAAACCTGTATCCCCATGGACGATTCGATCTGCTGTTCCATCCCTCGGTTCAGAAAGAACGGGCAATCCAGCAGCAAGAGCCTCAGCAACAACTCTAGGATAATTATCACGCCACATATTAGAGGTACGATACAAATAAATATGTCCGCGACCGAGAAATTCTTCCACTGAGATCGAATCAAATTCATGAAACACCATCCTTTCTTCTCCCTTAAAATTCTTCCTAAGCTCTTCATGAGCCTCCATGAATTCGAACTGGATATTTCCCACATCCTTAAGCAGCCGTTTGTAAAACTTTATGTCTTTCTCTTTATCCAATCCTTTCTGCCAGACATGAATCTTTTCCCCTTTCCCTTTGGATTCCTCGGTAACGTATTTTCGATAGTCTGGCACGCAATGTTTGAGTACCACCAATCTTTCTTCTTTTTTCCTTTCCGGGGGACAAACTTCGAGGAATCGCTCGAGATCGATGGCTCCGAAAAGGGTATGTCGTTCGACGTCTTCGAATCCGATTGCATCACGATCAAACTCCTTTTTCTTCTCTTGATTCTGAAAAACTATTGCTTTTAGCTTATCCGTTTTACCAAGCCAATTGCACTTCGTCAAAGGAGAATTGATATAATTGATTCCAATAATCAATCCGGCCGATTGTTCAACAATCTTTTCCGCCTTTTCTGTAAACTCACGGGTAGTATCGTTAGCATAGTAGAGAAGAGGAATCCCAGACTTTGGAGGACCCTCCTCGATAGGGAGTCCATTTCCGCTATACTTTTCATGGACGGTCGACCATGGATGAAGATGAACTTTCCATCCGGCATCTTGCAATACCTCCGCAATTTTGCACAAAGACTGTTCCCCGCCTCCTTTAGAATTCAGATTTCCCCACAGGGCGATTTCCTTCCTATTTTCCGTCGTAGTAGTCAAAAGAGCTTTATGGCCTAAAAGGGTCCGGGGGGACTGTTTTTTTCTCATATTTCCGGACCCATGAGCTCCTGGGAGGGTAATCTTATATAAATCCCCCTCATAATAACGCTCAATAGCCCGAATAACGTCTTTAGAAGTAATTAAATCCATACATTGTTGAATTGTACGTCCTCCAACCTGGATTGGTTTCTTACACAAAGAGTCATTATGTTTCTTATCCTTTTGAAGAGGATATGTTCGTGCTTTCCAACATCCTCCTGTGTCACAACAAGAAAAGACCCCATTGGTATGCAGAATTTGGTGATTAGTGTACCAACACCATCCAGCAGGTTCCCTTCCTCCCCAAATTGAAACACAAGGTTTTCTTGCATTTCCTATCTTTGGAGGGAGTGCTGCTGCCAAATGATTTAGAAAACTTGGCCCTGAAACACATCCATCGGCATTGTGGACCAGACTCAACAGGCCACGGATATCATCATTGAACTTATCAACCATAGAAATGACACCTGGGATTTTTTCAACCAATAGATCACTCTTCCCTATGGAAACGAATTTTAGCTTTCCCTCAAAATAATCCACTACATCTTTAAACCTTCTCCAATCCCAAATCTTTGTCGTGCCATCCCGTTTTCCACCAGGAGCAATAACCCAATACTGTCCATCAATGATTTTCCTGGTCTTTTCTTCCTCTGTAAGGTGAATATCACCATACATTCTTGAAAATGTCTTTCCAAAATTGTCATACTTCTCTCGCATAGATATGAATGGTTCCCTAGCTCCTTCTGGATTCTTTTCCAAACTCCCAAGATTAGGATCTCCTACTGCCCCATTGGAAAATGCAGCACAGAATTCCCAAAGGGGAATTGGAAGGGATTTATGCTCATCCACATTGGCTATCATATCCAAGAGAAACATCTGTGTGAAATGAAGATTTGTATTGTTGCAAGAACCAATGGCCGGATATCCTACTCGATAGAACTCCACTCCCTCCTCATTGTATGTTAGAGTTCTATCGATGTATGGATTGTTTTCCCAAAGAGCCGGCTGGTTGGAATCTACATTTACTCGAATCTCGGGAAACAAAAGACAAAAATCCCGCACTCCCGCAGTAAACATCAATCCATCCCCAAGAGCTCTTCGGTGTGAGAAGATTATTTTCCTAGCATCTTCTGAATACTCTTTTATTGCCTTTTTAGTCTTCAATTTCAATTTCAATGTTAGCCTCCTCAGCTATTTTCTTTATGAACTTAAAAATAAGATCCTTGTTTTTTATCGGACCATGAACATGGAAATGGTCCTTTCCTTCCTTTTCTGTAACAACGACAACCAAATGCTCTTTATATTCTTCTTTGTTACAGAAAGCACACTTGAATGGGGGTTTCTTTTTCCCTTTCATGGCGAAACTCCCTTGAAGGGATCCATAAACACCAACAAACGTCCCCTTGTTTTAATTGGACGAAACTTGACAAAAGCATTATACTTAATCGCATCTGCCACTGATGTCACTTTCCTTCCACCACCAGAAACCCCAATACAGAACATTGTATCAAGACACATTTCCACATGAACTGCTACAGAAGGTCCTCCTTCTGTAGCTTCCGACATTCGAAAGAGCAAACATCCTGAATAGGGATCTGACACTTCTCGTCCAATGAAATGCTTACGAAGCTGATCTGCTGTCCAATCCCCTTTTGGTAGAATCCCTACGGACTGAAGAATTTCAACAACAAGACCTGAACAGTCAAACCCCATGATGGGATCATCTCCTCCCCAAATATAGGGTTTCCCAAGAAAGGATATTGCCAACTGTATTGCTCTTTCTCTTTGGTCCATATTTTTACCTCCTCATGTCATTTACTTATCTTTACCACCACCATTGCTTCTCCGTACTTCATTTGTCAATGCTTCTATTCTTGTCTGTAACACCTTTATATCAATCTGAAGCTGTTGTTGACGATCCCGATACAAATCAATATAGGATTGAGCACTGGATATGGCAGAACTGTTCATAGCCACAGAAAATAGAAAAGCACCTGCATAAATAGTAGTCAGAATAGCAAGGAATGCAAGAAGAGTCTGCGTTTTTATTCTTTCACCAATACTATTCCAAATACGAAGCATATCTTTTTGCATCTTTGCCATATCCTTTTGTATATCATTGATGCTTTTACATTTAAGTGGATGTTGACTACACTGTTCATGAATGGGTCTTTCCTTGTTGTCCATGGTTTAATCAGCTCCTTCTATCACCACCCCAAAACGATGCTTCTTAATAGTCCCTCCTGAGAAGGTGATTGTGAATACTCCGTTGTATCTTCCTTCTGTAGCGAAATCACAAGCCACTGTTAAAACACCACTTGCTGCTTCAGCCTTCTCGAAAGCCCCATCAGCTTTCGCAAACAATTCTCCAGAAGGTCCCAGAACAGACAAAGCAAAAGAAGTCCCAGAAGACAAGTCTACAGCATTGCCACTGGACTTGTCTGTCACAGTGAACAACAGCTTCTGATTCTCCCCAGCTACCAGAACAACACTGGATCTGGACATATCCGATTAACCTCCTTTCAATTCTTGCTGAATTACAGCAAGACTTCCCTTGAGATTCCCGATGGCCTGTTTGAGATTTCCAATCTGTGCGTTAAGATCAGCAATTTTCCTTTCCAATCTTAACGCTTCTTTGTTAAGAAAATGCATTCTCTCAGGGGACAAGGATTGCTCTTCCTCCTTTGCTTCAACTTCCTCCTTTGCTTCAACTTCCACCTGCACATCTTTGTTTTCTTTTCCCATTTCTTTTCTCCTTTCGTAATTAAGACGGTTTGATTACAGTTGGCTCCTTCTCATAATTAGCCACTTGGAGGCCTTTCTCCTTTGCTCTCTTTATTGCGTTGATCATCCTCTCTTGTTCTTCTATCCCTTTTATCTCAACCCATACCCCATCAATCTTCGTCTCAAGAACAAGATTGAGACTAGAAGCAAGGGAAACAAGTTTTTGAATGTCATCCCCAGCTAAGTCTGCAATTGTATCACATCTCACTCTCCATCGAATCGCCATTTCTCTACAACTCCGTCGTTCCGTAATCTTTGTGAAAATAAGCGTCATGACAATATTCAATACAAGATATCTTATGAATTATCTTTTCCGTTCTCTCACAACCAAGAATCCTATATTCTGTTGGATATGGTCCGGGATTCCCAGCCAAACCCCTATGAATAACAGCATAAACATCATACAGAACAGGATTTTCAGTCCAGGTGCCGGACGCAATTTCAAGGAGGGTACCACCATGCGTTGGATGATCCAAGAGACGGATATTCTGAACAGCCCATACATCCGAGGAAGGAGGGTTGTTCACATTATCGAACGTGACAACATTCACTCCCGATGTCAGATATGCCGAAGGCAAGGTAACAGTCCGTTTACGATCCCAAGCACTGGAGGCATCCTCATATCCCAAATTGTTTCCATTGACCAAGATTCGAACTTCACTGGCGTTGAAAGCATAAGCATCATATTGAAGAATACTATCCCCAGAAGCCTTCCCTTCGAAGAAGAAGTTTACCTCATTGGGATGAGTTGTATCGCCACCTCCATTTCCTATTGGATCCACATGGGGAAGTGGATGATAGATATTGTCATACGTATCCAGAGGGATAACAATATCCTCAGTGTAAATGGTACCATCATCCGAATTTCTATAGATTATCTGAGGATAGCCACTACCCCATCCTGACACGTCAATCGCTCTGTCGATAATCACCTGAGTAGTGCTAGCTGCAACAATACGACCACCATAGGAGTAAGGAGAATCAGGGATTACCTTTGCTATGTCTCCAGGAAGAATTCCGATAGCATCAAGACCCGCAGAAAACGTGCATTGACTACAAGGGAAAACCTCGAGTTGATATCGTAAAATAGCCATCCTTCTAGCCTGATCTTTGTTGGTCAAACCTATAACAAACTCCTCGGGAACACGCAACGGTTCAGAAGTTGAATTATATTCAGGACCATAGTAGACCACTGATTTCCTTCGATATTCCTTATCTTCATCGTTGTACCAAATCTTGTATCCATGCGACCTCTGGTCCTTTCTTATATCACCCCTAGCAAAGGAACCGTCAATGATATTTCCAACAGTAAATAGATGTGATGCGCTTCCGGTCTTTTCTAGAGACACATGACGAATCGAACCTAGTCTGATTATTCTGGCCCGACTCATGCCGGACACAATATCAAGAGATTCATCAGGATCTTTCTGGGAATCCAACAAGCCTCTCCATTTGACACGATACCCAGCATCATGAATTTCATAAGTATCATCTTCCTGCCATGTGTCATCACTCCCACCAGACAACCCACCAGACATTGTCACTGTGGTTCCGTCATTGTCAGTGATCACACCCTCACTTCCATCCTCTGTATTCTTTGCTATCTTCCCTATCAGCTCGTCATTCACCCAGGACGCTCCACTATCCGTTAATACTGTACCGGAGGGTGTGGCTGACGTGTGAGTTCCTTCATATCTAAGAAGCCCAACAGTCCCCTCAGTGAATTCCTCCCAAGATTCAAAATCCGTTTGGTACAAATTCGCTATCGGAACACCAAGACCCCATCTCGTGTTGGTCAAACAATCGAGACAAAACCACGCTGGAATGGAAGTGTCACGGGATGTGGTTCCTGAAGGCCATGTAGGCAAGGTCTGAGTTCCACGTTTCACAAGAACAGACATGGGGCCCAACTGATCAGTGGTAACCGTCTGTTTTCCACCAAACGGGTACTTCAATCCTAGAAGAGCCATGTTTGGATATCTTAAAGAACGATTCAGAACCTCATCCATATACTCAAGAATCGAATAAGAATTCTGTCCCTGAAAATCCTTTGAAGCATTCTTGACCAACTTGAATTGGTATTTGCTCTTCCTTAGATAAGTTGCTTTCCCTGTCTCTATCGGATCGTATTCAGGATCATCAACATCGGCGGTTACAGAGGATGTTCCTCCAGTGATTTCTTCGTCTACTTGAAAATTATCCGAGTCCTCATCCCAACCTATGTAAACAATCCCAGTATTGCTACCAAGATCGTAGTCGTAACAAACCTTGGCAGAGCAGGAGGATGTTCCCCCCGTGATAGTCTCGCCTATGGTGAAAGCAGAACCTCCTCCACGATTATCATATTTAAGAGCACGCATCCTCCAATTCAAATGAGCACGATGAGGACTCGTCGTGCCAGCAGTAATTTTCCACCCATTGTCCCAAGTGCTATGGTTCTTGATAACATCTGAAACGAGCTTTCCCCACTCGTCAGCATCCCAATCCTCATCACGAAACAACAAGACAATCCTACAATTATGATTGTAATCGTTCTCGGTGTTGTCGTAAAGACCTTGTGGAAAGGAAACTATGAAATTGAACTCATCAGCCTCACCAAGAGCAGAAAGCACTGGAGCAGAATGGTAGAAGGTGAGACCATCATTGGCTGTCCATCCCGGCATATATGCCGCAGTCTCCGGAGTGAAATCTATACCCTTATACATTGCCTTCCCATTCATGAACCGAAATTCATCAATACTTCCAGCCCAACCCTGACAGGAATATGGCATTGTTGTCATATAACGAAACAGTGCAAAAGCCACATTTGAAGAAGGTGCAGGAGTGAATCTTTCCTCTGCTTCATCATACCGATAGTCATGATCTGTCTTGTCAACCCCATCCACATAGAACCTGATGACACCATTCCATCGTTCAAGAGCAAAATGATACCATTGATCTTGATTCAAAACCATCGACAAAGACCTCTTTGCTATCCTCCTGGACACTCCTCCATAATGATGATAGAACTCCTCCATTACCGTGATAGTTCCACCACCAACGGCAGTTGTTCTAAGCACCAGACCCCACCCAGTATCATCCCCCTCGTTCTGCCACTTGAAAGCACAATACAATCTGTTGCTAGCATTTGTCCATTTGGCAGAATCCGCATATCCCCAGAAATCTATAGTAAAATCATCGCCTCCCAGATGGATATCTGACGTGTAATCCAAAGACAGATAATCAGAAGTAGAAGACGGAGGACCCGCAGAGTATGATCCAAACTTTTTATCAGTCGAATTTATAGGAAGTGAACCTTGGGTGGTGAAGTCAGGACCACGGACACACGAGTTCAGCCAACCAGTAGTCTCAAAATTGATGACGAGTTTTGCTGGTTCAAAAATCTCTTGATTAATCTGCCTAAGTTGATGAATCTTGTCAAACCAAGACAATACAGACTGATCTTTGGTACCAACTGCAGATTCCCATTCTGCTCCCTGAGCCTCACTGAGCCTCTTTTCGTTTGTGATCCATATATTCTCAGGATTGTCGTCCTTCACTGCCTCTTCTACCTGGCCTTCGCAAATGCCAAACAAGATATACAACACATCATAAGCTCCCTCGCCACCAAGAATATATGTATTGATGACCTGAAGACCGGCCCGGCATTCCCCACCAGCTATCGGGATTGGAAGCCCTGGCGATTCACTATTGATGGGACCGCCCCATGCATAAGCCAAAGTAGTTTCATCGCCCTCAGTACCAAGCCCAGAAATGGAAGGGATTTGTGGTCTCGGTACAGGAAGCATAGTTGGCACAAAAGGCCGTCGCTGCTTTCCCCCGAGCAGGGTACCAAAGAACGAGGAACCCAACTTCGTGAATAAACTAAGAGCAACACCTGCAAAGAATTGCACAGCCATCTACTCGAACTCCTGTCCTGGTATTCCAGGAAATCCACCGAAATTGATTACATTGTCCTTTTCTAAACAATTAGCCAAAAGCCTGCCGCAGGTAGTGTCCGAACCCCCATACTGACACGTATCACCATCAACAAACTTATATCTACAATAGACTTGGTCATACACATCCTTCGGAAATAGCCCAAACACCCTTTCCGGAACAACAAGAGACAATTCAATAAACTCGCCATCACCAACAGCAGTTTCTGCTATAACATATTCCTCCTCAATAGCAGCAGCATCTGCCAGATGTGCCTCGTGAACATAACGTATCGTTACTGCCTCACCTGCCTTAAGACCACGACACCGATAGATATAGTCAGTGAAAGCATCAGAGAAGTCTAAAGCCTCTATACTAATATTCATAGAATGCAACTTCCCCTCTCCACTGTACTCCACTGTGTCAGGCTCCATAGCTCTACGAATCCATGTCTCTCCATCCCATGTGATATTCTCCAAAGCAGCAGCATAGCGATATGTCGTGTCTCCAGGATCCGTCAGTGTGCCATCCACCACCGCTTCTCCATAGGAACCACTCACAGGCACATTATCCTTTATGGTTTCATCATCTTCAAATTCTCCTCTCACATCGTACAGAGTTAGCGTACCAGCAGAACCGGAGTCAGAATCTGCTATAATTCTCGCAACAGCCCCACTGGTCTGACCAACAACAAGCGCACCTACCGTGAAATTTTGAGTTTGGCCGTCATAATCCAGAGTTCTAATATGTGAAATGACAATCTCCACTAACAGAATCCACGGTTCAATCTCAGAAATATAATTCTTGTGTTCTATCTGATTCGCTGTCAGTGACCTTGGCATCTACACTTCCTCCAGATCGAATGTAACCCTGTACATATTGGGATTCACAAGTGACCAAGATATGGAATTAGAAAGAAACCTTACCGTGTACGCCACAGGAGTGTCCTTCGAATTGTCATACCAAGTGAATGTATCACCAGATGCAGACGTCGTGTCGAAGAAATCCATAAACGTGGTAAACAGAGACTCTTCCAAAGCAGACCAACCGACAGAACGAAAAATACTCCTTGCTCGGTTATGTATTGGTCTTGTTGCCACATATCCAGCTCTGAAAGGAGTACGTAATATTTCTCTCTCCTTGCTTCCTGAATATCCAACGCCTATGCTACAATCTGGCAGAGTAACTGGCCATGTTGCCATATTCTCTATCTCCCTCTCATCACATTTCTAAATCTTGGATCCCTCGAATTGGCCTTGATCACAATGGACTTCACAACTCCTTCAAAATCAGACATAGAAAACTCTTCTTCAGCTTCTATGGGTATGCCCGTCTGGTTGTTTATGTTGATAGTCACCCTTGGAGATATCGACACACCACCCGCTCCCTCTTGGCCCACTATTCCTCCTTGATGATATTTTTTGGGAAGCACTGTTTCTCCTGGCTCTAGAAGACCAACCACACCTCCCTGTCGATATTTTCTCCACTCTGGAAAAGCGTCTTTGAAAGTTCCCAACATCAACCAATCAGATACAGTATACTGGTCTTCGGTCTTGTTGGGAAAAGGCTTGAAGGGATCATAGGCTCCTGTCTGCTTCATCCAACTCATAAAGTCCGTGGGAAACCAAGCACCAGGAGATGCAGGACCTTCGAGATAGTGAGCCCCAACCCATGCAGGGCGATCGCCCACTTTGAAAGGACCAAGATCAGACAGGCTCCTCATCATCTCAGCAACAACATAGTCATAATACCCTCTGGCGTAAATATACCCAGCATGCTTTTGCTTCATACTAAAAGAAGACGCGAAACCCTCACTACTATCCATGTACGCATCGTAATAATTCCTGTAAAGATCTGCCATCCGGTCAAATGCCTGTGAAGAAATGCTTGGATTCTCCACAGCCAGAGTCCCCCTGGTGCCGAGACTGTAGTAAAGGCCCTCGAGCATATCCGCAAGCAGCTCACCACCATAGGCATTGGATTCTAAGATGTTCTGATGGTTGCTGACCATCCCATGCAACTTTTCAGCCAACTTCTCCTTCGACATTTTCGCTGCAGGCACCTCCTCAATCACCCCAGGAAAGCCCGACGTAAGAAGTTGCGCTATGTCCGGAATTGCTGTCAAATAAGGAGACTTTAGACCCGTAATCATAGACAGAGCAAACAGAGGCTCTGCCCATGCACCATAAGTACCAAAATAATCATATGGTATACCAATTAGAGGACTTGCCTGGAACCCAAACTGGTTTAGAAGATCCTGAATCGGTTGTGTAATAGCTGGCATTTTCCATCGGTTGATAGTGCCCTTCGGCTCTATAAAGGGAGAAGGCACTCCGGTCTGTGGTGAGTACCCAAATATATCGTATAGAGATTGAGCCCAAGCAGGAAGATTGTTTCTGGCAGCTTCATCTTGTGGAAGAAGCCAATCCGGAATTGGTTCTTCTGGTGGAGGAATATTTGGATCCACAGTTGGTGGTGGTGGTGGTTGTGGTTCCTCGGGTATAGGCAATGGAGGTTCCGGACCTGGCGGAGGTGGTGTCGGTGGGCCAGGCGTCGGTGGAGTCGGTGGAGCGGGTTCTCTCCTCTGGAAAGGCTGCTTGATACCCATATTCCATATTTGCCACGTACCTGAAATGGAGGGGTCCCACATCGCCTTGGTGTACCATTCAGGACTGTAGACCGCACCCTTGAAATCTGTCCCACCTCCTATCGTAAGAAAACCCGTATTTGGATTATACACGGCAAAGGGACTTACACGAAACGGCTCGCTGCCTACAATCCCACCCTCTTGATAACCACGACGTAAGCCTTCCAAATATCCAACACCAAGTTGCTGCACTCTCTTCTTGGGTATGACATACTCTCCGGGCTCAAGCATTGCGGGCACAATGTCTCCAGAGCCGGAACCGGGAATGTGTCCCCCACTCTGAAC
>Ga0180438_10010707_pt1 | contig 11215 bp, 7 predicted proteins | sample SS_ome_12_FD_132455 | JGI IMG/M metagenome (GOLD analysis project Ga0180438, IMG submission 132455) | Hypersaline lake sediment archaeal communities from the Salton Sea, California, USA - SS_3_D_2 metaG | ecosystem: Environmental > Aquatic > Non-marine Saline and Alkaline > Hypersaline >...
CGCCGCTGTCGGTATCGCGGCTGAGCTTGCCCGAGATCAGCACCCAGCCGTGGCGGAAGCCGGTCAGCTGCACGAAACGCAGGCGAATCGTGAGATAGAGGCCGGTACCGACCAGGATCACCATGGTCAGACCGTTGTTCCAGAGAAGACCGGCCAGGTCGCCGGTGAATTCGGTAATTGTTTCGATCATGTTTTTGTTTTTAAGTCCGCGAAAAACGCGAAGAACGCAAATTGCTTGCAACCACTGTAGGAGCGGCTTTAGCCGCGAATGCGGTTTCGTTCTCCTAAGACGTTATTCGCGGCTAAAGCCGCTCCTACAGAGCTAATAGTTGTTTTGCGTTCTTTGCGTTTTTCGCGGACATATCATTTTGTCCAGTCGCCTATTAGAGAATATTACTCCAATAAAAAAGGGGGCATAAGCCCCCTTTTCAGTATCGATCACTAATGTCGATTTACTGGTAGAAAGAGACCATCTTTTCCAGCGAGACCGGAGTGATCTTGGAGGCGTTGCCGGCGCAGCCGAAGGCTTCGTAGCGGGCCTTGCAGATTGCCTTCATGCCAGCGGTCGACTCCTTCAGGAACTTGCGCGGGTCGAAGTTGGAAGGATTGTCGGCCAGGTGCTTGCGGATCGAACCGGTCGAGGCCATGCGCAGGTCGGTGTCGATGTTGACCTTGGCCACGCCGTTCTTGATGCCTTCCTGGATTTCTTCAACCGGTACGCCGTAGGTCTGGCCCATGTCGCCACCGTAGTTGTTGATGACTTCCAGCCAGTCCTGCGGAACAGACGAGGAACCGTGCATGACCAGGTGGGTGTTCGGAATGCGTGCGTGGATCTCGCGGATGCGGTCGATACGCAGGATCTCGCCGGTCGGTTCCTGGGTGAACTTGTAGGCGCCATGGGAAGTACCGATTGCGATGGCCAGAGCATCCACACCGGTCTTTTCGACGAAGTCGGCCGCCTCTTCGACGTCGGTCAACAGCATGTCCATATCGAGCTTGCCTTCGGCACCGTGGCCGTCTTCCTCGCCCATCTCACCGGTTTCCAGTGAACCCAGGCAGCCCAGCTCGCCTTCGACCGATACGCCGCCTGCGTGGGCCATTTTCACAACTTCGCGCGTAACTTCCACGTTGTATTCGTAACTCGAAGGGGTCTTCATGTCCGGCATCAGCGAACCGTCCATCATCACGGAGCTGAAGCCCGACTGGATCGAACGCAGGCATACGGACGGCTCGGAACCGTGGTCCTGGTGCATCACAATCGGAATGTGCGGGTACATTTCTACAGCCGCGCTGATCAGGTGACGCAGGAACGGCTCGCCTGCGTAGGAGCGCGCGCCGGCGGAACCCTGCATGATGACCGGGCTGTCGGTTTCATCGGCAGCCTGCATGATCGCATGCACCTGCTCCATGTTGTTTACGTTGAATGCCGGCATGCCGTAGTCGTTTTCGGCGGCGTGATCCAGCAGCTGTCTCATTGAAATTAAAGCCATTTTCGTTCTCCTGAAAACTTGGTAGTTTTACGCTTGATTTAAATGTTGATTACAAATTCATTTATTCAGGGATATCGACGATTTTCATCGTATTCGTACCGGCTCCCCTTTCATCGATCAGATCACCGCGCGTCATGATTATTCGCTGACCTGTAGATACTATATTTTTACCCAGAAGCACATCGACTACAGACTGGGTCACGCGGATTGGACCGATCGTGTCCTTCTCGATGCCGACCGGATACACGCCCCTGTACAACGCCACCTTGCGCTGCGTCTTGTGGTGCCGGGTCAGCGCATAGATCGGTATACCCGAGCTGATGCGCGACATCCACAACACCGTGGCCCCGGACTCGGTCAATGACGCGATCGCTGCCACATCGAGGTGATTCGCGGTGTACATTGTAGCCATCGCAATGGCCTCATCAACCCTACCGAAAATAAGGTGAATGCGGTGATCCGACGTCAATGCCTCGTTCTGCTTCTCGGCGTGCTCGCAAATCCTGCTCATCGCCTGCACCACCTTGACCGGGTAGCGGCCGACCGCCGTTTCTCCGGACAACATTACCGCATCGGTACCGTCCAGCACCGCGTTGGCCACGTCGAACACCTCGGCGCGCGTCGGGATCGGGTTGTCGATCATCGATTCCATCATCTGCGTCGCCGTGATCACGACCTTGTTGAGCTCGCGAGCCCGCTTGATCATGCTCTTCTGTATTGCCGGCAGCTCGGCATCGCCGAGTTCGACGCCGAGGTCGCCGCGCGCCACCATGATCACATCGGAGGCCTCGATGATTTCCTCGATATTCTCTATCGCATCGGCGCGCTCGACCTTGGTCACGATACCCGCCGCACTGCCGGCCTTCTGCACGTAGTCGCGGCATAGATGCACATCGTCGGCCGAGCGCGCGAATGACAGCGCAACGTAATCGACATCCAGTTCGGCCGCCGCCTTGATATCTTCCTTGTCCTTTTCCGTCAGCGCCGGCGCCGAAAGGCCGCCACCCTTGAGGTTGATGCCCTTGTTGTCCGAAAGCTCGCAGGTATAGCCGACAATACAGTGGATTTCGTTGCCCCTGACTTCGGCGACTTCCAGTTCGACACGGCCGTCATCGAGCAACAGCTGGTTGCCCGGCTTCACATCCTTCGGCAAACCCTTGTAGGTGATGCCGACGCGCTCGTTCGTGCCCTCGTCCTCGCCGAGGTCCGCGTCCAGTATGAAACGCTCACCCCTGATCAGTTGCACGCGGCCGTCGACAAACCTTCCGGTTCGTATCTTCGGTCCCTGCAGGTCCGCCAGCACCCCGACGATGCGACCCGCTTTTTCGCTGCAGGCGCGGATCAGGGCGTTGCGGTGCCGTTGCTCTTCGTGCGAACCATGGGAAAAGTTGAGACGAAATACATCAACGCCCGCGCGGATCATTTCCTCGATCACTTCGGGCGTACTGGAGCCAGGCCCCAGTGTCGCAACTATTTTGGTTCTACGCATCAGTCAGTATCGAAGGGCGAGGGGTGAGTGGAAAGGATAAAAAGTTACGGGTTTTCCAGTCGGTTTCGCCGCTGTTTACCTTGCCACTCGCCACTTGTCCCTTGCCACTACTTGTTCGCCTGTGCTTCCAGCATCGCCACCGCGGGCAGGGTCTTGCCTTCCAGGTACTCCAGGAACGCGCCGCCGGCCGTCGAGATATAGGAAACCTTGTCGTAGAGATCGTACTTCTGGATCGCCGCGATGGTATCGCCGCCGCCGGCCAGGCTGAAACCGTCGGAATTGGCGATAGCCATCGACACGGTTTTGGTACCTTCGCCGAACTGGTCGAACTCGAATACACCGACCGGGCCATTCCAGACGATGGTGCCAGCCTTGCTGATGATGTCGGCGAGTTCCTGGGCTGAATCGGGGCCGATATCGAAGATCATGTCGTCGTCTTCGACCGCGTCGGCCGATTTCAGCGTGGCCTCGGCCGTCTCGCTGAATTCCTTGCCGCATACGACATCGGTCGCGATCGGAATATTCGCGCCGCGCGCCTGCATCTTGTCGATCAGCGCCTTCGCGGTATCGACCAGGTCATTTTCACACAGCGACTTGCCGACATTGTGGCCGGTAGCCTTCAGGAAGGTGTTCGCGATACCGCCGCCGACGACCAGCTGGTCGACCTTCTCGGACAGCGCCTCGAGCACGGTCAGCTTGGTCGAAACCTTGGAACCGCCGACGATCGCAACCATCGGACGGGCCGGATCCGCAAGCGCCTTGGCCAGGTTGTCCAGTTCGTCAGACAGCAGCAGACCGGCGCAGGCGACCGGTGCGTGGACACCGACCCCGTGGGTGGAAGCCTGGGCGCGATGAGCGGTGCCGAAGGCATCCATCACGAAGACATCGCACAAGGCTGCGTATTTCTTCGCCAGCGCTTCATCGTCTTTTTTCTCACCCGCATTGAAGCGTACGTTTTCGAACAGCACGACTTCGCCGTCGGCGACTTCCGGCGCATTGTCGAGGTAATCCTTAACCAGGCGCACTTCCTTGCCCATTTTTGCGCTCATGTCATCAGCGATCGGCTGCATGGAATTTTCTTCGTCGACCTTGCCTTCTTCTGGACGACCGCGGTGGGACATGACCATGACCCTGGCGCCAGCCTTGACGCAGTGCTCTATGGTCGGCATCGATGCCGTGATGCGGGCATCAGAGGTTACCTTGCCGTCTTTAACCGGCACATTCAGGTCGGCACGAATCAGTACGCGCTTGCCCGCCAAATCGAGATCAGTCAGCTTGATAAAAGCCATGTGAACACTCCTGAGAAAATAAAACCTTGAATTCAAAAAAAGCCATCAGGTGAAATTGGTATTTCAACTCATGGCTCTGGGTCAAGCCGCCAGCTTCCAGCCACCAGCCGCCAGATACACTCCGGAGGCTGGCAGCTGAAGGCCGTTAGCCGATCGCTATTAATTAGCCGCAACGTGCTGGACAAACCTCAGCATATTGCAGGTATAGCCATACTCGTTGTCGTACCAGGATACGAGCTTGACGAAGGTGCCATCCAGCGCAATACCGGCTTCAGCATCAAAGATCGAGGAATAGCCGCAGCCGCGGAAGTCCGTCGATACAACCTTCTCGTCGGTGTAAGCCAGGGTGTCACCGATGCCGGCCGTTTCGGAAGCTTCTTTCATCGCGGCACAGATGTCGTCATAGGACGCCTCGCTGTTCAGCTCGCAGGTCAGGTCAACAACCGAAACGTCAGAAGTCGGTACACGGAAAGCCATACCGGTGAGCTTGCCGTTCAGCTCGGGCAGTACAACGCCCACAGCCTTGGCGGCGCCGGTTGATGACGGAATGATGTTTTCCAGGATGCCGCGGCCGCCGCGCCAGTCTTTCATCGAAGGACCGTCAACGGTCTTCTGCGTTGCCGTTGCAGCGTGCACGGTCGTCATCAGGCCGCGCTTGATGCCCCACTTGTCGTTCAGAACCTTGGCGATCGGAGCCAGGCAGTTGGTGGTGCAGGAAGCCGCAGAAACGATGGCCTGACCGGCGTAGGTCTCGTGGTTCACACCGTATACAAACATCGGTGTGCCGTCTTTCGAAGGTGCCGACTGGACAACCTTCTTGGCACCCGCGTCGATGTGCTTCTGGCAGGTTTCTTCGGTCAGGAAGAAGCCGGTGCACTCGATTACGAGGTCGGCACCGATGTCGCCCCATGCCAGGTTGGCCGGATCACGCTCAGCAGTCAGGCGGATCTTGTTGCCGTTGACGACGAGGTTGTTGCCTTCAACAGCGATGTCACCGTCGAAGTTGCCGTGTACGGAATCGTACTTCAGCATGTAGGCCAGGTAGTCTGCATCCAGAAGGTCGTTGATACCAACCACCTGGATATCGGAAAAGTCTTTCGAGATAGCGCGAAACGCCATGCGGCCGATGCGTCCGAAACCGTTTATACCGACTTTGATCGTCATATTTTTCTCCTAAATTTTCAGTAAAAAAGATCAGCGTCCGCCCCGGCTTCGGGGCGGACATAATGCTTTAAGCTACGCTGTCGATCGCGCTCACAACGTTATCGACGGTAAAGCCGAAGTGCTTGAACAGGTCGCCAGCCGGCGCGGACTCACCGAAGGTATCGATACCGACGACTGCGCCGTTCAGGCCGACATACTTGCGCCAGAAATCGCTGACGCCGGCTTCGACGGCAACGCGGGCGGTGCAGGCCGCAGGCAGCACAGACTCCCTGTAAGCCTCATCCTGTGCATCGAAAGCGTCAGTTGACGGCATCGAAACAACACGAACGTTCTTGCCGGATGCCTCAGCCGCAGCCACGGCGAGAGCGACTTCGGAACCCGTGGCAATCACGATCACGTCCGGCGCGCCATCGCTGTCCTTCAACACGTAACCGCCTTTGGCGATGTCAGCGATCTGGGCGTCTGTGCGATCCTGGTGCTCGAGGCCCTGGCGCGACAGGATCAGCGAAGTCGGACCGTTCTTCTTCAGCACGGCCTGCTTCCAGGCAACCGCGGTTTCAACGGCATCACAGGGGCGCCATACGGACATGCGCGGAACCATGCGCAGGGTAGCTGTCTGCTCGACCGGCTGGTGTGTCGGGCCGTCTTCACCCAGGCCGATCGAATCGTGCGTGAACACCTCGATATGCTGGATCTGCATCAGGGCCGCCATGCGCAGCGCGTTGCGCGCGTATTCCGAGAACATCAGGAAAGTCGCGCCATAGGGCACGAATCCGCCGTGCAGGGAGATGCCGTTCACAATCGCGGCCATGCCGAATTCGCGCACGCCGTAGTTCAGGTAGTTGGCATCCGGTGTATTCGCACGCATCGGCACCGAGTTGGACACGATGGTCAGGTTCGAACCGGCGAGGTCGGCGGAACCGCCCATGAAATCCGTGAACGATGACAGGCCTTCGATCGCGTTCTGCGAGGCCTTGCGGCTGGCAATGGTTGCGCCGTTTTCGGCAACTGACTTGATGAAGGCATCGGCCTGGGCTTCCCAGTCGGCCACGAGTTCGCCGGCCATACGGCGCTCGAACTCCGCTGCCAGATCGGGGTGGGCCGCCTTGTAGGCATCAAACGCTTCGTTCCAGGCGGCTTCGGCGGCAGCACCGCTGTCTTTCGCGCTCCAGCCGGCGTAAATATCTGCCGGAATCTCGAAATCGCCGTGAGCCCAGCCGAGTTCCTTGCGGGTCAGCGCGATTTCATCGGCGCCCAGGGGCGCGCCGTGACACTCTTCCTTGCCGCCCTTGTTCGGCGATCCGAAGCCGATGGTGGTCTTGCAGCAGATGATCGATGGCTTGTCTGTAACCGAACGCGCTTCCTCTATAGCGGCCTTCACGGCATCGGCATCGTGGCCGTCGACGTTGGGCACAACGTGCCAGCCGTAAGCCGCGAAACGACCCGGAGTGTCGTCGGTGAACCAGCCCTCGACTTCACCGTCGATGGAGATGTTGTTGTCGTCGTAGATCGCGATCAGCTTGCCCAGCCCCAGCGTGCCGGCCAGCGAGCAGGACTCGTGGGAGATACCCTCCATCAGGCAGCCGTCACCAAGGAACACGTAGGTGTTGTGATCGACGATGGTGTGCCCGTCCTTGTTGAAGCGCGCAGCCAGGGCTTTCTCGGCAATCGCCATGCCCACTGCATTGGTAATACCCTGCCCCAGCGGACCGGTGGTGGTCTCGATACCCGGCGCGTAACCGTATTCCGGGTGTCCTGGAGTTTTGGAATGCAACTGGCGGAAATTCTTGATTTCATCCATCGGCAGGTCGTAACCGGTCAGGTGGAGCAACGAGTACGGCAGCATCGAGCCGTGGCCGTTGGACATGACGAATCGGTCGCGATCGACCCACTTCGGGTTAGCCGGGTTGTGCTTCATGAAATCGTTGAACAGGACTTCAGCGATATCAGCCATACCCATCGGCGCACCGGGGTGGCCTGAATTGGCTTTCTGGACGGCGTCCATACTCAGGGCGCGAATGGCGTTAGCCAGTTCTCTGCGTGAAGGCATAATGCTCTCCGTAAAAAAGTTTTGAAACTGTTGTTGTGTCCCGGGCAGGTATGACTAGGCCGGCCCGGAAGCCGAAATTCTTAGAATATTCTTAATAAAATCAACAGGTCGGACATCCCCAACAGTGCGAAAAAAACCTGCCCGACGCGGCGAAAGGCGCGTATTTTCCCTCAATTCCCCCGAATGGGCAAGCAAAGGACTTGATCTACAGCAAAGAAGGTGAGTAAGGACAGCGTGGTTTTAAGTCCGCGAAAAACGCAAACAACGCAAAAGTTTTCCAACAAAACCACTGTAGGAGCGGCTTTAGCCGCGAATCGCGCACATGCGCACGATTCGCGGCTAAAGCCGCTCCTACGAAAGATAATTTGCGTTGTTTGCGTTTTTCGCGGACCTTATTTGGAACTGGTCAGGCCGCTTCGCTCTTCCACTTGATCGAGCAGCCCATGCTCGGGATCTGGTCTTCGGGACCGCGGCCGGTTTCGGCGACCTGCTTCATGGCTTCGAACAGGTCGCGCCTGACGTCACCCTCAGCGGTTTCCTTGCGGCTGGCGTCCAGGCGGCCTCGGTATTGCAGCTTGAGGTCCCTGTTGTAGCCAAAGAAATCGGGCGTACACACCGCACCATAGGCGCGGGCGACTTCCTGGGATTCATCGATCAGGTAGGGGAACGGGAAATCGTACTGCTCCGCGACCCGTTTCATGTTTTCAAAGGAATCTTCCTCGTATTCCCTCGGGTCGTTCGACATGATGGCGACACTGTTGAGTCCCATGGCCATCAGATCACGCGTATCGCGCACGATGCGCTCGCGTATGGCCTTGACGTAGGGGCAGTGGTTGCAGATAAACATGACCAGAAGGCCGTTTTCGCCCCTGCACTCCTCGACGCTCCAGGTCCTGCCGTCGACGCCCGGGAGGGAAAAATCCACGATATCCCTGTCGAATTCGCACACAGGTGTTTCAAGACTGACCATACTCTCCCCCTCCGGTTGAACAATTACTGGGCCGCTTCAGGCAGCGCGAGTCGCATATGCTACCAATACCAGATTAATGTACAAGCGTTTGTGAGCGCCTCAGGCGCGGCCGAACTTCCGGAAACCGCCCGCTTCTAGCGAGCGGAATCTTCCCGTTTGGTCGGGCGGATGAATATTTTTCACTATCGACCGTCTAAACTCTCAACCGAATCCGACATTTCATTTGAACTGAAGCCGGCAAAACCTGTCCGAAAAAGGCAGTGGTCCTCGTCGAAACGCGGCCCTGGCGCACCGGACACGGCCTGTGCGGTTATTCGACACAGGTGACGGCATCGTTGAAATCGGGCCGGGGCGCCCCCATGTATATGGCTCTCCCGATTATTCGATGCTAAAATGGTCGATTCGGTTCAATTTGGCACTCATGGCTGGCACTACGGAAATGGCATCTCAATCAACTGAAAAAACACAGCAGTCCCGCCTCAAGACCCTTATAGCCAAGGGCAAGGAGCAGGGCTACCTGACTTATTCCGAGGTTAACGACCACCTGCCGGAAGGTATTGTGGACCCGTCCCAGGTCGAAGACATCATTAACACGATTAATGATATGGGTATTACCGTGTGCGAAACCGCACCGGAAGGTGAATCGCTGATACTGAGCGACACATCGGTCAGCGAAGCCGATGATGACACCACTGAAGAAGCCGTTGCCGCACTCGCCTCGATCGAAACCGAGCTTGGCCGCACCACTGACCCGGTGCGCATGTACATGCGCGAAATGGGCAGCGTCGAGCTGCTGACCCGCGAGGGCGAAATCGAGATCGCGAAACGCATCGAAGAAGGCCTGAAGCAGGTACTGGAAGCGCTCGCCACGAATCCGCACACCGTCGGTACCGTACTGAATTTGTGGGCGCAGGTTGAAGAAGGCAATATGCGCCTGACCGACATCGTGGCTGATTTTCACAAGAGCGACGAGGAACTCGATCGCCTGGCTGCCGAGGCGCTCGAGAATGCGGCCAGGGAAGCCAAGCTGGCCGCCGCGGGCAAGGCCAGCGAAAAATCCGAGCCGGTGGAAGTCGGCCTCGACCCTGAAGCCGTCAGCAAACTGTTCACCAAGATCAAGCGCGCGCACACGCGCACCGTGAACACCTACAACAAGGGTGATACCGAAGGGGTGGCCAAGGCGCGGAAATCCATGGCAAGCGCCTTCCTCGGCTTCAAGTACACGCCAATTACAGTCGCCCGGCTGACCGCGGATCTGCACAGAACCATAGAGCGCATTCGCAGACTCGAGCGTCACATCCTCGACCTGGCGGTCAATCGCGCACGCATGCCGCGCAAGATCATGATCACCACGTTCCCGCAGAACGAAACCAACGTGGACTGGATCGATGAATACTGCACCGGCCACGAATACTCCGCCGCGCTGAAAGACCTGGCCCCGGAAATCAAGCTGACCCAGCAGAAGCTGGCTGCACTCGAACATGAATACGGCCTGGGCATCCCGGAAATAAAGGAAATCAACCGCAAGATGTCGATTGGCGAAGCCAAGGCACGCCGCGCAAAGAAGGAGATGGTGGAAGCCAACCTTCGCCTGGTGATCTCCATCGCAAAGAAATACACCAACCGCGGGCTGCAGTTCCTGGACCTGATCCAGGAAGGCAATATCGGCCTGATGAAAGCCGTCGACAAGTTCGAATACCGCCGCGGGTACAAGTTCTCGACCTATGCGACTTGGTGGATACGCCAGGCCATCACCCGCTCCATCGCCGACCAGGCGCGCACGATCCGCATCCCGGTTCACATGATCGAAACGATCAACAAGCTGAACCGGATTTTCCGCTCGATGCTGCAGGAAATGGGCCGCGAACCGACACCGGAAGAACTGGCAGAGAAAATGGAGATGCCGGAAGACAAGGTGCGCAAAGTGCTAAAAATCGCCAAAGAACCGATATCCATGGAAACACCGATCGGCGACGACGAGGATTCGCATCTCGGCGACTTCATCGAGGACCTGAATATCCAGTCGCCTGACGACTCGGCTACCAGCGAATCCTTGCGTGAATCCACCAAGGACATCCTGACCACGCTGACCGCGCGCGAGTCCAAGGTGCTGCGCATGCGCTTCGGTATCGACATGAACACCGACCACACGCTGGAAGAAGTGGGCAAGCAGTTCGACGTCACCCGCGAGCGTATTCGCCAGATCGAGGCCAAGGCCCTGCGCAAGCTGCGCCACCCGAGCCGCGCGGAACACCTGCGCAGCTTCCTGGGCGAAGACAACAGCTGATATCTGCTAACGACCCTGCGATCACCCGTAGGAGCGGCTTTAGCCGCGAATGTCGCTACTGGATACGAAATTCGCGGCTAAAGCCGCTCCTACAAATGCGCTTGCCATTCAAAGTTACCGCCATGAGGCAAGATAAATTTTGGGCGAGATGCACACAGCTTGTTTCATACCGGCCGGCCGAGCCACGCCAGACCAATTTGTTGTGATTGATGCAGAAGTTTTCTATATAATCCTGCACCTGCCGCACACATAAGCCTACGTGCGAAAGAAACGGTTCAGAAAAGAGAAACACGGCATTTGCAAAGCGCGCCGCTGAAAATCAAGAAAACATTTGGTCCTGTGGCGGGGTGCGGTAGCACAGGGTTGGAGCAGTCAGCGAAGCTGTTCCTGGGTCAGGCTTTGTATTCGCATGTGGTTTTATCAATTTGGGCCTGTAGCGGGGTGCGGCAGCACAGGGTTGGAGCAGTCAGCGAAGC
>Ga0180438_10010708_pt1 | contig 11215 bp, 6 predicted proteins | sample SS_ome_12_FD_132455 | JGI IMG/M metagenome (GOLD analysis project Ga0180438, IMG submission 132455) | Hypersaline lake sediment archaeal communities from the Salton Sea, California, USA - SS_3_D_2 metaG | ecosystem: Environmental > Aquatic > Non-marine Saline and Alkaline > Hypersaline >...
CCCGCCGAAATCGAGCCCGTAATGATAGTAGATGTTTCGCGCGCTGGGCGTCTCGCAGGCGTTGACGTAGCAGGGCTCGTTGGCCATTTGGGTGGCGCTGGCGAACCATCGCTGGCGGGCGGGATAGACGAACGTGCCGGGCTGGAGCAGCGGAGACCCCGCCGGCCAGAGCCGCAGCCGGGCGTCTTTGTTCAATTTCCAGGCGTCCGGGCTGGCGTTGCGGCGATAGCCGCCCGTGACGGGGCAGTCAATTTGCACGCCGGCCACCGTCTTGGGCAACTCGTAGTTGGCCGCCGTGAGCTGGATCGTCTCGCCGTTGACCTCCACCTTCACGACGGCCTTGCGGATCGCCTCGCGGATCGAGTCGATCGACTCGTCGACCGCCAGCAGCTTGACCGTGGCCTTGCCGCCGTCGCAAAGCTCGACCTCCTGCGACTCGCCCACGGCCAGATCCACGACCCTGACGAGAGGCTCGATGGTGGGCTCGCCCCGGGCGGCCCAGGCGGTTGAAATCGTCCCCAGAAGCAGGAAAAGGGGACAGGTACAATTTGCCCGAAGGGCCCGAAGGGTGCTCTGCACAAATTGTACCTGTCCCCTTTTCCTCAGGCAGACGGCGTGGGCGGCGCGGTTCATGGCTTGTTCCTCCAGAAGTCGGGCGTGGATGTCACGGCCAAGGGCCCAATCGGGCCCCATTCTCGCCCGCCGCCGCCGCCAAAACAAGCCGGCCGGGGCCTGGCCGAGCCCGGGGTGGCCCGGCAGTTGGATTCGACGATCGGGCGTGCTAGACTGGGGGACGTTTCGTTGACGTCACGACGTGATTCCAACCTGCCAGGAGGTACCCGAGGATGTTCCGCAGAGCTTTGCCCGCCGCATTGGGGTTTTGGATGGCGATGGCCGCCGCGGCGCTTGCCCAGCAGCCGATCAAGACGTTGATCGTGGACGGCCAGAACAACCACAATTGGCAGGAGACCACGCCGATCCTCAAACGGCTCATGGAAGAGACGGGGTTGTTTTCGGTGGACGTGGCCACTTCGCCGCCCAAGGGCCAGGACATGAGCGGCTTCCAGCCCGACTTCGCCGCCTACAACCTGGTGGTTTTGAACTACACCGGCGACTCCTGGCCGGAAGAGACGCAAAGGGCCTTTGAGCAGTACGTCTCGGGCGGCGGGGGCGTGGTGGTCTATCACGCCGCCAACAACGCTTTCCGCGGCTGGAAGGCGTACAACGAGATGATCGCCATCGGGGGCTGGGGCGGCCGCAACGAAACCGACGGCCCTTATCTGCGTTGGCGCGACGGCAAGGTGATCCGCGATCCCAGCCCCGGCAAAGGCGGAGGGCACGGCCCGCAGCACGCCTTCCAGGTCGTCGTCCGCGAGCCCGACCATCCGATCACCAAGGGCCTGCCGGCAGCGTTCATGCACTCGCCCGACGAGCTTTATAGCTGGCTCCGCGGGCCGGCCAAGAACGTCACGGTGCTGGCCACCGCGTTCTCGGCCGTGGAGCAAAGGGGGAGCGGCGAGCACGAGCCGATGCTGATGACGATCGGCTACGGCGAGGGCCGGGTATTCCACACGGCGCTCGGCCACGCCGGCGCGCAGCTTAAGAGCGTCGCCTTCATCGCCACTTTCCTCCGTGGCGCCGAATGGGCCGCCACCGGCAAGGTCACCCAAGCAGTGCCCGACGACTTCCCCGGCCCCGACGCGCCGAGCATCCGGGAGTAGACGGGAGCATCGTGTAGAGTGGAATCATCGTGTAGGGTGGGACCAGCGCAGCGCAGGCCCACCAACGGAGTTTACGGCGGATATGGTGGGCCTGCGCTGCGCTGGTCCCACCCTACGGTCATGCCCGTTCCGCAACGAGAAAGAGGAACCACGGATTTCGCGTCAAACGACCAGATGATAGCGAGGTGGACTATGAACAACAGGCAAAATGGACTCATTCACTGGATGCTCCTCTCGGCCGTCGGTGCGCTTTGCCTTTCGGCTGCGGCCCGCGCAGACGATTCTTGGGTCGTGCTGGAAGGCAAAAGCGGGCCGGGCGTCGGCAAGCACGTCGTCTTCGTCATCGGCGACGACGAGTATCGCTCGGAGGACTCGATGCCGCAGTTGGCCAAGATCCTCGCGGTGCGCCACGGCTTCAAGTGCACGCTGCTGTTTGCCATCGACCCCGCCACCGGCGAGATCAGCCCCGGCACGCTGGACAACATCCCGGGGCTGGAGAAGCTCGAAACGGCCGACATGATGGTGATCTTCACCCGCTTCCGCGAGCTGCCCGACGAGCAGATGAAGCACATCATCGACTACACAAACTCGGGCAAGCCGATTCTCGGGCTGCGGACGTCCACCCACGCGTTCAACTACAAGATCAACAAGGACGGCCCTTACGCCAAGTACCACTTCCGCAGCGAGGACCCCGAAGGGGGCTGGGGCCGCGAGGTGCTGGGCGAGACCTGGGCCGGCCACTACGGCCGCCACAACCAGGAAAGCACGCGGGGACTGGTCGCAAAAGGCATGGAAGACCACCCCATCCTCAAAGGCGTCGAGGACGTCTGGGGCCCGTCCGACGTCTACACGATCACCACGCTCACCGGCGACAGCAAGCCGGTGGTGATGGGCCAGGTGCTCTCCGGCATGAGCCCCGATGATCCCCCCAATTCTGAAAAGGAGCTGATGCCGCTCGCCTGGATCAAGACCCACACAGGCGACTCCGGCAAGGCGGCCCGCGTCTTCGCCACGACCTTGGGCCACTCGTTCGACCTGAACTCGGAGGGAGTGCGGCGGCTCTTGGTCAACGCCGTCTACTGGTGCCTGGGGATGGAAGACGAGATCCCGCCCAAGAGCAACGTCGACTTCGTCGGCGCGTACGAGCCGAACGACATCGGCATGAAGAAATACAAGCCGGGGCTGAAGCCGTCGGACCACAAGCTTTGATCCGCGGGCCCTCAGGGCTTGAAGACTTTCCGGCATCGAGGGCAGCGGAGCGGCTTGCCCTCATGGCCGGGGGGAACGCGGAGCGGCGAGTTGCTCTTGGGGCAGTTGAGGATTTTCTGGCGCTCGGCGGTGGGAGCGGTCGGGCCCGGCATTTTCGGCAGCGGCGGCACTTTGGGCCGCTCGCCGGACGCCGATCCCGACCCCGACGCATCCACCTCGATCCGCCGCTTGCAGAGCAGGCATTCCACCCGGCCCCCCCGCGCCGAGTCCTCCAGCAGCATGTATTTCCTGCACTGCGAATGGGGGCACTGTACGATGAAGGGCATGATCGGAGCGGAAAAGGGGACAGGTACAATTTGCCCAAGAGGGCCCGCGACCAACCTTCGGTTGGTGCCCGGCTTCGCACAAATTGTACCTGTCCCCTTTTCCGCGTCTAGGGGATATCCAGGCTCCCGACAAACTCGGTTTCCCGCTGGATGTCTTCCTCGGTGAGCCCCTGCTGGCGGTCGATCGTGGTCTGGGCGAAGCGCCCGTGGGTCATGTCCAGCGCCATGACGTTCACGCGGCCGCTGGCGTTGTAGGCGAGGCGAACCTGGATCGGCGCTGCCCGCGGCAGCTCGGCCGGGAGCCTGGTGATGTGGCACTCGCCGATCTGGATGTTGTTGGCGGCCTCTTTGGCCTCGCCCTCGAGCACTTTCACCCGCACCGCCGTCGATCCCGCGTAGCGGAGCGGGAAGACGCGGCTGGCGGCGACCGGCAACTGCGTGTTCTTGCGGATCAACACGACGCTCACGGGCGTCCCCTGCTTGTCCACGGCCTGGATGCCGAGGCTGTGCGAGTTGACGTTCAACTCCGTGACGTCCCGCAGTTGGTCTTTCAACTCGTCGGGAATCTCCAGCTCGCCGTCACCGGACCGGGCGGCGATGATCCCGGCGTGCAGCGCGGCTCCCTTGGCAACCACCTGGTCGGGGTGCAACGACGCGTCGGGCTCCTGGCCCGACAGCTCGCGAAGCATGCTTTTGACCATCGGCATCCGCGTCGAGCCGCCTACCAGCAGCACGCGGTCGAGGTCGTTCCAGCTCAGCTTCGCCTGGCGCGTGACGACCAGGTCGCTAACGACACGGGTGCGGGTCATCAGGTCGGCCGTTATTTCCTCGAACTGCGCGCGGGACAGCGTGCCGGTGAACGTGTGTCCCTGGTGGGCAAATTCCACCGGCACGCTGTTGAGCCTGCTGAGGAGAATCTTGGTTCTTTCGGCCAGCGCGCCGAGCCACTCGCGGCGGTGGAGATCGGCCAACGGGTCGACGGCGAACTGCTCCCGGAACCGCGCGCCGAGGTGGTGGACGATCTTGTCGTCCCAGTCCTTTCCGCCCAGGCGGACTTCGCCGTCGGTGGCCAGCGTTTCGAAGCGTTTGGCCTGGAGCCTGACGACGGTGACGTCGAAGGTGCCTCCCCCGAGGTCGTAGACGACGGCCGTCATCGTACCGCCGGGAATCTCCAAGAGCTGGCCCGAGGCGCTCGCCTCCCCGCCCGACTGCATGGCGTAGGCCAGGGCGGCGGCGGTCGGCTCGTTGATGATGTCCACCACCTGCAATCCGGCGATGCGGCCGGCGTCTTCGGTGGCTTTGCGGCGGGTGTCGTCGAAGAACGCCGGCACGGTGATCACGGCCTTGGAGATCGGGCCGATCCGTCTTTCCGCGTCCTGCTTGAGCTTCCGCAAGATGATGGCCGAGAGGGTCTCGGGGCGGAAGCGGCGGCCGCAGACGGGCCGCTCGTAGTAGGCGCTGCCCATGTCGCGCTTGACGAACTGCGCCGCCTTGCTGAAGTCGAATGCCGCGGCCTCCTTGGCGACCTTGCCCACCAGGGCCGTCTGCCCGTCCAGGTACACGACGCTCGGCGTGAGCGGCTCGCCGTCGCCGTTGTCGATCGTGTGCGTGGAGCCGTCGGGCTTCAACTGCGCGATCACCGAGACGGTAGTTCCCAGGTCGATGCCGACCAGATTGTCGAGGCTGTTCTTGCCCATAGGCTTCTTCACACGATACGCGACGGCCGCCGTGACTCTCTTCTTACCATACCCGGCTGCCCGGGGCAATCGACGGCACGGCCGGGTTTGTCGGCGACCGTTGCAGGCTGCACAAACTGTTCGGCTTCGTAGGGGGACAGTCCCATTTTCCCTGCGGGAAAATCGGGACAGTCCCCGAGCTATTCTTCGGCGGCCGCTAAGGCTTCAGGGGAGGTTCCTCCTCTTCGCCTTCCAGCGGCGGCGGGCCGGGCTGTCCGGAGGGTGGCGCGGTCTGCCCGCCGCGGTCCGGCTCCACCCCTCCGCCTGGAGGCGTTTCGTCGGTGGGCGGCGAGGGCTCCGTTGCGGCTGCCGGAGGCTTTTTGCCCTCCCGCGCCGTGCCGTACCCGATGATTTGCTCCTGGAAGTTCAGGACGTCGTCCAAGAGTCTCTCGTATTGCTCCCGCTCGGCACGGTCGGCCTCGCCGCCGCGGGTGGTCAACAGCTCGACGATCTCCGTCAGCTCGGCGATGAATTGCTGGTTGACCCTGGACAGCTTCATCATCGTCAGATAGTCGTCCACGCCCGTGAGGACCCGGAAGGCGTTCTTGGCCTCGCCGAGCAGGGAATCCAATTGATCGGCGCCGGCGGCGGCATAGGTCTCGAAGACGAGGCGGCGGGCTTCGACGTGCTCCGGGCCCTTGGTCTGCCAGTCCCGCCGCAGTTGGTCGACGTGTTGCCTTATTTGCGGCTGGTCCGGCCATTCCTGGAGGGCAAGGTCGTACTTGGCGATGGCGTCGTCGATGTCGCCGGCGTGTTCGGCCTCGCCGGCCAGCTTCAACAGCACGCTGGCCCTGCTCTGGGCGTCGATCTTGTCAATCGTGTCGTTGAGGTCGCCGGCGAGCTCTTCCAGTTGCGACTGGCGCTGGCGAAGCTGATCGACCTGATCGCGGGCCCAGGCCAGCAGCGAATTGCCCGACGTCTGCAGCTCGGCCGCCTCGGCAGACACGTCACCCACGCTCCGCTGGGCGGCGACGATCTTCGGGCGGAGCGAATCGACGGCCGACTCGACCCGTTTCACCGCTTCTTCGTAGCGCTTGTTCTGATTGAGGTCGTTAACGTCGCGGATGCACTGGTCGACCACAACCTGGAGGATCTGGATGTCCTGGACGCAGTAGTTCAGTTGCCGCTGCCAGTCGCTCCGCCGCCCGCTGCGCTCATCGGCCGGAAGCCGCAGCTCCAATTCGCACCAGTCCTGGGTAATCGGCACCAGGAGCTTGTAGGCCCGGTTCCGCTTCACGGTAATGTAGGCCAGATCCTGGAACTCTCTTGCGGCGACCACGTAGCCCTCCCGGTCCGGGCTGGCGAGGTCGACCGTGTCGGCCGTTTCTTCAAATCCCTTGCTGCTGGCGTAAACGTTGCAGTTCTGCACGGGACTGTCGTCCTCGCTGCTCAAGAGCCGCAGGCGAAAACGCCCCGACTGCGTGGTCAGCTTGATCGCCCGGAACCCTGCCACGCGGGCGGTCCGCTTCCAGGGATCGGCCAGGCCGGTCACCACCTCGGCCTGCTTCCAGTCGGAGCCTTCTTGGATCTTCAGCACAGTGTGCGGGATGGGCATGGAAGCGAGGCTTCCGTCCTGCTGTTGGACAACCCAGAACGGCCCGAGCACGCAGCCGTCTTCCAGCCACGACGCCAGCGGGCCGCCGAGGTCGGCGCCGCGAAAGTCGAGCCGCACGCTCGAGCGATCGCCGTCGATCTCAATGCGAGCAACCGGCGCGAAATCTCGCCGCACGGCCGTGCAGATCGCCTTGACCAGCCATTGGCGGTCGGGGGTGCCTTGGCGGTAGAGCGGGCCCAGCCGCTCGACGTCTCCGTCCGCCTGCCGCCACTCGATCTGGTACAGCCCGTCGCGGAAGGCCACGGCCGTCAGAAAGACCTTCTGGCGCGACGCTTCGGCTGCGAAATCGGCGTGCGAGAGCGAGAGGTCCGCCAGGCTGTCCGAGCCCCATTTGGCCAGGAGCGGGTGCTCGGCGACCACTTGAACGTCGGCCAGCGGGCCGAAGTAATTGGCCAACTGGTCGCGCACCTGCCGCTCGACGGAGGCCCTGAAGAAGGGCGTGAAAATCAGGTCCTCCGAGAAGCGCAGGCAGACCGCCAGTTGATAAGGATCGTTCGAGGGCGAAGGCAGGTCGGCCGGCGCCTTTGCCGCGACGATCGGAATCAACAACAGCGCCAAGAACACTCGGTGCACGACGTTCCTCCACAGGCTTTCGTTCAGAAAGAAGGTCCGGGCCGAATGGTCCACTTCTCAACGTCGCCAAACAACGTCAACGGATCGAGCGAGAAACTCTCCAGGCGATCGCTCACCGCCACGTAGGTGTCAAGCTGCCAGAGCGGGATCACAACGGCCTGTCTGGCCACGTGCTCGTGGATGTCGTGCGTGAGCCGCTCGATCTCGCGGAACTGTTTGTGCTGTTTCAAATCGCGGAACAGCGTCGCCAAGATGTCGTCCGGCACGTAACCGATGAAGTTCGGCCCCCCCGGCGCCCGCGCCGCGGGATCGGGGTCCAAGAGCGGCTCGATCCAGAAGGTGGAGTCCTCGTAGGTATGGCTCCAGTAGGCGAGGTCGAAATCGTGGTAGCGGGTGATCTGGTCGTAGAAGCGCTCGGGCTCCAGGCGCTGGAGGGTCAACTCGATGCCCGTCTTCTCGGCGACGTCCTCGACGATTCGCTTGCAGGCCGATTCGACGTCGGGGTTGCCGGCCGGGTAGGCCAGGCGGAGGCTGATCTTGTCGACGCGGAGTTGGCGGCGGGCTTCGATGGCGTGCGCCTGGGCAAATTCCTGGCTGAACGGAGCGGCGGCGGGATCGCACGCCCACGAGTCCGCCGGAAAGGGCCCGCTCAGCTCCGCATGGTCGCCCTCCCGCCCGCCCGGCCGGAAATACTGCTCCAGAATGGCCTCGCGGCCGATCGCCCAGGCCACGGCGAGACGGGTGTATTCGTTCTCTAGGATGCGGATACGGTGGTTGGGGGCGAGAAACGTGACGGTGGGGGGCCGCAGGCGGACCACCTTCTTGCCCGCCTGCGAAATCCGGCTGACTTGCTCCTTCGGCACGCCATAGATCAGATGGATCTTGCCGCTCATGAACTGCTCTTCGGCCTCGATGGCGTCCATGCGGTGGAAGACGATCTCGCGGATGCCCGGCCGCTGCGAACCGCAATAGTAGGGGTTGGCGATGAACCGCATTTGGGCGGCGTCGCTGCCGACTTCCTCGGCCGGCTGATAGGGGCCCGTGCCCACCGGCCGCAGCGAGAACTGCTCGACGCTTCCCTCCAACGCGGCCCCGCCCGAGCGGAAGGACCTGCCGGGCAAGACTTTGAAGTCCATCAGAGACAGCGGTTGCCAGTGGTCCCGCTGGAGCTCGATGACCGCCCTGAACGGGTCTTCCTCGGCGTTTTCGACTCCCGCGAAGAGCTGGCTCCAGGCGGGAGAATAGCCGGGGCAAGCGGGGTCCCGCAGCAACTGCAGCGTCCGCCGCACGTCTTCAACCGTGCAATAGTAGAGCCTGGCGTCATTGGAATCGGACCAGCTCGTGCGGCGCAACTGGAAGTCGCGCCCCCTGGCCAAGGGTTCGGGCCGGCGGGCGGCGAGCTGGCAGGCGTAGTGAGCGCCCGTCTGAGGATCATCCACCCATCGCACCAGGCTTTCGAAGATCAGCCCCACCGCGTGCCGCTCGACCGCCGAGCGAGCGCTCATCGGCGCCAGGTTGCGGGGAAGCTCGCTGTAGGCGCAGTGCAGGATCGGATACTCCCGGTCCATTTCGCGGCGGAGCACGTCGATTTGTCCCAACGGCGGCCAGATCTCCGTCGCCTTGGCCAGCAAGTCGAGCGCCTCGTGCGGCGAGTCTTTCCGCGCCTCCGCCTGGCGGGCGAGCTCGGCCGCCTTCGCCACCAGGTCGTCCCGAACGGCCTTCATCGACGGCGGCATTTCGCCCGGCGACCGGCTGCCCCACTGATCGAGCAGCTCGCGGACGCTCGCGTAGTCTTCGCGAGCCAGCGCCGCGTCGGCGCGGATCTTGAATAGCTGCTCAACGCGGCGAAAGATCTCGGCGAGCATCAGGCTCTCTTGGGCATACTCCCGCGTGAGGCGATCGCATTCGGCTTCGGCCTCCTGGTAGAGCCCCTGCTCGATCTGGTGGTCCAGCTCGTTCAGCCGCAGGTTCAGCCGCGCTTGGGCGAGCGGCTGGCGAACGTGCAGATTCCACTCCGGCCCGCGGCGCAAACGCCGCTGGATTGCCGAGTCGTGCTCGGCCAGCGCCGTGATCAGAATTTGCTCGGCCGCCTTGGCCGCCTCGGCGATCCGCTCGTCGGAGAAATCCAGAGGGCAGCCGGGCTGCGAGAGTTGCTCTTCGTATTGCAGGCCGACAAGGTTGGCCGCCTTCTCTCCCATTCTCTCCTCGTAGTAGTAGATCTTCTCGATCATCCAACTTTTGACGAAGCTTTCCATCTTGCCCTGCCCGGTATACCGCTGCAGCGAATCGATCATCTGCCGCTGTATCGCGCTCGGCTGTCGCCCCAAATAGTAGGTAAACAGAACCACCCTCTCTTCTTCCAGCCGCTCCCCCGGTTCTCGCCTGTAGTCGACGTAGTCGCAGACGGGCTCCTCCTCCGGCTCTTCTTGCCCGGCCGAGTCCTCCCCGGGTTCGCGCTGCCGCGGGGCATCCTGCCGGCCGCCTCTGAGCGGCGCCTCTTCTTCCTCGTCGAGTCGATCCAGGAGGCTCGGGGCTTGAGGGTCGGAAGGCTCCTGCGGCTGCTCGGATTCCGGGGCATCCTCAATGGCGGGCTCCTCCTCATCGGGAGCGTCTTCCATGGGCGGTTCTTCGCCGGCGGGGGCTTCCTCTGCGGGTGTTTCCTCCTCGCCGGGCGCCTCTTCCGCTGCCGGCTCCTCGCCGGCCGGAGCCTTGTCGCTGGCCGGCGGCGTGTCCGACAGCGGCTTTTCCTCCTCTTCTTCGTCAAAATCGTCCAGAACCGACTTCTGCGCAAGCAGCACTCCACCCAGCCAGATCGATCGTTGCCCGCTCTGGGCCAAGGCCCACTGCGGGCACGTCAGGGCCGCCGCCACGAGGAGGGCTGCAAAACCGCCGTGGACGAGGGCTGCCGCGGGCGAGGCCGCGCTGAAGAGTATGAAGGATGTTTTGGTGCCCATTGCCATCACCTGTCCGCCCGACGTTAAGGTGTCACAAGGTACTGCATTTGATCGTAGTCTTTCGCTTCCTCGAAGCCCGCGTTGCGGCACGCCCGGCTCATGTTGGCGAGGATCTGCCGGGCGACGGCGAAGCGGCCGGTGCCGGAGTATTTCACGGCCGCCAGGGCCTCGCGGAAGTGGTGCAGGGCCAGCTCCGGCTTTTTCCGATCGTCGAAATGAACGGCCAGATTGTTCAATATCTTGGCCCTCTCCTCCGCCGCGACCGCGTATTTGCTGATCCCTTCCAGCAAGGCGACAAGCCGGCGGTCCTCCTCGGAGATTTGCTCCGAGCCGATGTAGACGAGGCCTGCCGCGTCGATCGGCTGCGATGCCTCCAGCGGCAGCCCCAGCTTTCGCCGCATCTGGAAGATCGCCTCGGCCAGGCCGAAGACGTTGCCGACGTTGAACGCGTCGGCCAAGAGCGTCTCGCGGATCGCGTCATCCCTGGCGTTGCGGTCGAGCAGGCATTGGGCAAGGTTCAAGTGAGCGGGACTGAACGCCGGATTGATGCTCAAGGCGCGGCGGAAGTGCCGCTCCGCCGCCTTCCGGCGATCTTCCTTGGCGTGCCCGGCGCCGACGAAGTTCAACAGGAACGGGGCGTTGTGGACGTCCATCGTCCGGCCGCCGCGGCGTAACAGCTCGACCATCTGCACCTCGCCGTCGATCGTGAAATAGCGCCGCATCGCCTGGTACTCGGCGACCAGATCGGACGCAATCGTCACTTCGACCGGCAGTTCGCTGGTCCGAAAGCGCACGAGGTGGTTTCCGCGGGGCAGGAACAAGATCGCGGCCGTGCTCTCGGCCAGCGCGCCGGGATTGTCGATCGGCAGCCGCACCCCGTCTACCTCCAGAATCGAGGCCGCCGCCGGGATGCGGACGCCGTGCCCGATCTGGATCTGCTGGCAGTGCAGGTCGTCATACTGCCGCGACATTCCCACGAGCCCCTGGCCGGGACCGGGCGCGGGTGGTTCTGCGCTCCTCGCCGCGCCGCTGGAGATCTCCCTTGAAGTGCCCGTCGTTGTGGGCGGCGGCTTGCGCACGG
>Ga0180438_10010709_pt1 | contig 11213 bp, 9 predicted proteins | sample SS_ome_12_FD_132455 | JGI IMG/M metagenome (GOLD analysis project Ga0180438, IMG submission 132455) | Hypersaline lake sediment archaeal communities from the Salton Sea, California, USA - SS_3_D_2 metaG | ecosystem: Environmental > Aquatic > Non-marine Saline and Alkaline > Hypersaline >...
GGCTTTAAATCTTGACATGCACGAACACCACGATGTCGCGGGTATTGACAAAGCGAAAATTAAAGCCCAAATAAAAGAACTGAAAAAACAACGTGACACCGCTCTGGAAACCCACAACCACGCCGAACTAAAAGCCATTCGCCGGAAAATTCACCAACTGAAACGAAAAATCCGCCGGGCGCTGGTTTAACTCAGTTGAATAATCTCTTTCAAGTGTCGTCTGAATTCGTTCCAGTTCTCCGCCATCCAACCACATTTCTTTACATTTTGCACATTGGTCGACTTCAATGTCAGCCTCGTAGCAAGCTTTAATTCATTCTGTCTGATCTTTCGGACAGCGCATTTTACCTCCCTCCAAATAAATGGATTTTGGTTAGTACTATAACGTTAAGTTGATGTTGATAGATTCATTTTCAACGCGGAGGCGCAGAGAGGACGCAGAGAATCGCAGAAAAAAATCAGGTTAAAAGCCCAAGTGTTCCGGGTCGGACCGAGTTGCCCTATTGATTATTATAAGTTTAAATCCCATAAATATCTATTTTCAACCCTTAGAGAGATGTTTTTTCCTTCAAAAAGTGGATTGTAAGACGCGACATGCTCTCTTATTAAATAGGATTCCTCTAACCATGTAACTTTTCTGCCCTTCACTTTATATCCCAGCTTTTTATGTACCTCTTCCACAAAGGATTTTCTTCCAACCGCAATACTCTCAGACCATTTACTATCCCTTTCCAAACGGTAATTTTTCAGGGCTTCATCAATCCATATTTTATGATGTTTTTGGAATTCTTTCAATGAATCGAATCCAAATAAAATTGGCAAACGCTGGAAATCAATTAGGTTGTATCGTTTTTTTGGATTTTGAATTTCATTGTAACCACTGTTTATCCATTCTTTTGGGTGGTCAACAACACCGGCTCGAACCATATTAAATCGATATATTTATGGGGTGAGATAAAATAAGTTTATCATTTAGATTTAATAACTACATGTATTTTATGAGTGAATACAATAGAGATGGGTAAGTTATTTCATCTCACCCCCTAAAGACACTGGAACAAGTGAACATCCCTATCAATCGCGGTTGAATGGTATCGGTCTTCCCAGAAAGCACCGTTACGTTTTTTTCTCAGATTATACTCCTGGGCCATTCTTCCCGCTACCAATTGTATGGATTTAGGAATTACATCCCCTTTTCGATTGTCTTCGGTGAGCAAATGAATATGATTAGATGTCAAAATAGAATTCAAAATTATTAATCCAAAGCGTTTTTTCACTTCATATGACCAATGTAGCCATCGTTTCTGATCTTTTTTTAACCTCAACAAGAATTCTTTCTTGTGGCACCGATGGGTAATATACCAAATATAACCTGGTAAAAAGTGTCTATTAGCTCTGGGCATGGAATTTCCTCAAACGTTACTTTTTAGGGGCAAAAAGATAGTTCTAAGGCCATTTTTAATTGTTTATGAACTCTTAAATCCATAAGAAACAATTATTCTCTTCGGTCCGACCCCAGGCAATGAAAATAGCGGTTTCGTTCAACGGTCAGCTTGAGGGGCGCGTGTGGAGCGGCAGCGGAACACGCGTCCCTCTCAAAGCTGTTGTTGGGCTCGTTATTTTCTATCCCACGCTTTACCAGATTTTATTCTGATTTCTGGTTTCAGAATTTCTATTAGTTTTCTTAATCCTTCGGAATATGAAGGAAACAAGTCCAACCATTGGTAATTTTGCAACCTAACGTCCACTTGGCAATCATCCACTCGAACTGGTATAATAAAAATGTTGCCTTCCGGCATTTCATCAACAATATCTAATGCATTTTTCAATTCTTTTTGAGTGAAGCCCCTTTTTGATATAGTATTTGACGAAATTAGAGCCAAAAAAATTGTGCTTTCTTGTATTGCTCTTTTAATTTCAATTTTCCAATCTTGGCCAGGCATAAGATTTTTTCTGTCAAACCAAAGTTCGACACCTGCCTTTTTTAAGTCATCATAAAGCCTTTCAGCAATCTGGCTATCTTCTATGGCATAACTTATAAAAACTTTGTTCTTAAACATTATTATTTGTCCTCCGGAACAAAAAAGTGTTCGGCGGGTAATGCCTTCATAACTTGTGCCCGACACTTAACTTGCAATTTCTTTTCAGGCTTTGTTTCTGGAGACTTTTTTACTAATTCTCCTTGCCGTGCTAATGCTTCCAGCAATTTTGTTTTATGCGGTGTTCCATATTTTTTGCTTTGGTTGATCTGTACTACAATTATTTTTAAATCATTCTCCAATCCACGATAACCTGTTAAAACTTCTTCATATTGCTGAACTTTTTCAGTTAATTTTATAATAGGTTTAATCACTGCAAGTAAGGCAGATAGCACCAATACATATTTCCAAATTTCTTTTCCAAATGATGTGTTCCAAAGCCAAAGTGCAGCTACTGCGGAAGATGATGTGGTAATTGCCAAAACGATTTCTATAAAAAAGTTCCAACCTTTGAATCGATTTAGCTTTTCGGAATAATATAAAACTGAGAATCGAGCATCTCTATACAGATCGTAGACATCCCAAACAGGATGGTTTATGTCTCGTGGTAATTCATTCATATTTACATCTCAATAGAGATCATTAGTCAGAAGCCCAACGACAAGGCTAAGCGGAGAAAGGGCAGCGGAGCACAAAACTTGAATAACGCAAAAAACTAATTGCGGAAAATAAAATTTCTGGATTTCAAAATCCGCCCTTTTTTCCACTTGAGTCGCTTGTTAGCACAACAGAATTAAGCAGACAACAAATTACAATACCTTTAATTCTATGTGTTTTTTTAACTTATTCTCAAATATTTTTAAAAATTTATCGATATTTTCAGGGGGGTAAGGGCTTGACTTTAATACTTCAAGATCCCATTTAATTGCTCTTAAAGTCTCATAAGCTGAATTCATTAAAAATGCTTTATTAAAATCAGATTCTGCTTCATCGACATTATTACATGCCAAATGAATCTCTGCCAAATGGTAAATATCCCAATGACTACATCTGCCTTCATCGACTAAATTCATTATTTTGGATTTTGCATATTTATAAAATTCCAGAGCTTTGTCGAGTTTTCCTTGTTTATATGCAATTCTTGCTAATCCTAGGAATCCCATTGCATAGTTTGGTTCTATTTCTTTAACTTTTTGATACCACTCTTCGGCCTGTAATTCGTCACCTTTTTGAAAAAAAGTAAGACCTATTTGTTCTACCGCTAAAACTGATTTTGGATTTAATTCAATTGATTTTTTACTATATTCTATAGCTAAATCAAAATTACCATACCTTCTATATGCTCTCCCCAAATTAAGATATGCTTCATAATAATCTGGCTTTAATTTTATGGCTTCTTTTAAATGATATATAGCTTTCTCATCTTCACCATTTGAACTATATGCATTACCAAGCAACCTATGTGCTTCGGGGCTTTCAGGTTTTACCTTAATTATTCTTTTAAAATAATCAATAGCTCTAAACAGTTCACCTTTTTCAAATTCAAACTTACCTTGATTTATATTGTAAATTACTTCCATAAACTCTTTACTTTCATTTTCTATTTTCTTTTTTATATTATCAATTTCATTTTGTGTTTCATCTTTAATCACTTGCATTTGAGATAATTCAGTTTTCATATTATCAAGTAAATTTCTCATTTCTTTTGCAGTCTTCTCGATTTCTCTAAATCTGTTTGCTCCAATCCATCCTGCAATACCTAAAAAAACGACAAGCAAAGCGAAATACATCCCGGACCAATCAATTATCCGATTTGCTCTTTCAATATGTTGTTTTGCAAACTCAATATCTCTTTCTAATTGACTGTTTTTAATGTCATCGATTTGTTTCTCTATAGATAAAGATTAACTATCTAGTTTACTAACTATATTTTTGCTGGGCTGATTTTTTTGTTCCAATTTCTGCATTTGAGCATTTGAAAATTGTGAACCAGATAGAACATTAATGGAATCATTTTTTAATTTTATATCATCTATTATTTTTACAGAATTTATTGATTTTAAAGATATATAATTAAAATATGTTGAAATTATTATTGATGCTATTGACATGGCAATAGCGATCCAGGCCAATCGAAATGACCATTTAGCTCGAATTTCATTATAATATTCTTTTTTTGATGTAAAATCTCTTTTAATAAAATTTTTAAGTTCTTTTTTTAAAGGCCTAATTTCTTTTATAAAATAGTTTGTCCCCCAACTTGACATCCTAAATATATTTGTTATTGGCGGATACCATTCAAATTTATTAGGATTTTCTGGGGTCTGAAAAAATATAAATATATCTATTTCATCATCATCGGTATATTTTAATGTCTTTGATGTAACAGAGATAAATCTGTTATCAAGATATTCTATGGTTTTTATAAATTCTTCGGTAGTTGATATTGCTAAATCACCAGAGCCATTTAATTTATAAACTAAATCACCTTTATTAATTTTCTTTTTGACGAATTGATAATCATGAGGAATAGGTACTTTCTCAATATTTAGGAAATTAATGATAAACGATTCAAAGTCTGTGATTATTTTATCTTGTATGGCTTTAGCGAATTTACTGTGAATGCCATAGAATTCCATATTTTATCATCCTTTATTTTATTCACACAGAACGTTTTGATAACCTGCCACAGGTTAACGTGAGTATAACCTGCCGCCGTAACTCACTCACAGAGTTTCAAAAAAAGCACGAACCTTGAATAACAATCAAAAATTCCGAAATCGCGCCAGAGCAAGGCGGTCAGGTTTATGCATGGTTAGCTGCCTAAATCTAACTATTTCTGAGTTCTTCGCCTCGATTATCTTGAACGCCTTCACAACCTAAACTTAAAATTCATCGCAAGATTATATCAATTCGTTTGATTAGCTCCAGTAAATTATGATCACTGATTGGGCTTATGCGACCTTTAACATTTTCCCAATCTATTTTGGCTAACTCAATATCACTTTCATCAATTATTCTTTTTACAAGCTTAATTACGATTGCTTTGTCATTGATGCCAAAATGCTCGATATTCTGTAAAAGTTGTGTCAAAAGCTCTTGCAGAGTTGGCTGTGGTTCAGTAGGTGGAGGTACAATAGGAGGATTTTTCTTCTCCATTTTCTCCAAAATTTCTGTCGCCTTTTCATCCCCATTCTCTGCCAATTGTTGCAGAACCAGTTTCGCTTCATTAATTACTTGTTCTTTGTAAGCATCTTTATACAACTCGTTAATCGACTTGTTGATGATATCCCACTTGTCAACAAGATTCATCCTATCCAGTATGACCCTCTTGACTTTCTCGCGAACGTTATTTGCTTTGTCTTTCTCGTTGGATTGTTCGTGATGATCAATAATAATTTTCCAAGAATAAATTGCTACATCTCTCAAGCCTTTTTTCCAGTATTCATCTTCGATGAAACGCTCGCAATGATCTTTACCCCTTGGGGAGGATAAAGACTGCAAACGACATGTGAAATACATTATTTTAATTGCTTCAACCTTTTGATTAAATTGCTGCGATAAGTCTTTGGCAATTTGAACCGCCTCGTCATCTTTGTTGATTTTCATCAAACATTGTGCAAGTTTATTAGCTATTGTCTCGAACTTTTCTATTTTCCAACATTCGCTCCAGCATTCGATTGCTGTATTATAATCACTATTAGTTTGTCGACTATTTGCCACAGCCTTCGCTTCTTGAAGAGCAATTTCTCTTGTTGAATCTATGGCAGTATATTTCAAAATCAAAGATTTTAATGATTTGAACTCGATTCTTGGTTCTTTATCTTTATGTTTATCTGCAATCGCTTGCCTCAGCATAGCTGAAAATGCTTCCTCTCCTGTAACTTCTCTATTTAGGAAATCTTTTAAAATATTTAAAACTCTCTCAGGAACACCTTTTGATTTGAGTTTGATCAAAGACTGGTCAGTAATTTTAAAATTAACCGAAGTGCTTAGTTCTATCCAACACTTCGTTGCTACCAGATAAAGCTTTTGGTTTTTGCATTCTTCATCCAATTCAAGGCAGCTTCGATGGAAATCGGAACGTTGCTGGGCTGGTTGTGCCGGTTTATGTACTAAATATCGGAAATAAAAAGCTCGCGGCCAGAAATGCTCCAGAATTCTATTCTTTTGGCTTCGTGAAAGTTGATTTGGTAGCTTTATGTAGTAAGCATCAGAAAGTTTTATCCAGCACTTTTTCTCTATATTGGGATCAGGGCACTCCTCAGCAATGTTTTCAGCAGACTTTAGCAGGTTTATCAAATGGGAAAATTCCTTTTGGAATTGTTTGTTATCTACAATATTTAGTAATTGAGATTTATGGAAGGCGGCCTGAAAAGCCTTGATAAAACAATCTACCGACCTCATCCACTCTTTTAACTTTCTCCAACATTGCCCTGCCTCTTCATATCTCTTTTTATTTTCTAAAATCTCCGTGATATGCCTTGCATCATCATTATTTCCAGATCCCAGTTCAATATTTTGAATGTCCTGCTCTGAGAACTCGATCTTGTAGATGAATTTTTCCTTTTCCACAAGTCCGTCAAAAATATTAACAATACTTCTACATACCTCATAAGCTGTTTCCTCACCTGATTTTATTGCACAATCAATAGCCTTTTCCCAATCTTTGAGCCAGTACCAACACCGAGCAGCGTCTGTATATTTATTTTGATGTTCCAACTCTTCTGCGATATTTTTTGCTGTCTGAACCAAGTTTTGCGTTTGGGTGTTTTCTCTCATAGATTTTCTAATATAGCAGCGAACCTCTCCAACGAACTCGTTTGCAGCCTTATAATACTTAGCAGCGAGTAAAAATTGATTGTCCTTTTCGAAACTCCGTGCAGCCTCTATTTGGGCATTTCGTACCTCTTTTGTCCACCCACCCCATCTAAAATAAGTCAAAGCCTCTTTCAAAAAGGCCTCTGCTTTTGTTCTCTTAAATCGGCTAAACGCATTCTCACCAGCACGTTTTGACTCTTCAGAGCCTAGCTCAGTTTTAGCAACTTCTTTAAGATACTCCACTACTTGATTATTTGATGGATAGCGTATTTCGTCAAAGACGTTAGGCGGATCATGGAGACCAAGCTCGTGCTCCCACCATATTTTGCCATTTACTTCATGACGTGTACCTTCATAATTTTTCCAACCAGCATTTCTAAGAAAATCAAACTCCTCATTTGTAAGACAAATCAACAGGCTCACTTTTGCTCTGGTTAGGGATGTATACCACTGCCCAATCAAATCAAGTTCAATTTGCCCTTGGCTTTCCCTAATCGGCAATCCCCAAACTACGCATCCCATAAACTCTAATCCTTTGCAGCCCAAAATAGGGTAATCAGTCAAAAATGTTCCGATATTCATTCTTTCTTTTAGCTTTGCTACTTCGTCATCGTGCGTAGTGATGATAACAAGGGTCTCCTTTATCCTGTGTTTGTCAAGTTCCTCTATAACTTCGTCGCCCAATTGGCTCCTTTCTTGATCGGTGATGTTGTCAACATCAATATAAATTTCATCTTCATTTTCTTCTATAATATATTGTTGTAGAATCTCTCTGGCATTGGCATAGTTATCCAAAAAGTTTTCGTATTCTCTTCTCTCAAAATATGCACGTGCTCTATCTCTTTCATTCTCTAAATAATTTTCAAGGCTTTCTAAAAAAGTATTTTGATTTAAAATCATTATTTTGGGCTGTAATTCAGGGGAATCAAGCCTATGGAGAATTTTGTGTAGAACCTGCTCTGGAAAAGTTCTGTTTGGGTCAATTATGGCATCCTCATAGTACCTTCGAAGGCGTGACTCATTTTCTCCTCCACCAATGTTTGCTGGGATTAACTGATTCATTAAATTGTGTGCCAATGCAGCAATATGCCAGCTCGTTCTGTAGTTAACGTCTAACTTGCGAAATGGAGTTGTGGAGTCAGATAAGCTATTGATAAAAGTCAAATTAGGATTAAATCGTTTATTATCATATTTATACAACTCACTGCGTTTAGAAATGGCAGGTATAACATCCATTTCCCAATGAAATCCAGTAGGCGTCATCTGTTGGTTCAGATCACCAAAGAGAATAAGCTTGCTGCAATTCTTTGCCTTTTGTAGTTGAAACCAGAGACTGATTATGATTTCAAATTCCATTTTGCCCAAATCTTGTACCTCATCCACAATTATCACAGGATTTTTTAATTTATTTCCAAATTTGTCAAAAATAGGTGTTCCACGCATACCATATTTCATGATAAGTTCTGGAAAGAGCCTTTTTAATTCTTGCAGTTGATTATAACTAATACTATTAGAATTCAGTACTGTATTAAGCCTTTCGATTTTTCCTCTAATTTCCCCCGTCGCTTGTTCCTCGTCGAGTAAATTTCGGAAAAATTGTCTCAACCACTCAAATAATGGCTTCAATTTATTGTTTCTATCGCATAAAACGGTGCCTGTAGACCTCGGGTCTCTCAGTTCTGTTTCTTCACAAGCTCCTAGTTGTTTTATCCAATCCTCAATCGCGCGCAACTTTTTGTAAAGGTCATAGCTCAGTTGAGCACGATCTTTTTTTCTTTTCCTTGCTAACCTATTCTGATATTCATCTAAAATTAGCCTTCTGACATCAAGCAAAAGGTGTTTATAAATCCTATAGATCGGCGAGTCTTGTCTATCGAGATATTCTTCAAGTTCAGGCAAACTTCTAATTCTATAATTTCCATTTTCATCCTCTACCAGATCGGGGCGTCCTTTCAAGAACGTTGTAATGAGTGCAAAAATTTGCGATGAAAGTAGCGACTCGGGCCCACGAGCAGAGCGAATATCATCAACTATCTTGATACACTCCTCATCATTTAAAAATTCTTCCATATCATCTATCAGTAGTTCGCAGAATTGACGATATGTGATAATACTGATAAATCCTGGTTTTACACCACTGCCATTCCATAGCATATTAGCATCGTCAATGTTGGCTTTCAGTCTTTTCTTGCAATCTGCCACAAGTGTTTCATTGTATGTAATCAAAACAGCAGTTCGCCTATCCTCTACCGATTCGGTTTGTGCATCATTAGCAATTTGTCGCAGGATGTTCAAAGCTATGGTTGTTTTACCAGAACCAGCGACACCTTGAACGAGAATGAACTCTGCAGGCCGTTGCAATGTGGCAGCATCAAAGACAACTTTTTGTTCATCTTTTAAATCCTCAACAGCGGTGAGATGGGCTTTAGACATCCAACTACCTCCTTAAGTTACTTGCTTTCTTAAATTGTAGTTTTGCACAAAACACGTAGAAAAATCGTATCACATTTTGAATTGTACAAACTTTATTACAGCTAACATTTAGTATTTTATCTGTAGTTGAGCCCAAAAAATACCACCAAATCTGATCGAGTACACCAGATTTGAGGGTACCACGAAGCGTCATCGGTACCAGGCTCTATTCCAGATAAAATACAGTTGAACGAAGCCGCTTATTTCGGTTATTTTGCCATGGGGATTCAATCCGACTTTTCTGGCTGAAAATTTACCCAGTACGGTCGGTGTTTCCAAACATTTTATCATTTTTATCCCCAACATTTTAAATCCGTTGTGATTTTAATTGATTTTACCACATTAAATGCGCCTTTTTTGACCGAATAAGATGTACTTCTCCTGTCTTCCCCCAAACCCCCGTTGCCATTTTTCGCTCAATCCCCCCATTGAATCATTACGGCGGCGGTTTTATTTCCGGATATATCGTTTCCAGAAATACCATCCATCCCTGACCACAACTGGGACACGTGCGCAAATCTATTCCTGTAAGGGCCAGGAACAAATCCTGCCAACTCTCTCATTCGAAATAATCCCGCTCTTCGTTCTGGAATATGCTAAGTAACTCTTTGCTTTGAATCCGATAATTGGAAATTGCCACTCGGTGAACATAGCAGCCCAGATATTTCAGCACTTTCCTCTGCCCACCAAATGGGTATTTGCAATAGGTAATCCATTTAATCGCATAAAGCTGGTTCAACAGCGATTGAAACGAATTTACTGACTTTTTTCGCATCTTTGCGCTAGCAAATTTTTATAAAACAAAAATTATCTTCGAATACAGTGCACATAAGCCTCTTCCGTCCGCCAACTATAATGTTTCGCACGAATCTCTGCCCATACCTGGTCCAGTAGCTTCGGTTTGTTCCGGATAATATTTGGTGGTTGGTCTGGCGACTTCATTTCCTCCACAAAGAAATGAAAAGAAAACAAAAGGCATGTTGTTATTACACTCAGTTTTTCAAAGTGTCAATGGAGAAGGGCGCGTTATTTTGTTTGATTTGTTAGTTGGTTGGAAAAAAATTAAATAATTTTAACGTGAATGTCAAGAAAAAAATGAAATGTTTTAGGAGGCGAGATTAAATAATTTTCCCAATTGCAATAATGGTGTCAAATAAAATAACACTTTATCGGTTTAGGATGAGTAAGTTATATTATCTCACCTCCTGAATTATTATTTTCGGATTGCCGGTTGCAAGCTGCAAGTTGATATTGGGAAGCTAACGGTTTAATGGATATTTATTTTCATTTTATAAAAGTCGATGATACTTCAAAAAAGCGGGATTATACTCAAGCCGAAGTGGTTTTAAGATTAACTGTCAACAGTTCCACTTAACTAACATTAAAGAGGGGTGCCCAGAAACAGCGATAATTTTAAAATACTGTTTTTAAAACCTTATTCTTTATCTTAACAAACCTTAGTAGAATGAAAATCAACTCCATCTTAAACCTTATTACCTTATTTAATATTAAAATCGTTTATAGTTACCAATAAATCCTGTTCTTATTTAGTACACTATCCGTAAAATGAGTACAAAATAAGGTAATAAGGTTAAAAGTCTAACTGATGCCAGTAATCCTGAGCGGTTATACCAAAATAATAATTGTTTATTACTGTCAATCCAGTTAAATCAACTTTCAAGAGTAGACTCCCAAAATCTTAAAACCACTTTGTGCTTAGTACCACAACCTTGATTTGAATCAACGAAAAATCCAAAGAAAACAAAAACACCTAACCCTTAATCCTCCTCCGAAAGCTGGTCCAACCACATTTTCGTGTCTTTATCCTCCGGGTCGATTTCATGAGCGCGCTTGAAGGCTGCCAACGCCAGCTCTTTTTTTCCCTCCCCGTGATAAAGCGTGCCCAGATGATAATACGCCGCCTTAAACTCAGGAAAAGCA
>Ga0180438_10010710_pt1 | contig 11213 bp, 25 predicted proteins | sample SS_ome_12_FD_132455 | JGI IMG/M metagenome (GOLD analysis project Ga0180438, IMG submission 132455) | Hypersaline lake sediment archaeal communities from the Salton Sea, California, USA - SS_3_D_2 metaG | ecosystem: Environmental > Aquatic > Non-marine Saline and Alkaline > Hypersaline >...
GTTGGGAATGTGTAAGTCATGCAAAAAACAAAGTAAATGGATATGCTGTAATGATGGTCAACAATATAAGGTGGCGTGTCCATCGATTTGTTTATACTTTATATAAAGGACAGATATTAGAAGGGCTAGTTGTAAGACATACTTGTGATAATCCTTCTTGTATAAATCCAGACCACTTAATATCAGGAACACAAAAAGAAAATGTACATGATTCAATTAAAAGGGGGAGAAGAAGAACCTCTTGTCGAATGGGTGAAAAAAATCCACACTCAAAACTTAAAGAATCAGATATTCAAAAGATTAGAACACTTTCAAAAACTGGTCGTTTCTCACAACGAAATATTGCTTTACAGTTCCAAATTAGCCACACTACTGTTGGAAAAATAATAAGACATGATTTATGGAAACATATATAATCTGGAAGGATTAAATTTATGAAAAAAAAAGGATACAAACGTGACGAAAAGCGGTTATATTTTGTCGGGCAAATGCCAGACATTATTCGCGGTCATCTGAAGGAAAACGGAACAGTCATTGAAGTCCATCACGTCAACAACAACAAAGACGATGACCGTCTCACAGTTCCGCTTCAGCGTGGACATCATATGGAACTTCATGAACTTGAAAAGGCTTTGAAACAAGAAGTCTGGATGAAGACATACGGAATCAATTCGTTTGACCCGTATGTCCAGAAGCTGAATGAATTATATGACGAACATCAGGAAGGTGTTTCAATCTGGCGATGTCAGATGATGTTCACTGAATTCCTGAAGAAGATGAAGTTTTATAATTGAAGTATTTTTCTGGAATAGATACAGAAACAAGGTGTCCGAGATGTGGCTGCCGTTCGCTTATTATAGACAATTACACACCGATTCGAAAAATAGGTCTTGTCTGTGAAACTTGTGGTTACGAAGGCGAATATATGAATAATCTTCCAGACGCGAAAGAAAACTTCAGAAAGGACTTGCAAAAATGAAAATCTCCGTATATACTCTATTCCATACAGTTCAAAATTCGAAGATAGTAAATGTCGGGACGCTGGTCACGGCAGAAAGGAAGTATGATGATCCGTCGTATAAATTATTTCCTGAACAAGTTACTAATAAAACTGACTCCGAGATCTTTGAAGAGATCAATAATCTTGTCTGAACTCAGGCAGCATATCGGCTGTGATGTAGATAAAGCCATGAGGCGGATTCGGCGTAAATACAGACCGAAGCGCAAATATGAATTCAATTCAAGGGAATTATAGAAAGGGAAAAATATGTCAGAACCGAAAATGTCAAAAAAACAGTTCAAAAAGCTTCGTCGTGATGAACGTCGTCGTCACGAAAGGCAACTCGCGAAAGATAGCGCGAAAAGGGACGAAGAACTTGCCAGAAGTCTGACACCTGCTGCATTTGCGAAGGTCATCGAATCAAACGTCCTGAAGAAGAAGTTCGGTGAACGTTTCAAGATCGCGATGTGCGTTCTTCGCAAAAAAAACTGGCTGGAAAAAGGGGTGATTTCAGAATGAAAAACATACTTCATCAAGGAATTGTCGAAGCCATGAAAAAAGGTTCGATTCTGAAAATGTCCAGATACAATCAGTTCCAGCTTGTCCCGTCGAATGGTATATATCACGGCATTTCGAAAGAAACTGTCGCCGAATTGTCGGAAGCTGGTCACATCATCAAGGCTGATTTAATCGGGAACGAATATCAGCTGTCTGGCGGTGTTGAATGAACGAAGCCGAACAAACACAGTCAGACGAAGTCCGTGAAGAAATGGATGCTGCCGAAGTTCCGACACCAGACTTCTTGACGAATGATCAGCGTGAATCACTGTGGAATGTCTTGTTTCGTGAATCAGTCCTGTCATCCATCGTGAAGACAGAAGTCAAGGCTGTGAAACATGGCGAAAAGTGGGATATATTTGACACTGTGAACGGTCAGTATTTCGCCGCCTCTGGTGAAGTAAAGACCACGAAGATTCCGTGTGAAGTGATATTCGCTTTTCATCTGGAAAAAGGCGCGAAGACGTTTGGAAGGGTAATAAAAAGGTATATTGAGCTATGAAAATCGACGGAATAAAATACATCAATTATGTAAATGAACTTTTGGGAGAGTATGTGTCAGAGGAATCTCATAATGATGATACTATCGACATTTTGAAGGATTTCGCGTCAAAGATAAAAAACAAGATCAGTCATGATATTTTCTGTTTAACTGGATGCCCAAAAATGAAATTTGAGTCACTTAAAAAGGGCTATAAGTGCAGCAAATTTGGATGCAATTTACAAGTAAATCCTTCATTAAAACATGAATTGATCCGATACCCTAATTGCGAATATGAAGATGTTAGATTTATAGAGGTTTAAGGAATATATTGAATTATGAGTAAATCACTAATAATAGACCACGAAGAAGTCAAAGACGTTAAACAGCTCGCAGAGGATATGTTTTATCCGAATGAAATAGACTCTATAAATTACGAAGAAAATTATATTGATATATGGTGGCAGGGTGGCGATGATGATATGTATTCGGCAGAGGTTCAATGGAAATCCCTTAACGAACTTATCAGCGAGATAGAGGCTGAGGTATTTACATGTTTTGTTTTAGACACATGGTCAATAGTTGAATATTTTTGTATGGATTTTAATTTTATGAAGGAAGAGGATGGTGACAGAGAGATATTATTCCATAAGTATAATTACACTTGTATAATAGATTCTCATAACGAAGAGAGACATAAAGCATTTTACGCCGACACCCGTATAGAAGCATGCGCGATGGCACGTAAATGGGTCATGGAGCAAAAGAAATGAAAATACCGAAACGCTATAAACAAGGAAGAATCATCTGGAAGGAACTCAAACGCCTTATGAATTCGAAGCCGCTGACATATCCTCAAAGCAATTTGGCTTCTATGGTCTTATTATGTGAGAATGTAAAGTCAGCTGAAGTTCCTGAAGTTCTTATGAAAGGTCATAAGGTCAATAACTACTGGAATCAGCCGTATCGAATAGGAGGAAGATAATGAACAAGTTTTTGTCCGTATTATTGCAGATTTTCGCCTGGATCATTACGATCGCACTGTTCCCGATTATGCTTCTTAACGTCGGAGTCGTGACAGTTGTTTCGTTTTTACACGAAAAAGCTGATGATTTGAATAGGGGGTGAATTATGGCATATTTCGCTAACGGATCAGAAGGGGAAGTCCTTGAAAATCAATGTGGACACTGTCTTCTTTTCAAACATGACGATGAACACGGAACTGGATGTCCGATTTATCAGATTCAACAGATTTTCAACTATGACCAGTTGAGTGTTCCCAAATTAGAAGAAGCCATGTCAATGTTGATTGATAATGATGGCGCGTGTTATTATATACATAAATACTGGCGTTTAATCGGTGACGATGAATTCAAGGCATACATGGAAAAGAAAGGCGGCGAATGATGACCGACAAGCCAAAGAAGCTCACAGCCACACTGGAAAATAAGGCTTTCAGGCTATACATCACATCGAAACGGTCAACGAAGTCCATCGCGGAAGAACTAGGGGTATCAGCTCGAACGGTCGAAGACAAATGCACCGAACAGAACTGGCGTGACTATCGTGGGAAAACAGCGGAAATGACGCGGGAAAAGACCGTTGAAAAGGTGGCGGAAGAAATATCTGGATTCTACAAGGAAATGATTATCGAACTTATGAACGATGTCAGACTGAAGTTCCGCTATGCGAAAGCGAAACGTTCGAACAAAGGCGGAATCGGATTCACTCATATTCAGGCGATTGAAAAGGCTGTCACGCTTCTGGCTAGGGCTTCAGGTGAACCGCTTCCGACAGCCGTGAAAGTGGAAGCTGAAGTGAACGAAGGCGGTTCACTAGCGAAGGCGCTTCAGTCTTTGGATGGTAAAAAGGAATCAGAATGAACTACACACCTGAAGAAGTCCAGTCAATGATTTGTATTTCAAGAAGGCTTGCAAGGAAACAGGAACGCGACAAAATAAAGACGATTTTGTTGAAAGTTTTCAAAAAGGGCTGTAAAGAAAAGCTGACCGAATGTGAAGTGAACGCGATAATCGAAGGAACGTTCATCGGTCTGGAGTCAATGTCAGAATAAATCCCGTCTTTGACGCGACCTGAAAACATAATTTGGTCAAATTTGAAGTTGAAAAAAGAAAAAACACATATGAACAATGATTCCGCGCGGTTCAGGTCGGCGCGGATAGTTCATAACGCAACCGAAAGGCAGGTAAATAAGATATGGCAGAAAGATATACAAACCATTTAATTAAAAACAGAGAAATAAAAACACCTATAAAATGTGCTGATAAGCTATGCGGTATAGGTTGGAGTAGATGCGCTCAAATTTATTCTAAAGAACATAATTTTGATGATGGGTTACCTGTTACAAGTTATTGCTGTAGCGTTTTTGGCGTGGAATTAAAAAATGGATATGATAAAAATACAAAACAAGGCGGCTTATTACGATGCCAAAATTGTTTAGACTCAGAAATCAAGCGGTAAACCGTCCACTAAGGAGTAACAACTAATGACAAATATAGAAGCGATAAATAAGGCTTATGAATTAGAGAGAATGTCAGTTTATTATGATGTTGATAATAGTGTGCCTATACCTAGACGCGAGATGCAACTTGTGTGTAGAAACATTACAGAGATTATAGCCTACCTCCGCGACGAGCCTAACCGTATAGAGCAAGCAAGGCAAGAGATTATCAGTGAGATACTTGAACAAGAGTTTGAAGCCGACTCAATGACAATCGGGCATAAAGTTGTAGCAAGTGTTGAAATTAAAAAACTAAGCAGTAAGGAGTAGAGTAATGGCAGATATAACTAAAGGAAGTTTTGGAGAGAAGCAACCGATTTGCCCACATTGTCAGCATCCCCATGATATAGATGGTGACTTTTTTGAAGATTGGTGTGTTGATTGGTCTAGGTCATACGATATTAAATGTAGAAATTGCGGTAAAACGTTTTATGTTTCTGTTAATGCCTCTTTTACATATGACTCAGAAGCCTTAATTGAATATTGTCCTGTTTGTGAGTCTGATAATATTGAGAATTTTACAGACGGGACAGATGATAGTATTTGCTTAGAGTGCAAATTCAAATGGCGGTAGAAAGTAGGTAAGCAGATGCTAAAGAAGCGTAAAATATTAAAATCATCTAAAGGTTACAATATAACACCCAAAGAAGCGAGGGAAGTAATAGAGAAAGTTTGCTGAAAGACTTGATAAGAAAATACGCGAGTATTCAGAAAACCTTGAATATATAGAATATTATGATGAAGATGAAGTAACAAAAATAATTCAAAAGGAACTATCAGAACAGGAGGGGGAATGATATGCAAAAACTAAGAGGACGTGATTTAATCAATGTTAAAGTAAAATCCAGAATGGATTTGCCGAACGGGATCTATGTCTATTTACCGAATGACGGGGATACTGTCACGATGGCGATAATTTCGACAGGCGACAAGATCGAACACTGTCGTATTTCGGAAACTTATTTCGGTGAAGGTCATTCGCCGCTTTCAATCCGCGCCTTATATGGCGAAAAACTAAAAGAAGGTAAGATGTTCCGCTGTGAAAATTACGCTGAAGCGATGATTTTAATAGGGGATTTCTTCAAGAAGAAAGGCAATTGATATGTCGAAGAAAATCAAAGAAATGCCGAACTGGATTCTGAAGATGATGGAAAGATACTGTTCAAAACGCGCTTATACAATTTATGGGTCACGCCGAATCTTGTCTGAACAGTTCACTGTCGTGTTCACTCACGAATACAATCGACCGAACAGGAAGAAGACTGAAATCATATGTTCAGCGAAGACTGAAAACAAGGCATGGCGGAAGGCTCATAAGCTCAGACCATATCACGGAATCGACTTCAAAAAGAACGTGGAACGGATGAAGATTCAACACGGCGCGAAGTGTCCAGTGACGCAACTGGTCGATTTCGGCGAACTTCAAGATTTGCCGTTCTGAAAGGATGTGTAATGATTTATGAATTAAAAAACACAGTCGAAGCCGTTCAGCTCAAATGGAATAACTGGTCTGAAATATGCGAATTCGTTCCTGATTCCTGTCATTATGGCGGCTGTTATGTAAACAGGACAACAGGTGAAACAGATGCGAATCCGATATGGGCAGAAGAAGACATGAAAATCGGGTTCAGGCTGCGGAATGATAAATATGGGACTGTTTTGGCTGTTGAAAATGATTGGATTGTAAAGGTCGGTAAAAACGACTTTCATAAGGTCACGGACTCAGTGTTTCAGGCTTTAAGAAAATAGCACTCATTTTGACAAACGCCAGAGAAAAAAATCCATTCCTCAAAACTTCCTTTCGGAACGTTTGACTGTATAACGGCGGTTCTGGATTCCGCCTTCTGGTGTTTGGAATGGAAAGAAAGGAAAAAATATGATAATCGAAACAAATCCAGAAATGGACGGAATCGTTCTGAAGAAGGTTTTCTCAGGTGTCGGACTTATGACTGAATCAAAAGAATATATCGGAATATGTATGCGTGATTCAGGGTTCGAATTTAATTATGGCGGCTTCTGGTATTCAGCGCAAAAAGGCGAAATCACGAAGCTAGGCAAAAGCGGCTATGATTTAGAAGGAAACAAAATTCCAAGTTCGATCGTAACCGCTGAAAGAAAGAACGGTGATTCCGAATAGTAAATGATTCACACTGAAGCGAACACCACAGCTGAAGAACTTGTCGATCTTTTCAAAACTCATATCCCGCGCTGGCGGAAGAATCCTGTCGACTTTGTTGTCGAGACTCACAATGTCCCTGATCTGGAAGTGACTGACGGACAAGTCGAGCTTCTGGAATCATACTGTAAATATAAATATACAGCTAAAAAGTCAGGACAAGGCGTCGGGAAAACGGCGTGTCTTTCGTGGATCGCCGAACACTTCCTGATCTGTTATTTCAACAGCCGAGTCGTCGTCACTTCTATGGCTAATCGTCAGCTGCTGTCAATATTTATGCCAGAATTCAAACTTTGGACATCAAGATCAATATTAAAAGACCTTTTCGAGGTCTATGATCAGACTGCTGGGATCGCTGGGTTCCGTAAAAACTGGCGTCTCGACGCTGTGACATCTGAAAGGTCAGCGAAAGGTTCGGGAACTTCGCTTCAGGGGTTCCATGCTGATGACATGCTGATCATTATTGACGAAGCTTCTGGTGTTCCTGATGCTGTCTTTGAGACTCTTGAAGGGACGGTGACTGGTAAAAACAACAGGATAATAGCTTCAGGAAATCCGAACTTTATCACAGGGAAATTTCACAGAATTTTCCACTTCGAAAGGGATCTCTGGTGGTGTTTAACAGAAAATGCGGAGGAAAGCCCGCGTGTTAATAAAGCAAATATCAAAAAAATCGCCAAACAATACGGCAAGGATTCAGACGTTTATCGAGTCCGTGTTAAAGGTGAATTTCCGAAGGGCGGCGACGCTTCAGCTATCGTTCCCCTTGATTTAGCGGTCGCCTCTCAGTCAAATATCGACTGTGATTATGACGGAATTATTTCTATCGGGATGGACATCGGAATCGAAAACGACAAAACGGTCTTCACTATCCGAAAAGGCGGAAGGATCCTGAAGCAGATCGAGGAAGTGAACAATCCTGATCTTCGTGAACCGAATCTGAAGTTTGAAACGTATATCAAAAAGAGGGCGATCCATTTAATCAAGAAATATAAGGCTGAATCTATAAAGCCAGACAAAACTGGTCTGGGCTGGGGAATAGCTGAAGACATTGACGATGATATTGACAAACACGGACTTTCATGTGATTATATACCAATAATTTTCGGACGCCGACCAGTTGACAGGAAGCGATTTCGTGACAATGTGGCGGAAATGTGGTTTCATGTCGCCGATTTAATTCGCGAGGGAAAGATCAGGCTGCCGAATGACCCTGACCTAATTACTCAACTCACGACAAGGCGATTCTTTATGACGGCAGACGGGAAACTGGCTGTCGAATCAAAAGAGGACTACAAAAAACGAACGGGACTTCCGTCCCCTGATAAAGCTGATTCGTTTTGTCTTTCATATTATGAAGGCGTCAGAAAAGCAATCGTGAAAACTATCGAATACAATGGAGGCTGAAAATGGGTTTCTGGCAAGATCTAGTCGACTGGTGCAAAGGATTATTCAACGGGAAAGAAGGCTCTGCGAGTCTTTCGGATATTTATGGAGAGTATAAAATGGAGGTCACTGATCGCCTGAATATGCTCGACGATGACTTCCTCGATAAAGTTGTCGAAAAAGCGAAGTCTGTCTTCAGTGACAAAAACTTCAAACGACAGAGAAACTTGATTCCTGTTGAAGCGAATATATTTTCGCGAGTCATAAATCAGATTTCAAAAGTATTTCTTGAAGTCCCGACGCGAAGAAATCTTGTCGCGAAAAAAGGTGAAACAGGCGATGTCCTTTTCGAGCCTGATGAAACATACTCTGAACTTCTTAAAAAATCTAATATAAACGCGGTCATGAGAGACGTCGAAGAAAAAGTCAACGCCTCGAATGAATGTGTTGTCATGACATCATGGAATCCGAAGACGAAGTCTGTGAAATATACTCCGATTACTATGGATCAGATCGATCTCATTTGTGATGACACTGACGACTCTGAAATTATCGGTGTTAAATATTCAGCGGGTTCATATACTGTCGTATGGACATCTGACGGAAAGATTGAAACATATGACGGGAAGACACTCGTCGACGAAAAGGAAAATCCGTATAAAGACAAAGACGGGGGAACGGTTCTTCCGTTTGTTTTATACCATCGGAAATATCCTTCACGCGGTCTGATAAACAAGACGCTCGGGTCAGATTTATATACTTTCACGATCGATGTGAATGTTCTTTTGATGATGCTCAATTATGGATATAAGATGAACTACATTCAGCCGTATTTCTCAGGTGAAAAAGTTGACACTGGCAAACTCGAAGGCGATGTCGCTTCACCGTGGGTCGTCGAAGGAATAGACGTTGAGGTCGGAAAATTAGACTTCCTGACAAATCTGGAGAATCAATGGGAAGTCATCAAAGAACGCGCCGTGATGCTCGCGTCTTTTTATAACGTTTCACCGTCGAACTTCACACTGTCGGGGATCCCTTCTTCAGGTGTAGCTTTAAGAATCTCAAATCAGGGTCTTCTTGATAGCCTGAAGAAATCCCGCGCACTTTACGAAATGGTTGAGCGCGAGATGTTTGAACAGTCTCGAATCATATGGAATCATCATAATTCAGAGAATCAGGTCGACGTCAAAGGTGAATTTGAAGTAATATACCACGATCCCGAACTTCCTGAAGACTTCACTGAAGAAGATGAACACTGGACGACTCAGATCGAATATAATGTGAAGACTGCTGTTGACTGGATTATGTCAAATAACAAGAATCTCACACGCGAACAGGCTTTGAAGGTCTACGAATCGAACAAGACTTTCAATGAAGCAAATCAGCCGCCAGAAATGGGCATCGGATAAGAGGTCTTAAATGGCTGTAAAATCGAAGCCGACTCAGGCGGAACTCTCTAAGTTCGTCAAAGACGCTGGAAGACTAATCAAAGAGATCCAGAAGCGCGGGAGTCAACTCACAGGCGATCTGAAGAAGATTGAAAAAGACTTCGTTTTGAAGACTGTTGACACTATTCCCAGCGGAGAAAAAATCGGCAGCAATAAAACAAAGATCCGCCGTTCGATCCGTAAAATCTTCGACGATATAAAATACGACAAACGAACTGAAAAACTGATGACAGATGTCGCCGAATGGACGCGCGACAAAATAGTTAAGTTTTATGAAGATCAAGGTCTGGAAATTAAAGACTATCAGGTCAATAGAATTATCGATCAGTTTAAGTCCTTAATGGGTCAAAAAAAAGATGCTGTCTCGACCGCGATGTGGAACAATATCTTCAGTATTTCACGCGGGACAGGTGTCCTTGTTCCTTCGCAGATAATCAAACAAGCGGAAAAATCTTTCTCCCGTAACGTCACAAATACGGGTCATACTTTGATGCAAGGCTCATATCGAGCGTCGTCAAACGCTATGGCGGACGCTAATGGCTTTGAAGAATTTGTCTACACTGGTGTATTGGATGACAAGACAAGGGAGTTTTGTCGGAAACACATCGGGGAAGTCAAGACTTTGGAGGAATGGGACAAGCTCGACAACGGACAACTCAATCCCGTATCTGTATATTGCGGCGGGTATAATTGCCGCCACTTCCTCATGGTCGCGATTTATCAAGTGACAAAAAAAGGGTATCGCCGCGCCTTCCGCGCTGGATTACCGCGCGACACTGGAACAGGTTCGTCATGAGCGAATTATATATTGTCAAAGAAGACGGTTCAAAAATCTTTTTAGGAACAATTGTCAGCCTAGATTTTTTCCCTGACGATCCTTTATATTTTGAGAGGACTCAATCAAAAGATACTGGCGGAGAATACGAAGGGACATTATGGTCGACTTAAAAATTGACATCACATCGAAACTGAACAATCTCGCAGGTGCGACAGAAGTCATGAAAAATATTGACAAGCTGGTCGAAAAGGTCGCCATCGCTTCGAAGGATCATATTCGTTTTGCTGCACTTCGCGGGTATTCAGGCGACGGTAAAAAATTCAAACCTTATTCGAAGGAATACAAAAAAAAGAAGTCTCAGGGATTCAGTGTGTATTACCCGACCTCAAAAAAAAGGGGCGGTTCAAAAAGAACCTTCAGCGGTCGGGCTGTCAGTAAAGTTAATTTGACGCTCTCTGGTGATATGCTTCAAGGAATGTATGTCAGGAAAAGCGGAGCGAAGTCTGATATTACTTTCCGTCCCGCTCAAATGGACAAGGCAAAAGGGAATAATTATCACAGGAAATTCATGGTCGTTTCAGACCGACGCCAGAAGATTATTGTTGACAAAGTCTATAAATTGTTTAGAATGAAATATACTAAATAAGTAAAGGGGAACTTAATATGAGAAAAGTTGATTTGATTTTTGCAGAGGTTCGTTATGCCGTTTGATCCTGTAACAGGTGAAAAACTTTCCGACAAGCCTCCAGTCACTCCCGCCGCAGACGAGACGTCTGTCAGTGACGAGCCGAATGATAATGAACCGACCCCAAAGGACGAGACGTCCGAAGATGACAAAACTCCGAAGACCGAAACGGTCGAGGAA
>Ga0180438_10010711_pt1 | contig 11212 bp, 8 predicted proteins | sample SS_ome_12_FD_132455 | JGI IMG/M metagenome (GOLD analysis project Ga0180438, IMG submission 132455) | Hypersaline lake sediment archaeal communities from the Salton Sea, California, USA - SS_3_D_2 metaG | ecosystem: Environmental > Aquatic > Non-marine Saline and Alkaline > Hypersaline >...
ACGGAATAATATATACTGAACCGACGTCGGTTTCGTTGATCCCCGTGAAGAAAGGTTACGATGAAAACACGAATACTCGCATTCATCTGTCGAATCTGCCCGTTCTGTATCATTGCAAGACGGTGGCCCGAATCGCGGTTCGCCAAAGAGCTAAAAAAGGCCGAACGGAACTGTCCCGCTTGCCGGGCGTACAGAACGATTCACGGTTAGCTTGAGTTAACGCGGTGGGAAGCGAACAAAGTGGGGGGCTGGAGTTCAACGGAAAGGGGTGTCGGCGATGAGAAAATGGACCGGGATTCTGCTGGTTGCGGCGATCGTGCCGGCTTGCGCGTTCGCGGAAGCGGGACCTGTCAAGAACGTGATCGTGTACAAAGAGCCGGGGCGTTTCGGCGGATGGCCTGCGAATAACGGGATCTGGTGTTGGGACAACGAGATCGTCGTCGGTTTCACGCTAGGTTACTTCAAACTCAAGCCCGGTCACGCTATCGACCCGGACAAACCGTCCGTACGACGTCTGGCGCGCAGCCTCGACGGCGGCGAAACGTGGACGATCGAGGTGCCGTCTTATCTCGATGCCGAGGGTAACGAGAAGGAACCAACCGATTCCCCCGGCGGGTTCGACTTCACCGGTCCAGGTTTCGCGCTCGCGGTGCGTATGCAGGGAAGCAGCCGGGGTTTTTCCCGCTTCTACTGTTCGGACGACCGCTGTAAGACCTGGCAGGGTCCGTACAAGCTCCCGGACTTTGGCCGCGCGGGTCTCCTTGCTCGAACCAACTACATTGTGGAAGGTAAGAATGAGATCACGGCGTTCATGACCGCGACAAAAGAAGCCGGCGGTGAAGGTCGACCGTTCTGTTCCCGCACGACCGACGGCGGCAAGACCTGGGAGTTCGTCTCGTGGATTGGTCCGGAACCTTCCACTAAAGCTGGCTACGCGATCATGCCTTCCGGTGTGCGCATGTCGCCGACCGAACTTCTCGCCATGGTCCGACGTAAGGAGGCGGAGGGACGGCGTCAAGATTTCTGGGTCGAGGCGTTCCTGTCGCAGGATAACGGCGCGAGCTGGCAGCTTATGGACCAGCCGAGGATCCAGAACGGTGGGAACCCGGCAAGTATGATCGTGCTCAGAGACGGCCGTATCGCGGTGACATTCGGTTACCGCAGGCCGCCGTATGGAATTCGCGCGCGACTCAGCAGCGACAACGGCCGCACGTGGACCGAGGATATCATCCTCCGTGGCGACGGAGGGAACTGGGATCTGGGTTATCCGCGCACCGTACAGAGAGCGGACGGCAAGATCGTCACCGTCTACTACTTCAACGAGGCGGCGGATAAAGAGCGCTATATCGCCGCGACCATATGGGATCCGGGCGAAGGCACCGGGATGGCACGGTAAGCTGACTCGGCGGTGAGGACGGGAGGAGGTTTCAGAACCATGAGCTTGTTTTCATCTGTTTGCAGGACTGTCGCGATTTGTAGTCTGACAACCGTGCTTTTGACCGGGCTTACGGCGGCAAACACTGCCGCAGAACGATTCGAAGGCAGATTCTTCCACGGTGAAGGCGACGTCGAGTACCTCCAACTGCTGGATATCGCCCGGCGGATGTTCGATCCGGACCCGGAGTTCCAGAACCTGCCGATGCTCTACATGCCCGCCTGGAACGGTCTCGTCGAAGGACCGACCTGGAATGCCTGGTGGATTCAGAACAGTTACGGGCCGACTTACTGCGCCCTGCCGTTCTACCAGGAACCGATCCTCACTTTCCTGCAGAACTCTCACGACCTGTGGTTTGACCAGATGGGCGACGGTAAACGTGTCGGTGCACGTGACTGGGTAGCCCCAGACGGCAGCCTGTGCGACGCGGCATCGCCCGGCTGGGTACACTACAAGCAGGGCGACGGGCGGATCGACATCCACGATTGGGGTATGGAGTTCACCGCAGCCGGGCTGCTGATGCAAGCTGAACTGCTGCTTATCAGCCGCGACGGCGAAGCTATCGCCCATTACCTGCCGAAGCTCGAACGGTGCGCGAACTTCATCGAGACGCGGCGCGATCCCGACAAGAACCTCTTTCTTGCGGGTCCGGCGGCGAACCTTCTGGCACCAAGCTACGCCGGATGGAAACGTCCTGACGGGACTTACGACAAGGCATATTTGACTGGACTTTCCATCACGTACATCGCCGCACTCGACCGGCTGATCGAGCTCGAGAAGCTTGCTGGGAACGCCGACAAGGTCGATCTATACGCCGACCGGCGCGACCGGGCGCGCAAAGGGTTGCCGCTCGTGACGACCGAAGAGGGTTACTTCATCAAGTCGCTCGATCCGGACGGCGCACGGCACGGGGTGTACGGGGCTGAGAAGTACGGCTACTTCGAGGCGTCGCCGAACCACGATGCCATAGCGTTCCGCGTCGTTGACGACGCTCAGGCGGCGAAGATCTACAGGAAGATCGCGTCTATACCCGGTCTGCGCCGGCACGATATCATCATCGCCAACGAACCTGGTCTCGACGATATGTACGACCCGGGCAAATCGTGGTTGTGGAAACACGGCACGTGGGTCAACGGCGGCCACTGGTCAACGTGCGAAGCGCGTATGATCATGGGGTACTACCGCGTCGGTGCGTACGACGACGCGAGACGGTCAATGCAGCAGATACTCACGTTCGCCCGACAGTTCCGTATGGACAACCCGCTCGTCGAGTTCGGCGCAAAGGTGTACCAGCCAAAGGAACCGATCAACCTATGTTACGACACATTCGGTCCGCCGGCAGCGCTTGTGCGCGGCCTGTTCGAGTACCTCTACAAGGCGGACGGTCTGACTGTTTTGCCGCACATACCGTCGGGGATTACGCGTTTGGAACAGCGGTTCCCGATACGGTTCGGCACGAAAAAACTCTACCTATCGACTGTGGGTACCGGGCCGATCACATCTGTCCGTGTCAACGGAGAGGAATGGTCGAAGTTCGACGCCAATTCCGTCTTTTTCCCATACGACGATACGCCCGACAAAGCGTTCGTCCGGATAGCTCTCGGTGATACGAAGCTCGACCAGGTGCCGGTGAAATTGTCGGAAGCTGTTGCGAAGAGGCAACCTGTCGAAGAACTGCCGGGGTCCAAACGCGTGCACGCGTTTTACACGAAGCTCGTCGAAGCCGGCCTCGGCGACTGTTATGAAGCGCAACATGCCAGACTGGCTATGGAGTACGCCGCCACGTTCCGCCAACGGCGCCGCATGCTCGACGAAGGCGCTATCAAACCGTTGCCGGAACCGTCACAGTCCGCCGCGCACAAATCGTATGCGGACACCGTGAGGAAATTGCGTGACGGTCTGGAAACCGTCATCCAATCCTACGCCGACTCCACCGACCCGCACAAGAAACGCATCCACCAACTCTGGCTCGACTCGGCTTTGTAGAGACGCCTCGGTGAGGCGTCTGGCCTGACATCCGGGGGAAACCTTTCTCGGCAGAAAGGTTCTCCCCCTACCCTCCATCCACGCCACGGCGCGTCTTTGACAAAGACTTTTGCCTCACGCTGCCCGCCTAAACTGCGTGCAGCGATGTTCCGTAGGGGCGGATCGCGAACCGCCCGGCCCTCGTCATTGCGAGCGACCGAAAGGGAGCGCGGCAATCTGGTTTGACGGCACGGGATGAAAACCCAGATTGCTTCACTTGCGTTCGCAATGACGACAGGTTGGTAGACAAGAAAATGGGGACTGACACAAGCGGAGCGAGGTACGACCGCAGACGTGTCTGTACCCTTTTTCTGATGACACGCCAGTGACACAGAAATTCGTAGTCTATCACCGAATCCCCGGTGTTAGCTGTCATCCTGAGCGTAAACGAAGGATCTGCTTTGCCGCAGGAGCAGTAAAATCGAGCTTCGTCGTCCGCTAGGCAAAGACAGGCTTTTTTCAACAGGCGCCGTCTCGTCTATTCCCCTCGCTGAAGGGGCTCTTTCACGTACAATGGTATTGAACCTTCTTGCCTACCATCGATGGCCAAGTTGATTGCATAGGTGCCGTGACGCGCGAGCTTGAGCCCGTGAAGGTTGAGCACCAAGTTCACGGAGACCGAATCCTGGTTTGCAGGCAGCTTGACCTGGAGGTCCGCGTCAAGGCTGGGGATTATGAGGTTGCCGTCTTCGTCAACGAGATGAATCCTTACCTTGTGTTTCCCCTCCTCGATGCGTTGAAACCTTAAGCGAAGCGCAACGGAGCATTGGGGATGGATCGCAGGCACGTTCTTAGCGATTATAGTGTCGAAAGCACCGAGCATGTTGAGTTTGCCCCGCTGGTCCGTTGCTGCGTCGCAAAGAGTCAATACCTCGACATTCATTTCGATTACCTCCGTTGGCCCCTGCCGCGGCCCCTAACACCGCGTTGCACGCGGCCTTCCGTCGTCATTGCGAGCGTAAGCGCGGCAATCTCGGTTTGTACCGCGTGCCACGCACCCAGATTGCTGCGCTCCCTTCGCTCGCTCGCAATGACGGCGGGAAAGCAGCATCCGGGCCGCTCCAGACATTATAGTGACACGTTTGGGGACTTCTTCAACAAGCTCCCCCCTGTCACTCATCTCCCTCTCATTTCCCTGTCGGAATCACGTTTGCTGGACGACGATCTTCATCATTCGGTTCACGGCTTCAGTACACAGGGCGAACAGATCCTGCGCCTCGTGTATGTCGTAGACCATCTCCGGATGCTGCGTCGGATTCCTGTACGAATGCCGGATGTTGTCCAGATTCTGATACAGAGTCTCGTACTTCTGGGTCTTCTTATGCAATCGCAGATCCTGGATTATGGGGCCCCACAGCAAGGTGTTGATCCGGCTGCGGCGGATCAAGGACAGGTAGAAGTGTCGTAGCACGGCCTCAGTAGCTCGAAGGATGTGGAATGCAGCAGCGGTCGGTCGCTCGAAGGCGATGCATTTGCCCGCCTCGTCAAGGTCAAACCGTGCGATCTCGGGAAGTTTGCTGAACACGCCCGGAGAAAAGAGGGCGGCTACGTTCTGCATAAGCTTGTCTGTGTCGTAGCGCTTAGGGGTGGCGAGGAATGCCTCAAGACCCTCGATCTCGGCCTCGAGAGTCTTCCTCACTGCAGCAATCAGATCGCGCAGGCGAGCGGCTTGGTCGGCAGACAGCTTCGCATCTTTCGGCAGATCATCCAATTCGTCCCGAAAAGACCCTAGTTCCCGCGCCGCTCTCTGTGTGACCACAAGGCCGAACTCGTCAAGGTATTTGAAGACACGGGAGAGATTGTCACGGATGTATCCGCCTTTGTGGACCGGGGCATCAGCCGGGACATCTTGGAGATAGCGAACGCATGTCCCGAACCAATAGTAGCCAAAAACAGAAACACGTTTCATCTTGATCGCTCCTTGATTTCAGCCAGCGGTCACGTGATTTCCGCACAACACATTTAGCTTTTGCTCGCTCTGACTAGATGGGTGGCACTCTCTCTCATCCCCCAGTCATCACCTATGAAACAATGAGCGGCTGCCTGCCAGCGTTTGGCCTGAGCGAGTGGGCGCCGGTGCGGCCGGATTTCGTCTATAGCAGGTGGCTTTCCCCCTCTCCTCGAACCGGATCGTGAGCCCGGCAAACTTCTAACCCGACAGGCAAGACCCTGACTTCTCGATTCTTAGATTACCACATATTGCCAGAATTGTCAACCATTTTTCACTAAGTTCGCACCACGATCTATTCTGAGTTTGGGGATTGCGTGCAAGTCCCGTTAACCACGGAGGGCACGGGGAGAAGCACCGAAATGGGTATGTAGGGGAGCCCCTCGTGGGCTCCCGGACGGGAGGGTACAAGACCCTCCCCTACATTCTGCGTGCTGCGGGGCGGGTTGTTTTGAGCCTCACCCCATCCTACCGTCTACTGTCTACCGTCTACCGACAGTGCTCATTGACACCTTTCCTGTCGGCGATATATGGTATCCGAAACGGGATGGGTCGGTGTGAACACTGTATGGAGGAGGAATCGAAATGCGATCTGTTATCAGAACCGTTTTTGTCGTCTGTCTGACGTTGACACTCGCAGAGTGTATTGCAATCGCAGAAAACGCTGAGACAACCGAACGTGTCGAGCTTTGGACGACGTGTGTGCTCGATTATGGAGCGAAAGCGGACGGTGAAACGGACGATACGGCATCGTTCCAGTCGGCGTTGGACGCAGCGGCTTCGAAAGGCGGAATCGTTTTCGCACCGGCGGGCACTTATCTTATCGCCGGGTCGTTGTCGGTCCCTCAAGGAGTGATGTTACGCGGTGTATGGGACGCGCCGCATCATGCGGACATCGGCAAAGGCACGATACTTTACGCGACCGGTAACAAAGGTACCGAGGACGGTCCGCCGTTGATACTGTTACACCAGAGCAGCGGCGTCCGAGGCCTGACGATATTCTATCCCGAACAGGACGGCGAGTCGATCCAACCGTACCCATGGTGCATCCAGGGTATGGGCATGCACTGTTCGGTTATCAACGTCACGTTGGTCAACCCGTACAAAGGTATCGATTTCGGTACGCACCCGAACGAGCTCCATTTTATCAGCGGCGTGTTCGGTCAACCGCTCAAAATCGGCATATTCGTTGACAAATGTACCGATATCGGCCGGATCGAGAACGTCCATTTCAACCCGCACGCCTGGGCGCGTGCCGACTATCCCACAGCCAACTGGGACACTATCGAGTATCTCAAGAAGAACTTTGTCGGGTTCAAGATCGGCCGGACCGATTGGGAATATATGCGCGACTGTTTCTGCATATTCCCGAAGATCGGGTTCCATTTTATCCGGACCGAAAGTGGTGCGCCGAACGTCGTGCTAACCCAATGCGGCTCGGATATCTGTCCCATCGCCGTGCAGGTGGATGCGTCCCAGGGTCATGCCGGCATCGCGTTCGAGAACGCGCAGATTATGGGCACGGTAATTGTCGGTCCGAAGAACCAAGGGCCGGTCAAGTTCACCAACTCCGGGTTCTGGCCGGTCGAGGAGACCAACGAGCAGGTCGTCGTGGACGGTCGGAACACCGTGACGCTCAACGCGTGCCATTTTGCCGGATGGGGTAACGCGGACAAGTCCGCACCGTGCGTTCGGGTGAAAGGCGGTGTCGCGTTGATCAACAGTTGCGACTTCTTCGACCGGAAGAAAACGCAAATTGTGATCGAAGAGGACGCTCGGGCGGTAACCGTCATCGGGTGCCGGTTGCGCGGCGGCGAGAGGATAGAGAACCGAAGCGACCGGGCGGAAGTCCAGATCGGGTTCAACCTGACACGGTGAAAGCTCCTGGGGGAAACCTTTCTCGGCAGAAAAGTTCTCCGTCGCCACGTTGAAAACTCGCCGTGGCGGGCCGAGCCGCAATGCAAGATAGACCCCGCCAACGATCCTCGGCTCCGCAGGAGCGTCGCCCTCCCAAAACCTGCCCGCCGAGACGGCTGGCAGCGAGGCACCGTAGGGCCGGTTCGCGAACCGCCCCTACACACCGACGCACACACACGAGGAAGTGGTTTGGCCGGGATCCGCGAGCTCCGTGCGGCTCGGCAGGAGCCTCGCCCTCCCACAGACTTTCCCAATCCATATGACTTTAGATGGTGGGACAGACATTCCTGTCTGTCAACATCTTGCTCCCAACGGCGGGTTCTCGCCCGCCACGCACGGCTGCGCTGTCCTAATCTCCATGGATCACCATGTCAGCGTTGTCGGCGTCCCAGGCGTTGACCGCTCCGCCGTTGTCCTCCATGTCAGCACCCGTAGTGTACAGGAGATACCCGGACTCTGTCGGATTGTATACGAACGGTCTGCCTGAGAACGGGTCCTCGGGAAGCTCCGCCAGGTAATCTGGCACGAGGTGCTCGAGCGAGGTTGGGTACCGTCCGCTCTCAGTTCTGTACAGCTCTACACCGGCCATGATCATTGTGCCGCGCAGGTCGGCCGCGGTTCTCGTCACACGCGCGTGCAGCCCTATCAGTGACGGGAACTCCACCTGGCTCAAAGGATTGTCGCCTATCAAGGCGTTCATGTCCATGGACTGCACCTCATAATAAGGCCGTGCGAAGTACTCAACAAACGCCTGGTAATTACTAAGTGTATCTCTCAGGTACAACTCGAACTGCTCCTCCGACATGGCCGCAAGCGTCTCGTACATGTCGGTGCCGGAGGCGTCCTCCAGGAGCATTGTCCTGAAATCCGTTCCGGCATCCAGTTCGCTGTCAAGCCACGAGGTCATGATCCGCACTTCCTCGGTCACACTTTCCCACGCGGGATGCGCTCCTGTATCCAATGTATTCATGTTGTCAATCAGATTCCGGTAGTCTTGAGAACCCGCGTTACCCCAGCCGATGGCATCTCTCAGCGAGATGAGCGCGAGTTCATGCATCGCAAGACCGACACTCACGCTGACGAGACTGCTCCCGTAAGACGACTCGTTCGCGAACGCCAGCAGTGTGGCGTAGTTGTCGAAGGCAGCCACGTAGTTACCCCTTGCCGCCTGCATCTGCGCCTCCATAGCCATAACTCGCGCTAAATCTCTGAAAGCTTTGAGATACGGCATCTGTTCCGAAGGACCACGAGGTTCAGGCATGACAGCGTTGCCCGCAGCCAACCCGGTGCGTATGGCATCAATCGATTCCCGGCACGCGTCGAACAGCGCCTGCAGCGCCGGATCGTCCGACCAGCCGTTTGCCCGAAGCTCGTCCCACTTGCGAAACAGCCAATCGCGATCTACTTCCGGATAAAGCTCCGCCGCCAAAAGAAAGTAGTGCGCGCCGTTCTCCTGTGGAACGTCTTTCGAGGAGAACGGTTCCAACTCACCACCCGCTGCTTGCTTTTGCCCGGCGCCGGCGCTTCGTTCGTAAGCCTTCAAGAGATTCTCGAAGAAGGCAAACCCGCTGGACTTCGCATCTTCGGTCTGGTCACTGGCGCCGCTTATGCCGGCCGGCTGGTCTCCACTCGGCAGAGCGCTTTCTTGACTCGCAGTGGCCGATCCTTGTCCGCCGGAAATCGTATCGGTTACATCGGCTTTGGTCGTCTCTTGCTCACGAGCCGGGGGGGCAGTCGATCTCTGATGCCGGTAATATATCGAGTACGACACTCCCAGAGCCACCACAACGACTCCAACCGCCAACGATACACTTTTCCACATGATGTTGGCTCCTCCAAGCGCGAACAGTTTTGAGCCGAGCGCAGCGCCACCAGCCGCCGACCCAACACCCGAAGCTGCGGTGCCGGCAATAGCCAGCTTTCCCAGAACCGTTGTAAGCGAGGCGGGCACCGAAACCCCCTCCGCCAGCTTTGCACCCATCATAGCAGCCAGCGCGGACGTCGCAACGGGTACACCCCGTTTTTTCAGCGATTTGCGAACAACCTCTATACCCTTTCCGATGCGATACGTGACCGTCTGGCGCGACGTACCGATTGCCCGGGCTATCTCATCGTGCGTCTGATTCTCGAAAAAATGGAGCACAATCGGCACACGCAGCTTGTCCGGTAGTTCGGCAACCGCTTCATCTACGAAACCATAGATATCGCCCCACTGGGGTTCGGTCGTCAGAACTTTTTGAGCCGCAAAGCGGGCTTCTCGAGCTTTTCGCCGCTTCTCAGCCCGGAGACGTTCGAGGGAAAGGTTGGTGGCAACCCTGTGCAGCCACGCGCCCAAATACTTCCCCGCCTTTCTGCCTTTCAGTGCCAACACTTCAAAACACTCCTGTGCTGCGTCTTCAGCGTCCGCGTCGTTTCCCAGAATCCGTTGGCACGTTGCGTAGACCATTGCCGAATGACGCGCGGCTATCTCTCTGAACGCTTCCGCGTCATGCCGATTAACCCACCTCATGAGGAGGTCCTGGTCGGTACCGCTCATGTGTGCTCGCCCTCAGTGAACGCCTGTCCTTTCAACCCAACCTCCACTAGTATAATGCCGCCAAGGCATAGAACGCCAAAACAATCCGGGGCCGACCCGCCGAAAACGCGACTCTTGCGGCTGCGTGGACGCGGTGGAAACGACATTGAAATGTTGAAATATCAGGCTGTATGTGTTACGTTTGCTCTCGTGATGGGGGCGTGTTGTGGAAACACGCCGTCGGCCTGGCATTAACCTGAAGAAATCGGATTCCGTGCGATCATGGAGGTACTCTTATGAAGTCTCGAGAACTCAGCCGCCGTGCGATGATGTTGAACTCCGCCCGTGCTGTTGGCGGGCTCGCACTTGCCTCGTTGAAACCGTTTCAACCTTTACTCGCCGCCGCTGACAAACGCGGTTTCAAGATAGGAGTGTGCGACTGGTCGGTCGGCAAGACGAGCGATCCCGCCGCGTTCGAGATTGCCAAGAAACTCGGGATCGACGGCGTCCAGGTGAGTTTGGGTACCGCTCGCAACGGCATGCATCTGCGTAAACCGGAGGTGCAGGAATCGTTCCGTAAAGCGGCAAAAGAAACCGGTGTCGAGATCGCCTCTCTTGCCATAGGGGAGCTGAACCAGGTCCCGTACAAGAGCGACCCGCGAGCCGAACAGTGGGTTGCGGACAGTATCGACGTCTGCAAAGCGCTAGGTGTCACGGTAGTGCTGCTCGCGTTCTTCAGCCGAGGCGACCTGCGGGACGACGAGAAAGGTATCAACACGGTTGTCGAGCGGCTCAAGGTGGTGGCGCCGAAAGCCGAAAAAGCGGGTGTCATTCTCGGTCTGGAAAGCTACCTGAGCGCACGAAAACACATGGATATAATCGACCGCGTCGGCTCGTCCGCCGTCCAGGTTTATTACGACGTCGGCAATTCCCACGACATGGGCTACGATATCTACGAGGAGATCCGATTCCTCGGCGACAAGCACATCTGCGAGTTTCATGCCAAAGACGGTAAGTACCTGTTCGGCGAAGGCAAGGTCGATTTCAAAGAGGTCCGCCGCGCGATGGACGATATCGGTTACCGCGGGTGGATCCAGATCGAGGGCGCGAAACCCAAGGGATTGGAGGAGAGCTACCGGCACAACGCTCAATATCTCAAGAGCATCTTCCCGCCCGACGCGTAGAACGACGACATCGCCGGCTGCAAGGGCCTTGCAGCTACTCCAAAGAGAGATCCACCGAGATTTCCTCGTCCTCGGTGACCTCGACCACCGCCGCATTGAAGTGCGCATTGGCAAGCATGTCTCGCTCGCTGGTCCAGCCGGCGTCGGGATCGACGGCAACGGCCACAACGGTGTAGACACCCGGTTCC
>Ga0180438_10010712_pt1 | contig 11211 bp, 11 predicted proteins | sample SS_ome_12_FD_132455 | JGI IMG/M metagenome (GOLD analysis project Ga0180438, IMG submission 132455) | Hypersaline lake sediment archaeal communities from the Salton Sea, California, USA - SS_3_D_2 metaG | ecosystem: Environmental > Aquatic > Non-marine Saline and Alkaline > Hypersaline >...
CCGGCGTACTGGTGGGGCTCTACGATGCCTGTTGCGATGAGCACATCCGCCTCAAAGGCGATCCGGTGAACAGACAGGGGGATGCCCGTCTCGGTTTTTCCCAAATCTACCAGAGCTTCCTCATGCGTGGGGTCATGATCAATCACCTGATACCGGTCCACCAACGCCCTTCCCAGTTTGATCCGCTTTTCCTCGGGGCTGCTGGGCCGGTGGAGACCTGTTCCGCAAAGCAAAGTGATATCTTCATCCTTCACCCCCACTTTTTCGAGTTCTCCGAGTATGGCGGGCACCAGCACATGGTCCGGGCATGAGCGCGTAATGTCGGTAAAGACAATGCAAACCCGACACCCCGGTCCGGCTAGCTCCCTTAAGGTTGGCGAGTTGATGGGATGCGCCAGGGACTTTGCCACGGCAGACCTAAAGCGGGCCAGCGGTTTTGCCGGTCTGGACAGGGCCAGAGTGCCCCGCATCGTTGGAGGCAAATCGAATTCCAGGTGGGTTTTTCCGTAGGGCACGCGGTATGTGGGTGCTGTTGTCACCGATTAATAAACATTGCGCTCAAAGGTCAGCGTCTGTATTAAAGGTTGGCGCAAGACCCAAGGCGCAGGGCTCAAGGCAATCGCCATGGAAGATTCCTCGACCCCTAAGCCTTACGCCTTATGCCTTTATTCACCGACTTCTCCTTCGAAGGTCTTCCGCCATCTCCTTGATCTGGGTCAAGCTCTGCTGCATCTCGCTCCAGCCGTACCAGAAGGCGTAGTCCGGGTTGGCGTGGAACGTCCCCTGGAAAGCGCGCATCCGATATTCCATCCACATGAGCCAGAGTTCATGTTCTATGCTTGTCGGTGCATCATGAAAGGCGAGAAGATCCGGGAACGGATGGGCATAGCCCTCCGGTTTTCTTAGAAGGCCCTTTTTGTAAAGATCGGCAATGATGTGAATCGCTTCAGCAAGCAGGAGATCCGCCTCCCTGATCATCTCGTCTCCCTTCTCCAGTTCGCCCTTTGCAAAGTTGAGGGAGTGGCAACGGTTACAGACCTTTTCCATCTTGATGCGCTCGTTGACCCAGGCCTGCTCTGTCAGGCGGGCAACGTCTGCGGCCTTCACGAGATCAAGCCTGGCCGTGGGTTGGCCCGCAGGGTCAAGAACCCCCAGAGCTTGAAGGATGGTTGCGCGGGCTTCCGCCCATTTCTTGTCCTCCGGCATGGGAAGGCGCACAGCCAGGAATCCCCATGCTGTCCTCACCTCGTGGTTTCCTTCCCCCATATGGCAGGTCTGGCAGGTGGGTGCAGCCGCTGTTTCAGGCAGGACGCCCGTCTGTTTCAGTAAATATCGCACGCAGTGCTTTGAGGAGGAATACATCTCCCACTGGGGGTGGTCGAAACCCATGTGGCAGGTCTGACAGGCCTGAGGTTGCCGGGCCTCTTCTACCGAGAAGGCATGACGTGTGTGACAGACGTCGCAGGACGCGTAGCCGAAGCCGGCACCGCTCTCCTTCAAATCTTTGATCTCGGCTTCTGTTTTGAAACCGAGCCTGTGACAGCCCCCACAGCCTTTCATCCCTTCCATCAGGGCCATGGGTTGCCAGTGCGCTGTGGGCATGGCTTTCATGGCACTCCACGCCACCGCATGCTTTCCTGCCCCGAACTGGTCTCCTTGCACCTGATGGCACGTGATGCATCGACCCGGTTCCACGGGGAGCGCTTTCTCCACATCTTCTTCTGACATGTGGTGTTCACCATGGCATACGGAGCAGGAAACCTCATTCTTGGCATGTTTGCTCCATTCCCAATCTGCTACGATTCCAGGGGTGACCTCCTTGTGGCATGTGATGCAGGTTTTCTCCAGTTTCGCCACCTTGGATTCAACGGGCCATTGCGCTTTCAGCCATTCCCTGTAGCCTCCCGCGAGGCAAGAAACATCCTTATAACCCATCTCCATAAGCTTCAGTGCCACACGGGCACTGGTCGACTCCGTCGGTCAAGCTCAGTAGATCACGATTTTTGCGTCCTTGGGATACTTGTGGGCCCATGATTCGACATCTGCAGGGTCCTCATGCACCGCACCCGGGAGCTTCATCTCACTGACCCGCCACTGGGCTTCCGGACGACAGTCGAGAAGGACAAAACCGGGTTGCCCCATCATCTCCTTGAGTTGTTCCTTCGTGATCCTCGGGACATCGGGATAGGGCAAGGCACCCGGGGTGGCTCCCATGACCAGAGATCCACCAAGAACGCCAAAAAACAAAGCTGTGCCCACAATCGAAGCGATAACCCCCTTCATAGGATTTTTCCTCCTTCAAATCGGTTTTAAGAGCCGGCTGCAACTATAGGATGAAGCGCCCGCGGAGTCAACAAAAGAGGTCTGGCGCTGATCCACCACCAAGGCATCATCTGCGGCGTTGCCTTCGATCGCTCCTCCTTGCGGCGTATTGCGCCATACGCCTCAGTCGTCGCTCCCTGGCGCCTTGCATCCAATACCTTGATGGTGATCAGGAATACATCGTAACCTGATAGTTTCACGCTTAATATCTCAAATAGACGGTGGATTTAGGTCTGGGTGAAATACCATTGGAACGTTTTCGAAACAATGTTACGCGGGTGTCATTTCGACCCCCGCGAAAGCGAGGGAAGGGTATCCTGAAGAAACGACCGTGAGATTGTGAGGTTGCTGTAGGGGAGGGGTTTACCCCCTCCCACGGGCGGTCATCCCCCTTTGCCAGGACTATTGCAAGACAAATTAAGCCCGTCCCCTGAATTTGGCTCAATGGGGGTTGTCATCGCGCCAAGAATATGCAAGGCTTAAAATTGAAAAGCTTTGCCAAACAAGAAGTTTTCTCCCTTTTTATCAAGGGCTTCCAGCGCGCATGGAAGGAGGTACCCAATGGAAAACCCTCAGAAAAAGCCGGATCTGAAAAGGCTTGAGGCCCTGAGGAATCTCCCCAAGGAGGTGATGCACTCTCTTACCAAAGAAGAAATCAAAGCCTTCCTTCAGGACGATAAGTGGCCTAATTCCCTCAAAGAAAAACTCAAAGACTATCTCGTGGATGACGCGTAGGCGGGGTTCCTGTGTGAAAAACGCAGAAGGAAACAAAGGGGGGCGGGAGGTCCCCTTGTCACTCTCCCAGATAGGCGCGTCTTACCTGTTCATTTTGAAGCAACAACTCGGATTCATCGGATAGAACGATTTCACCGGTCTCAATGACATATCCCCTGTTGGAAAACTGAAGTGCCATCTGAGCGTTTTGTTCAACAAGCAGGATGGTCGTTCCTTGCTCATTGATCTGGCGAATGGTCTCAAATATGGAGTCCACAAGAATGGGGGCCAACCCAAGCGAAGGCTCGTCGAGAAGCAGAAGCTTAGGCCTGCTCATGAGAGCTCGAGCGATGGCCAGCATTTGCTGTTCGCCACCGGACAGGGTGCCGCCCGCCTGCTTACGGCGCTCGCGCAAAACAGGGAAAAGTGTGAATACACGCTCCACGTCTTTTTTGATCCCCTCCCTGTCCTTTCTCAGATAAGCACCCAGATCCAGGTTCTCCATGACCGTAAGAAGAGGAAAAATCATCCGGCCTTCAGGAACCTGGCAAATGCCCATCTGGACAATACTGTCTATGGCCACGGCCACAATGGTTCGGCCTTTATAAAGGACATCGCCTTCCACGGGCGTGAGGACACCGCTAATGGTCATCAGGGTGGTGGATTTGCCCGCCCCGTTACCTCCAATGAGGCACACGATTTCCCCTTCATCCACCTTTATGGAGATACCTCTCAGCGCACGGATATTGCCGTAGTAGGTCTTTATGTTGTCAAGCTGAAGCAGCACTCGCGGCTCCCTTGCCCAAGTATGCCTCGATCACCTTGGGGTTATTTTGAACGTCTTGCGGTTTCCCTTCAGCCAACCATTGCCCGTGATTGATGACGACCACACGCTCGCAAACCCCCATCACCACTTTCATGTCGTGTTCAATGAGAAGAATGGTAATGCCCTTGTCTCTGATTCGCCGTATAAGAGCCATGAGGTCTCGGGACTCTTGAGGATTCATGCCGGCGGCCGGCTCGTCCAGCATGAGGAGACGGGGTTCGGTAGCCAGCGCGCGAGCGATTTCCAGGCGCCGCTGGTTCCCATAAGGCATGGAACTCGCAATTTCTTGCCCCCTGCCAGCGAGTCCGACGAATTCCAGGAATTGGTTCGCCTTGTCCGTAACCAGCCTTTCCTCTTCCTGTTGCCCTGGTGTTCGGACCACGGCTCCCAAAAACATTGTACGGGTTCGGCAGTGCTGGCCGATCTTGACGTTATCGATCACTGTGAGGTTGTCGAAGAGTCGTATGTTCTGGAACGTCCTGGCAATCCCCAATGACGTGACCGATTCGGGTTTCTTCCCGCCGATAGAAACGGTGCGGCTGTTATTGGTAAACAGGATCTCCCCACTGCTGGGCTTTTCCAATCCGGCGACACAGTTAAAAAGCGTGGTCTTTCCCGCGCCGTTCGGTCCAATCAAGCCGATGATCTCCAAAGGATTTATCTCGAAGCTGATATCCTTGAGGGCCTCCAGTCCCCCGAAGTTCTTGTAAAGCCTATTTATTTCCAGAATCGGTTTCATTTTTTCATGCCCACGGCAACTTTCACCTTCTTCCTTTTGACCCGACCCGCTTTCATCCGGGATGCGACCGCCGGAATGGGCATCAAACCCGCAGGGCGGAAACGCATCATGAGAACCATGATAAGTCCGAAGGCCAGAAACCGGACCTCCACGGGTAGGCCCAGGAGGGGCAATAATTCGCGGAGTATTTCACTCATGGAAACCAGCACAAAGGCACCGACCATCACACCCCAGATGTTGCCCATCCCGCCAAGCACGATCATGCAGAGGATCAAGAAGGATTCCCAGAACTTGAACATATCGGGCGAGAGAAAGGTCACCCACCGGGCAAAAAAGGCGCCACCCACGGCACCGAAGGCGGCGCTGATGGCAAAGGCAATCACCTTGTAGGCCAACAGGTTTATCCCGCAGGAGACTGCAGCGACCTCGTCATCACGGATGGCAAACCACGCTCGACCCAACCGGGAGTCCTGAATGCGGTACATCACGAATACCGTCACCAAGACCAAAAAGAGAGCGAGGTAATAGTAGGGCAGCTCCCCGACGAGTTCCCATTTGGGCCCGCCAAAGAGCGACAGATCAATGGAAACCGGGTCGATGCCGGGCAGGCCCAGGGGTCCTCGAGTCAGCCAGATCTCGTTTGTTATGAGCAGGACCACCAGCTCGGAGAACCCGAATGTGACGATCGCGAAGTAGTCCCCGGTGAGCCTGAGCGTGGGCGCACCGAGTAAGATTCCCCAGATGGCCCCGTTCATGAAGGCCAAGGGGACGATAATCCAGAAGGAAAGCCCGAAATGTACGGTGAGCAGGCCGGAGGTGTAAGCGCCGATGCCGTAAAAGCCGACGTAACCCAAGTCCAGCAGGCCGTTGAAACCAGGCACGATGTTCAGGCCTAAGGCCAGAATCATGTAAAGAAAAACAAGGACGACGATATGCAGGAGGTAATCCGATACAAAGGGAAGGAAGGGGACGACAAGGGCCAGAGCGAAGACACCGATTCTAATGATGTCACCACGTCTGAATTTTGTAGGGAACCATTTGCCCATACTACATGCTCTTCTTCGTTTCCTTGATAATCTTGCCAAATAAACCCGCCGGTATGAGCACAATCACGGTGATCATAACACCATAAGAAATGCCGTCCCGATAAAGGGAACTCAAGTATCCCGCTCCAAAGGCCTCGGCCACGCCGAGCACGACACCACCCAGCATGGCGCCCGGCACGGAGCCGATGCCGCCGAGCACTGCAGCAGCGAAGGCCTTGACACCGGCAATGTACCCCATCGTCGGGTAGAGAGAGTTGTAGTAGGCGCCCACCAGAATACCTGCCGCCCCACCCAGAGACCCGGCCAGGGCAAACGTGTAGGAAATGACCCTGTTCACATTGATGCCGGTCAGGGCGGCCATGGTTTTGTTCTGCGCCACCGCCCTCATGGCTTTACCCCATTTGGTTTTCTGAATGATGAGGTTAAGACCGACCATCATGACGATCGTTATGGCAAAAATGAAGAGGTGGAACCAGGAAAGACTGACGTCGCCAAATGTGACGGCCTTGTTTTCAAAGTATGCCGGCACTGCACCGTGTGGAAAGGGCTTTGGGCGAGATCCCCAGATAACCATGGCCAAATTCTGTAGAAAGATAGACATACCGATGGCTGTGATCAGAGCGGCCAGCCGAGGCGATTGCCTCAAGGGACGATAGGCGACAATGTCCAACAACATACCGCAAACGGCACAGCAGAGCATGGACAGGAGAAAGGCGGCATAGAAGGGTAAACCCAGAAAAGTGATGAACGTGAACGCGAAAAACGCACCCAGCATGTAGATCTCGCCGTGGGCAAAATTGATGAGCTGAATAACACCATAGATCATGGTGTACCCCACGGCGATCATGGCGTAGATACCACCAATGGTCAAGCCATTGACAAGTTGCTGAAGAAACAAACGCTGGTTCCTTCTCTCTAAGTAAAGCGAGGCGCCGAAGTTGGTAAGACTTCGACGCCCGGAATAGATCAGATTACCTTATTGCATTTGTTGTGCTGCCACAAATGCTCCGTTCTCCACCTTCTTCACAAACGCCGGTTTTGAGCAGTTTCCCTTTGCATCGAAATAGGTGAGACCGGTGACGCCTTTGTACCCCTTGCTCGGTGAATTCATCGCAGCCAGGGCATCGCGAATCTTTTGGCGATCCGGGCCGACTTTTCCAATGACCTGGGCGAGAATACCAAGGCAGTCGTATGCGTTGGCGCTCATCCAGTCCACGTCACGGCCGTATGCCTTCTTGTACCGTGCCGCAAAGTCCTTGCCGGCCGCACTTGCTGCGTCGGCCAGAAATGGCACGGTACAGTACGTGTTGTCGGCCGCCTTCCCGCCAATATTGATGTAGTCGATGTTGTCGATTCCATCCGCTCCAAAAAGCGGGCCGTTGAAACCGAGCTTGCGTCCCTGACTGGCGATCAAAGCACCTTCCGGATGGTAACCGCACAGGAAGACGCTCTGCGGCTTTCCTGACATTAACTTGGTGAGCTGAGGTGTGAAATCCGTGGTGCCCGTCATGTAGGCTTCGGCACCGATGACCTCCACGCCAACGTTTTTGGCTTCGTCAATGAAAGCATCCTTGAGACCAATGGCGTAGTCGTTGTTCTCGTAGAAGATAGCGACTTTTTTCAGGTCAAGGATATCCTTGACATACCGGGCCAAGAATTTCGACTGGAAATCGTCGGTGTAGCAGTTGCGAAAAAACCAGCCCTTACCCACATCGGGGATGGTCACGTTTGTGGAAGTAGGCGAGATCGTGGGCATGCCTTGTCGCACGTAAATAGGCATTGCGGCCAGCGTGGCCGAGGAGCAGAGATGGCCGATAACCGCTGACATTTTCTTGTCTGTGGCGAATTTTGAACCAACGATACCAGCGTCTTTGGGCTGGCACAGATCGTCGCCCCACACAAGCTCAACCTTTTGGCCGTTAATACCCCCGGCACCGTTGATTTCCTCGAGTTTGAGATTGACCCCGGCCTTGATGTTGTCGCCATACGCAGCCAGGTTACCAGTGAACGGGGCAGCCACGCCGATTCGAATATCGGCAGCATAAGCCGCAAAACAACTGGAAATCACAAAAAGCGCAGCAACAAGACAAATAGACACTCTCTTTCCCATTTGGAACCTCCTTAAGCTATAAGATTTTCATTTCAGGTGCCACTTCGGAGGGCGGACTTTCCGCTCTCCGGATGCCCCTGCACAGGCCTGTATTCGGTTTTCAAAGATCTGCCGAGGGCACTGCCGAACGTCGGAGTATAGCCAGCGCCTTTTTCAGGGTCAAGTAAAAAAACGTAATGGTTTAGCCGTATGAAAATTCCGCGGGTGTTGGCCATGGGGGTCTCTTTTCAAAAACGAAAAGTCGCTGCCCGATAACCAGCGTAAGGCCATGGGTGAGGCGGGCGGAGAGCCTCCTGGGAAAATCCATGCAAAGTGATGTATGGAATCTCGACTGATCAGGTCCTCCGCCCGCCTTTGTTACCCCTTTTTGCATGACTGCCCCTCGATGCCCTTCGTTTTTGAAAAGAGACCCCCATGGCCAACCTTGCCAATCTGTTTCATAAGGCTAAAATGTTACAAAAAACCGAAGTCCCCGAGTAAACTTGACAGATAACGGGCTTTTCTCTATGCTGCTTTTTCAACAGAAGGGTTTCTCAGAAAAAAGTGACTTGAGGCCTGACCTGAAGGGCCCCTTGGGGTATGAGATGCCCCTCTCTTCTTAACTTTGGAGATTGAGAAACCCGGCCGAATATGTTGCGCAGGGAGGTTTAGTTCCGAGGATTCTTCGACCTGTAGCGCATTTGGTCTGATACAACCCCTCGGCAGCGCTCACTGTGTTGCTCACGGTACCTGAGAACTCCCTCTCCCGTCCTTAGATCTCAAGCGCCTCCCTATGACGGATATCAAAGACGTTATCGGTGCCCAGTTCTCAAAGTGCATTTTGCGTCTGTCTGCCTGTGAAAATCTTTCATAACAATGCGGAAAGGTTAACAATACACCGATGCTTGAAGTCAGAGAAGTAAATAAGAGTTTCGGCGGTCTTATGGCCGTTTTCAACTGTTCGCTGACCGTAAAAGAAGGCTCCATAACCGGCCTGATCGGGCCCAACGGGGCCGGCAAAACCACCCTGTTCAATGTGATCACCGGCCATCTCAGACCTGACAAGGGTGAAATCCTCTTCCAGAGCGAAGCCATCAACGGGTTGGCCCCCCACGAGATTTTCAAGAAAAAGATTTACAGGACTTTTCAGATCACCCGGGAATTTGCACAGATGAGCGTTCTGGAAAACCTCATGCTCATCCCGGATCAGCAAGTTGGGGAAAAGATCTGGAACACCTGGTTCCGCCAAGGCTCGGTGCGAACTCAAGAAAGAGCCATTAAAGAAAAAGCCCTGGAGGTTCTTGAGTTCGTGGAACTCATCGATCTCAAAGATGAATACGCGGGGTCCTTGTCCGGTGGTCAAAAAAAGCTTCTCGAATTGGCCAAGAGCATGATGGCGGACCCCAAATTGGTTCTTCTGGATGAACCGGGAGCCGGCGTGAATCCCACGCTGATGTCCAAGCTTATTGACAACATCAAAAAGCTATGCGTTGAGAGAAGAATCACCTTCCTTTTGATCGAACACGACATGGATCTGGTTATGAACCTCTGTAATCCCGTGATCGTCATGAGCGAGGGAAGAAAACTGGCAGAAGGAACCCCCGACGAGATTAAGAAGAACGAAAAGGTCCTGGAAGCTTACCTAGGCGGGCAGTATCGATGACCATTTTGAGTGCCCAAGACATCACGGCCGGTTACACCGCGGTGAACATTCTTCACGGTGTCAACCTCCGTCTTGAATCCGGTGAAATCGCGTCCATCATTGGCCCCAACGGCGCAGGGAAATCCACACTCTTGAAAACGATCTTCGGCATTCTGGTGCCCAGGCAAGGAAAAGTTATCTTGAAGGACGAAGACATCACCGGTCTCAGGCCGGATAAAGTCGCGAGGAAAGGCATCAGCTACGTGCCCCAGGTGAGTAACGTCTTCCCTTCCCTCACGATCCAGGAAAACCTGGAGATGGGCGCCTTCATTCGAACGGACGACTACAGTCAGCGGCTTCAAGAAGTTTATGATCTTTTTCCTGTCCTGAGGGGACGCAAGAAGGACAGGTCGGGTCAGCTCTCAGGCGGACAAAGACAGATGGTGGCCATGGGCAGGGCCCTCATGGTCGATCCGGACGTCCTTCTCCTGGATGAGCCGTCTGCCGGTCTGGCGCCGCTCCTTGTGGCCGACATATTCGAAAAAATAAGGGAGATCAATGCCACCGGGGTGTCAATGATCATTGTGGAGCAAAATGCGCGAGAAGCCCTGAAAATGGCCCATCACGGCTTTGTGCTGGCCATGGGCCGGAACGTTCTGGATGACAAGGGCAAAGCCTTGCTGGCCAATGAGGAGATCGGCCGGCTCTACTTGGGGGGATAGGCGTGGCTGAACTCATCGTTTACGGATTGGTTCTGGGCAGCATCATTTCCCTCGGTGCGATAGGCCTCACGCTGGTTTACGGCATCATTCGCTTTGCCAATTTCGCCCATGGCGATTTTTTGTCAGCAGGGGCCTACATTGCCCTATTCTTGGTCACAGGCCTTCTGGCATGGATCGGGGTGCCTGATAACACTTTCGGCGCCATTTCTATCGGCTGGCGGATGCTTATCGCCTTTCCTGTTTCCATGCTGATCGTGGGCTGCGTCGCCATTGTGTTAGACCGAACACTCTATCGAAAGCTGCGCCTGAAGCGAAGCGGACCCGTCATTTTTGCCATGTCCTCTCTGGGAGCCGCCTTTATCCTGCGGATGATCATTTACATCCTCTGGGGGGCGGACTCCCTGTTTTATAGACCCGGGGTGCTGCGCCCTGCCATTCTACTTCCCTTGGGAATCAAAATCAGACCGGATCAGATCCTGATTGTCCTTGTGGTTTGCCTGCTTATCAGCTCGCTTCATCTCTTCTTACAGAGGACGAAGATGGGTAAAGCGATGAGGGCCACTGCGGACAACATGGAACTCGCCCGGGTATCCGGCATCGACACCGAGCGAATCATTATCTGGACGTGGGGAATAGGAGGCGCTCTGGCTGCTGCAGGGGGTATTCTTTACGGCATCGATGTTCAGTTGCAACCTGATATGGGCTGGAAATTTCTTATTCCTCTTTTTGCTGCCACCATTTTGGGCGGCATCGGCAACATGTACGGCGCCTTGGTGGGCGGCCTGGTCATCGGGGTGGTGCAGCAGGTTTCCACAGCCTTCCTCCTGCCCACTTACAAACCGGCGGTGGCCTTCATGGTCATGATTATCATTCTCTTGATTCGGCCCAAAGGCATTTTCGGAGGAAAAAAGGAATAATGGAACTTTCAGGACTCCTCGCCTACCTGGTCTCGTTGGCGATCATGGCCGGCATCTATGCTGTCTTTTGCCTCGGCCTCAATATTCAATGGGGATACACCGGCCTGTTCAACATCGGTATCGCTGGGTTTTTCTGCATCGGTGCCTATTTTTCAGCCATGATCACAACACCCAAGCCTACGGGCGTTTACGCC